>Ga0114932_10002410_pt1 | contig 19726 bp, 21 predicted proteins | sample 2SBtaG_2_FD_87286 | JGI IMG/M metagenome (GOLD analysis project Ga0114932, IMG submission 87286) | Deep subsurface microbial communities from Kolumbo volcano to uncover new lineages of life (NeLLi) - 2SBTROV12_ACTIVE470 metaG | ecosystem: Environmental > Aquatic > Marine > Volcanic ... | reverse complement strand
GCCAAAATCACGGCTGCGATGATCTTCAGTGGTGATGTCCGACAAATAGGCGTTGGAAACTGAAACATTGCCGCCGGTCAGCCCGTCAAGCGCGCGGGCGAAAAACAACACGACCAGCGGCAGCGAGATGGCAAAACTGCCCAGGAAACCGCCACTGATCGCCCAGAACGGTGCGTCGGGCAGCGCGAACGCCAGCAGGAATATCCCCCAGGACAGCAGCGTGCCAAACTGGCTGAACAGCAGCACGCGTCGCCGTCCAACGCGATCTGAAATCCGGCCCAGTATCGGCGCACCGAACAGTTGAAAAAACGAATAGGTGGCTGCCATCAACCCGTAAATCACGGCGTTGCCGCCCCATTTGGTCACCAGAACAACCAAAAACGGAGTCACGATGCTAAAGCCAAGTGTCCCGACAAAGTTTACTGCCAAAAGCGGTGCAATGGAATATGTTAGCGGAGATTTAGCGACAGGTGGCCTCGATTGGATGAACAGGTTTGTCCCACCCTAGTCTATTTTTTAGGTGGCTCATAGCTGCCAACCGCGATTATCGTATTGCGCGAATATTTTCGACATTTTAACACTTATGCGACAAGTGTTACGATTTGCGAAAATCTTTTGGAGGGTGGAGCATTGGAGGTCAACGGCAAGCACACCCGCTCGATCTGGTTCGATCAGGCCGGCGGCCGCGTACGGATCATCGATCAGCGCTGGCTGCCGCATGAATTTCGCGTCGTTGACCTGTTGGAACGCCGCGATTTCGTCATGGCCATTGCCGATATGTGGGTGCGCGGCGCGCCCCTGATCGGGGCAACGGCGGCCTACGCTGTGGCGGTGGAAATGGCGCGCGATCCGACTGACGCTAATCTTCGGGACACGTGGCGCGTGTTGCATGACACCCGCCCGACCGCGATCAACCTGCGCTGGGCACTGGACGATATGCAGACGCGGTTGTTGCCATTGCCGACCGATGAGCGCGCCGCCGCCGCCATGAGCCGCGCCCACGCGATTTGCGATGAAGACGTCGAATGCAATCGCATGATCGGGGTGCATGGGCTTGAGATCATTAAGGAAATTCACGGCAAAAAAGCGTCGGGTGCGCCGGTCAATATCCTGACCCACTGCAATGCCGGGTGGCTGGCGACGGTGGACTGGGGGACGGCGACCTCACCGATGTATCACGCACACCGCGCCGGTATCCCGATCCATATTTGGGTGGATGAAACCCGCCCGCGCAATCAGGGCGCGCTTTTGACTGCGTGGGAAATGAACAGCCACGACATTCCGCATCGTCTGGTTGTCGACAACGCCGGCGGGCATCTGATGCAGCGCGGACAGGTCGATCTGGTGATCGTTGGCACCGACCGCACCACCGCACATGGAGATGTGTGCAACAAAATCGGCACTTATCTCAAAGCACTGGCGGCGCGCGATAACGATGTGCCGTTCTACGTGGCGCTGCCGTCGCCGACGATAGACTGGACCGTGCACGACGGCGCGGAGATTCCAATCGAAGAACGCGACGGGTCCGAGGTCACCCGTGTCCAGGGCAAACTGGCCGACGGTACGGTCGCGTCGGTGCAGATTTCGCCCGACGGCACGCGGGGCGGCAATCCTGCCTTTGATGTGACCCCGCGGCGTCTGGTCAGCGGATTGATCACCGAGCGCGGCGTTTGCAGCGCTTCGCCCGAGGGGCTGGCGGGGCTGTTTCCGGAAAAAGCGGCGCGCTGAGGCCATCGCAAGGATTTGAGCAGGGGAATATTTCATGGTCGATAATCTATGGGACGCCGCCGAAGCCACAAGGCGCGCAGATGCGGCTGGTGATGACCCTGCCGACCGGGCGTTGGCGCTGCATCTATACGGCTCGCAACTGATCGGTGGCAATCCGGCGCTGGTCCAGCACGGGGGTGGCAATACATCGTGCAAGGTCACGCGCGTTGATGTGTTTGGAGTTGCCCGCACAGTGCTGCACGTCAAGGGCAGCGGTCACGATCTGGCCAGTATCGGGGCCGGTGGCATGCCGGGCGTATGGCTTGATAACCTGTTGAAATTGCGCGACTTAAAGAAACTTTCTGACGAGGATATGGTCAACGCGTCCCGGGCAAACATGCTGGACTCATCTGGCCCGACGCCTTCGGTGGAAACCTTATTGCACGCGTTCTTGCCCCACGCCGCCGTCAACCACACCCACGCCACGGCCATGCTGGCGCTGGCCAATCTGCCCAATGCAGCAAACGTCGCAGCCGATATTTTCGGCAACCGGATTGCTGTGGTGCCTTTTGCCATGCCGGGGTTTTCGCTGGCCAAAACGGCCGCCGAAATCTACGAAACCAACCCGCAGGTCGAAGGCCTGCTGTTGTTGCAGCACGGGCATTTTGCGTTTGCTCCAGAGGCAAAGGCGGCTTACGATCTGATCATCACCCACACCAATATGGTCGAAGACTGGTTGGCAAAAACCAGCGGCAAAAAGCTGAGACCCGCAAAGACACCGCGTCCCGAAATGCAGGCTAAAGCGGCAGATATTCTGCCGTTACTTCGTGGTATCATTGGCAATAGACACGCAGCATTCGCCGGCAATCCCGATGCGCCCATGCCGGTCATGGACTTGCGTTGCGGCGATAACGTGGCGGAATTTCTGGCGCGTCCCGATCTGGACGATCTGGCGACGCGCGGCGTGGCGACGCCCGATCACGTCATTCGCACCAAACGCACGCCGCTGGTTTTGGGTACCAATGTTTTGGCGGGCGGACGCGACGCGATCAGCCGTGCGGTTGATGATTTCATCGGCGATTACACCGCTTATTTTGCACAGGGCGCCGCCATGTCCACCGGCGCCAAAACCATGCTTGACCCCGCGCCTAATCTGGCGTGGATCGAAGGCGTCGGCGTGGTAGGGATCGGCGCAAGCGCCAAAACGGCGGCGGTTGCCGGTGATCTGGCCGAACAAAATATCGCCGCCATGAGCAACGGGCAGGACTGCGGAGGATTTCACCCCGTTGAGGCCAGACTGTTGTTTGAAATGGAATATTGGTCGCTGGAGCAGGCCAAACTGGGCCGGAGCATTCCTCCGGAATTCAGCGGGCGCGTGGTGATGATCACCGGTGGTGCCGGTGCGATCGGACTGGCTACGGCGCAGGCTTTTGCCGCGCTTGGCGCCGATATTTTCCTGATTGACCGTGACGGTTCGGCCCTGGAAACCGCGCGGGCGTCATTGGGGCCGCACCACGGGGCGCTGGCGCTCGATATCACTGAACCGGACGCCGCCACCCGCGCGACCGCCGCCTGTGCAACGCGTTTTGGCGGGTTGGATATTCTGGTCTCGAACGCCGGTGCGGCGTGGACGGGCGAGATGGCGACGCTTGACGACGCGGCACTGCGCCAGAGCTTCGAGCTGAATTTCTTTGCCCATCAGAGTTTTGCCAAATCTGCGGCATCGATCTTGGAGTCCCAAGGCCGTGGCGGCCAAATTCTGTTCAATATCTCCAAACAGGCGGTCAACCCGGGGCGTGGTTTTGGTGCCTACGGCATCCCCAAGGCGGCTACGATGTTTCTGCTGCGCCAACTGGCGCTGGAACTGGGGCCAAAGGGCGTGCGTGTGAACGGCGTCAACGCTGACCGCATTCGGTCCGGGCTGCTGGACGCGGATTTTGTGACGCAACGCGCCAAGGCCCGCGGTGTGGACGAAAGCACCTATATGGCGGGCAACCTGTTGGGGCGTGAAGTTGAAGCCCGCCATGTGGCGGATGCCTTCGTCACGCTGGCGCGCAGCCAGCGCACCACCGCCCATGTCATGACGGTTGACGGTGGCAACATCGAGGCAGCGCTGCGATAGGTATGGGCGTGCGCAACTTTCTTGCTCTGCACGCCATCCCCCCCTATAAGGCCAGCGCAATCCACAGCGAAAGCCCATCCCATGCGCCGCGCCAAGATCGAACGCTCCACCGCAGAAACAGCCATTACCGTCGAGATTAATCTTGACGGGTCCGGGCTTTATGACAACCAGACCGGCGTCGGGTTTTTTGATCATATGCTCGATCAACTGGCGCGCCACGCCCTGATCGATATGAAAATTCGCGCCAAGGGCGATCTGCACATCGACGACCACCACACGGTTGAAGACACCGGCATCGCCCTGGGTCAGGCATTGGCCAAAGCGTTGGGCGACAAACGCGGCATCCGCCGCTACGGGTCGTGTTTGTTGCCGATGGACGAGGCATTGATACGCGCGGCGCTTGATTTGTCGGGGCGTCCGTTTCTGGTATGGAACCTTGATCTGCCCACATCCAAAATCGGCACGTTTGACACCGAACTGGTGCGCGAGTTTTTCACTGCATTTGCGATGCAAAGCGGTATGACGCTGCACGTGGACAAGCTGCACGGACGCAACAGCCACCATATCGTCGAGGCGGCTTTCAAGGCCGTGGCGCAGTCGTTGCGCACGGCGGTCGAGACAGACGCGCGCAAAAGCGACGCCATCCCGTCGACCAAAGGAACGCTGTGACGTGACCACGGTCATCGTTGACTACAATTCGGGAAACCTGCACTCGGCTGCCAAAAGCTTTCAGCGCATGGCGGCGGAAACCGATGGCGGCAATGTCGTGGTGTCGCGTGACCCCGACGTGGTCGCGCGCGCCGATCGATTGGTGCTGCCCGGGGTCGGGGCGTTTGCGGATTGTCGCGCCGGTCTGGCCGCGTTTGACGGGCTGTTTGAAGCGGTGGAAGACTCTGTAATGCGCCGCGGAGCACCGTTTCTGGGCATCTGCGTTGGTATGCAGATGATGGCTTCGTGGGGGCGCGAGCACGGCGTCGACACCAAGGGATTTGACTGGATAAAAGGCGAGGTCACGCTGCTGAATCCGGCTGAAAAGACCCTGAAAATTCCGCACATGGGCTGGAACGATCTGGTGATCGAAACGTCGCATCCCGTGCTTGATGGCCTGGAATCAGGCGACCACGCCTATTTCGTGCACTCGTATCACCTGCAACCGGACAACGGCGCCGCCCGCGTCGCCTATTGCGATTACGGTTGCGAACTGACGGCTGTCGTGGCGCGTGACAATATGATTGGCACACAATTTCACCCCGAGAAAAGCCAGTCAACCGGCCTGCGGCTGATCGCAAATTTTTTGCATTGGTCGGTGTAAATAACTCGTGCCCCGGCTTGACAGGCGAGACACGAGAATAGTGTGCGAAACGATTAGTTGGCGCGTGTCCAGTTTTGACCGCGGCAAATCAAGCCACCGGCGACGCAGCCTTTGACGACCAGAGTGTCACCGCTCAGCGTCATCTTAGATGCATATTCTTTGTCCGTATCGGGGGCCCAGATGGTGCCGCCTTTGAACTTGTTTCCACTGCCCACCATGTCCCAGATGATTGGCTTTCCCATGTGTTCATAATTCGGGTCGTTCTTGCCATCGCTGTCTACCGCGCCAACAATTGTGCCGCAAATTTTTGACCCGCAGGCTGCGATCTGAACAAACAGGTAGCCGCCTTCTTCACCGGGTTCGGTTTTCCAACGGCCTTCTTCACCACCTGCAAAAGCAGGTCCGGCCAGCAGCAATGCCGCCGCAAATATCAGTTTCCTCATGGTTTCCTCCCTAAATTGCCCCTAAACATTGGGCCAAAACAACGCCTTGCGCAAGCCTTACGTGGGGTTGATCCGCGTTATGGTTGCTTTACTCAATCCGGGTCAGCGCCTGTTTTTTGCAAATAAGGCCAAAGCACGCACGCACCGTGATGCTATTGCCCCGCACGCTCATGGTCATCCCAAGCGGTTTACTGATCGCCGGAGTCTGGATTTTCCCGCCACTGAAGCTGCCGTCGCCTTTGGCTGTGAGGTCCCAAAAAAACAAATCGCCGGTGTTGGGGTAGGCTGGGATTTCGTGACCGCCTGCGTCCAGCGCCCCCGCCAAATAGCCGCACACCAGCGACGCGCAGGGTTTAATTCTGATGATCAGTTTTTTGCCGGTCTTGGTCGGTTCGGTCAGCCAAAGACCTTCTTCGGCACCTGCATAGGCCGCAGTCGCACCAAAGAGCGCTACAATAAAAATAAGCCGTTTCATAGACTTGCTCCACAAATGTTACTCGTTACACGGGCAAAAAAACAATAACGCCCGTGCGTTTGTACCATCTTTTGCATTCCGGCCCAAGTGTGGTTAACACAAGGCCCCTTAACCCGCGAAAAATCGCCGAAAGCCTGTATATGATTCTTTACCCTGCCATCGACCTGAAAGACGGGCAATGCGTGCGCCTGCTCAGGGGCGACATGGATAAGGCCACCGTATTCAGCGACAGTCCGGCCGTGCAGGCCAAGGCGTTTGAGGACGCGGGCTGCGAATGGCTGCATCTGGTTGATCTGAACGGGGCGTTCGCCGGGACACCTGTCAACGGCGGCGCGGTCGAGGATATTTTGTCCGCCTGTTCTGTGCCCGCGCAATTGGGCGGCGGCATCCGCGATATGGCCACGATTGAGCGTTGGTTGCAAAAAGGTCTGGCGCGGGTGATTCTGGGTACAGTGGCGGTGGAAAACCCCACTTTGGTGTTTGAAGCGGCGCGGGAATTTGCAGGCCGCGTTGCCGTGGGTCTGGACGCGCGCGATGGCATGGTGGCCACCCGGGGATGGGCTGAGGATACCGAAATCGAGGTCACGGCGTTGGCGCGCCGGTTCGAAGACGCCGGTGTCGCGGCGATTATTTACACCGACATCAACCGCGACGGCGCCATGCACGGACCTAACGTGGCGGCGACGGCGGCGCTGGCGAACGCGGTCAGTATTCCGGTGATCGCCAGCGGCGGCGTGTCGTCACTGGCCGATCTGGAGGCGCTGAAATCCTGTGGCGCACCGCTGAACGGCGCAATTTCGGGGCGCGCGCTTTACGACGGGGCGCTCGATCTGGCAGATGCCATCGCGTTGTTAAAGGGGTAGGACCATGCTGAAAACCCGTATCATTCCCTGTCTCGATGTCAAAGACGGGCGCGTTGTCAAAGGCGTGAATTTTGTCGATCTGATCGACGCGGGTGATCCCGTTGCAGCCGCGCGCGCCTACGACGCCGCCGGCGCGGACGAACTGTGTTTTCTTGACATCGCCGCCACGGTGGAAAATCGCGGCACCATGTTTGATCTGGTCGAGCGCACTGCGCAGCAGTGTTTTATGCCGCTGACCATCGGCGGCGGGGTGCGCACACCCCAGGACGTCAAAAACCTGTTGCTGGCGGGCGCCGACAAAGTGTCGTTCAATTCGGCGGCTGTCAAAGACCCCGACGTCGTCGCGGGGGCGGCCAATAAATTTGGCAATCAATGTATCGTCGTGGCGATCGACGCCAAATCGGTGCGCGCGGGCAAGTGGGAAATTTTCACCCACGGCGGGCGGCGGGCAACCGGCATCGACGCGGTGGATTTCGCGCGTCTGGTTGAAAGCAAAGGCGCCGGTGAGATATTGCTGACCTCGATGGACCGTGACGGCACGCGCGGTGGCTTTAACCTGCCGCTGACCCGCGCCATTGCTGATGCTGTCACCATTCCGGTGATTGCGTCGGGTGGAGTTGGCACATTGCAACATCTGGTCGAAGGCGTCACCCTGGGCCATGCCTCGGCGGTATTGGCGGCGTCGATCTTTCATTTTGGCGATTTCACCATTGGTGAGGCCAAGAAATACATGTCCGATGCAGGAATAGCGGTGCGGTTATGAGCGATATTCTGACACGGCTGGCGGCGGTCATCGATGCGCGCAAAACTGCTGATCCCGCCACGTCGTGGACCGCGAAACTTTTGGCAGCGGGACCGGAAAAGGCGGCGGAAAAATTTGGCGAAGAAGCGGTCGAGGCAATCATCGCCGCCGCGCAGGGAGATCGTGACAACCTGAAATCCGAGGCGGCAGACGTGCTTTATCACCTGCTGGTGATGCTGGCGGCCTCAGATGTTGGTCTCGCGGACGTGCTGGCAGAACTGGAACGCCGTGAAGGCGTTTCGGGCATAGATGAAAAGGCCGCGAGATAAATTCTTTGGCGCTGCGCCTCAGCGCACCCAAAGATTGTTGCGCTTGATCCTGTTGCGGATTTTCTGTTCGGATTTGGGCAGGTTGTCCCGGTCAAACAGCGCGCGTACGCGGGTGCCGTGGCCGTGAAATACCATCTTTTTCACCGGATCGTAGGCTTTGATCACCTTTTTGATCTTGTTGGGCGCAATCGCGCTTTGCAGGGCGGCAACCGCTTCGTCGCTTTCGCGGGCGTAAAATAATGGCAGCACGCGCCAGTGGGTGGACACCGTGCCATCCAAAAGACCCGCAGGCAGCGTATCGCGCCCGCCTCCCAGCGCGTGGATGACCAGGGGCAGCGCCACCAGATCCAGCCACGGATCCAGCGACTGGCACACCAGTTCCGGCGGCGGGTCGTCGCGGATGGCCAACGCGTAGCGCAGAAACAATTCGCCAAATTCATGCGGGCAGCGGTAAAAGAAAAAGCCGGCGTTGAAATACAGGTAGCGTTCCCAGTATTCGTCGGGGTGACGCGTATCAAGCGAGCCGTCAAAATCCAGTTCAAATTTGTCGTAAAGCGCGCGCCATGTCTCGCCATAGCCGGGGCCGTAAATTTCGATCTTGGGCCAGGTATCTTCGCGCCGCAGCGACGCTGTGGGCCGGGTAAAATCAAACGGCACCGCACCAATGTCGCCGGTAAACAGCGTGTCGGTGTCAAAAAACACAAACGGCTCGCCTTTGGGCAGTGCAGTCAGCGCCTCGATTTTATTGCCGTAAGGGTAGTCGCTGCCGAAATGCCGGTTTTCAAACGGGATGATTTCGGCACCAAGATCACCCAGCAGCCGGCGCACGTCGTCGCTGTCAACGCGTGGGTCATCGCGCCACAGGGGTCCGGGCTGTGGTTCAAGCAGGATCAGGCGCGCCTGCAGATCGGGGTTGCTTTGGCGCAACGTGGCGGCAAATATGATCGCCTCGTACTGCAACCGCCCGCCCTGAACGATCGCGGCGATATTGAACTGGTTCGGGTGTGTCATGCCTGTTTCTGACCCTTTGCGGTGTCTTATTGCCGACTTTATAGGGTCGAAAAGCCGCTCTGTAACCCCCTCGCGACGCGACATTGTTCTCGCCACGGTGCGAAATTTGTGTGACGCTGGTGTCAGCCCATTTGACAGGAGGACATCATGAAGAAATTATTTTTGGCAGCCGTTGCTTTGGCTGTGACTGCGCCGATTGCTGCAACAGCGCAGGGATTCACGACCGCCGCCGAGGTCAAACCGATCCTTGGCGCCACCAAAGGCAACTGGGTGGCGGTGCGCGAATTTGACGGCAACGATCTGGTTTATTTCACCCATCTGGAAAGCTGGCGATGCGGTCTGGACGGCGTCAACTACGGCATCAACAGCGACGTTGCGGACCAGGTCTGGGAGCTTGAAACCTGTTACGAGGACGAAGGCGCACCCAATGCCATGAAGGCCGAGGGCCGTCTGCCCTATATCACACTGCCGCTGGGCAGCGTGAAAACGATCACGGTCGAGCTTGTGTATGACGACGGCAGTCTAGAAAGCGCCGCCTTTGAGCGCGCGGCGATCATGACGCCCTGACGCGACAGGGGGCCGTCGCGCCAAAACCTGACCTGCGGTCATTATTTGCCCGGGTCCATGCTCTGAACCCCCGCCGGGAGTTTGAGCCTGAGGTCCGGTGGGAATGTTTGGCGTCCTGAAGCAAACCCTGCGGGTTTGCGCGGCCTGCGGCGCGAGTATTTGGGCAAACATGAAGACGAGGCCGTTTTTGGTACCCTGATCGGGATCGCGGTTGCCGGGTACCTTGCGATAGGCCAGTATGCAGTCATTTGATACACGAGGATCCGATGCGCACCAAAAAGGAATACGACGACATTCCGGGTACTTACATTTTTGACGCCGACATGTCGCGCAAGGGCTATCATCTGAACATGTTTTGCATTTCATTGCGCAAGGCCGAAAACCGCGCGGCGTTCAAAGCCGACCCAGCGACCTATCTGGACAACTATCCCATGACCAAAGCGCAACGCGACGCCGTCAATGCCCGCCAATGGAACACGCTTTTGAAACTGGGCGGGAATATTTATTATACGTCAAAACTCGCAGCTTTTGACGGCATCAATTTTCAGGCGCTCGCGGGGCTAATGACGGGGATGACACGCGACGCTTACCGGCAGATGATGCTGGACGGCGGGCGACCGATCGAGGGCAACCGCAGCAAAAAGGAGTGGACGTAGTGGCGCGCGTGGACGCAGGCATCGGGGTGTCGCATGTGCCCGCCATCGGGGTGGCGATTGATACCGGCATTACGGACGATCCCTATTGGCAACCGCTGTTCGCGGGTTTTGAACTGACTCGCAAATGGGTCAGGGACTATGATCCCGACGTGATTTTTCTGGTGTACAACGATCATTGCACGGCGTTTTCCGCCGAAATGATCCCTACATTTGCACTGGGATGCGCCGCCGAGTTTCAACCCGCAGATGAGGGCTGGGGGCCGCGTCCGGTGCCCGTGGTTCGGGGCCATCCGGAACTGGCATCCCATATCGCGCAATCGGTTATTCTGGACGAGTTTGATCTGACGATCATGAACAGGATGGACGTGGATCACGGGCTGACCGTGCCTTTGTCTGTTCTGTTTGACCAGCCCGAGGCATGGCCGTGCCCGGTGGTGCCGCTTTGTGTGAACGTAGTGCAATACCCGCCGCCCACGGGCAATCGCTGTTTCAATCTGGGGCGTGCGGTGCGCCGTGCCATCGACAGTTACGACGAGGACATAAAGGTGTTGATGCTGGGCACCGGTGGCATGTCACACCAGTTGCAGGCCGAGCGCGCCGGTCTGATCAACCCGGCATTTGACAAACGGTTTTTGGATTTACTGACTGAGAACCCGGTCAAAGGCGCGCAAATCAGCCATTTGGAATACCTGCGCGAATCCGGTTCCGAAGGAATCGAACTGGTTATGTGGCACGTGATGCGCGGGGCACTGAACGACAAGGTCGAAGAAATCCATCGCCACTATCACGTGCCTGCCTCGAATACTGCTGTGGGCCACATTATTCTGGAAAACCGGTAGCGGCGACGGGGTCAAGCCCCGAAAGCGCAATCCGAAAAGTGGGCACCGGTTCTCGGAATAAAGTGCACGCAAGATCAAAAGGCTAGAGCCGCTCCGCTGATTCAGATAAAAAGGATGCGGCTCTAGGTGCTGAGCATGCGCTGAATCCGGTCCAACACTTCCATGGCCGGCAGGCACTGCGCTACCGAACCGTTGGGTTCGCGCCCGGCGTGGATCGCGGCGATAAACTCACGGTCGATCAATTCGATGCCGTTACTGGAAACCGCAACCCCCGACAAATCAACCGGTGTCTCTCGCCCGTCCACAAGATCGTCGTAGCGTGCCACCCATGTGCCGTTGTCGCAGATATAACGAAAGAACGTTCCCAACGGGCCGTCGTTGTTGAACGACAGTGACAGGGTGCACAGCGCGCCTTTTGGCGTTTTCATGATGATGCTCATATCCAGCGCGATGCCCAGATCAGTGTGCACCGGGCCCTGAACGCCATAAACTTCGGACACGGTTTCACCGGTTTGGTACTGGAACAGATCGACGGTATGGCAGGCGTGGTGCCACAGCAGATGATCGGTCCAGCTGCGTGGGTTGCCTGCGGCATTGATATTTTTGCGGCGAAAAAAATAGGTTTGCACGTCCATTTGCTGGATGGCGATGTCGCCCGCGCTGATCCTGTTGTGAATCCACTGGTGGCTGGGGTTAAAGCGGCGCACGTGTCCGGCCATGGCGGTTATGCCGGTTTCCCGTTGCACGCGCACGATCTCGCGGCTGTCGGCAATCGAGTCCGCCATGGGAATTTCCACCAGCACATGTTTTCCGGCTTTCATACATTGGATGGTCTGGGCGGCGTGCATCTGGGTTGGTGTCGACAGGATGACCGCGTCCACGTCGTCGCGTGCCAGACTTTCACCCAGATCGGTGGTGGCGTGGGCGATGCCGCGTTCGCGCGCCAAAGCCGCCGCAGTGTCAATGGTACGGCCCACAACCGATGTCACCGTAACGCCCTTTATTTGCGCCAAAGCATCCAGATGTTTACGGCCAAATGCCCCGGCAGCCCCGGCAACGCATAGTCTCATCATGTGACTTTCCATGTTGTGGCAAATTTCCGCGGGTTCATCTTTGGTTGCCTTGGCTGAGCGGTCCAATATGATGCTGACAAACGCGCATAAGAATTGCAAGGTCACCCAATGGATACAGCTAAAACCGCCCTCGTGATCAGCGCCCACGCGGCTGATTTTGTATGGCGTGCCGGTGGCGCGATCGCCCTGCATCAGGCCAGAGGGTTTGAAGTAACCGTTGTCTGTCTGAGTTACGGAGAACGCGGCGAAAGCGCCAAGCTGTGGAAACAGCCGGGCATGACACTGGAGAAGGTCAAGACCGCACGTCGGATCGAGGCCGAGAATGCGGCTGCTGCGCTTGACGTGCACGACATCAAGTTTTTTGATCTGGGGGATTATCCGCTGGTTTTGAACCGCGACGACAAGTGCCGGCTTGTGGATGTGATCCGCGCCGTTCAGCCCGGTTTCATGATGAGCCACAGCCAGTATGACCCTTATAATACCGACCACATGTACACGACCAACGTGGCGATGGAGTGCCGGATGATCGCGCAGGCCTGGGGGCATAACCCCGGTGAAAAGGTGCTGGGCGCGCCGCAGCTATACCTGTTTGAGCCGCACCAGACCGAGCAGATGGGCTGGAAACCCAACGTGTTTCTGGATATTTCCGATGTCTGGGACAAGAAACGCGCGGCCATTGAGTGTATGCAGGGGCAGGAACATCTTTGGGATTACTATACCAATGTGGCGCAGAACCGTGGCAATCATTTCCGGCGCAATTCCGGCGGCATGGCCGGGGGCAAACCGGCGGCATACGCAGAGGGCTTTCAGGCGGTGTATCCGACGTGCGTTGACGAGCTGACATGAGCGTTGTTGTGCAGAATATTCAACGGGCCGACCCCGCTGTGGTCGCCGCTTTGGGCGCGTGCGGTGTGGCCACGGTGCACGAAGCGCAGGGGCGTACGGGGCTTTTGGCGGATTATATCCGGCCCATTTACAGCGGTGCGCGCGTTGGCGGGTCGGCGGTGACCATACTGGCACCACCGGGCGACAACTGGATGCTGCACGTAGCCATCGAACAGCTGCAGGCAGGCGATATTCTGGTTCTGGGCACGACCGCGCCGACCAATGCCGGATATTTTGGCGACCTTCTGGCGACTTCGGCCAAGGCACGGGGGTGCAGGGGGTTGATCATCGACGCCGGCGTGCGCGATATCCGCGATCTCCGGGACATGCATTTTCCGGTCTGGTCCAAAGCGGTATTTGCGCAGGGAACCGTCAAGGAGACATTGGGGTCGGTGAACGTTCCGGTGGTCTGCGCCGGGACCGAAGTGAACCCCGGAGACGTGATCGTGGCGGACGATGACGGCGTGTGCGTAGTGCCGCGCGACGCGGCTGCCGAAGTTCTTGAGAAATCGCAGACGCGCGAAGCAGGTGAGGTTAAAAAACGCGCACGCTTTGCGGCAGGAGAGCTGGGGCTGGATATATACGACATGCGCGGGCGTCTGGCCGAAATGGGCCTGAAATATGAATGACGGCGTGCCCTGCATGTGGATGCGCGGTGGCACGTCCAAAGGCGGGTATTTTATCAGGTCGGACCTGCCCGAAGACGACGACGCGCGCGCCGCGTTCTTGCTGGCCGTCATGGGCAGCCCCGATATGCGCCAGATCGACGGTATGGGCGGGGCTGATCCCCTGACCTCCAAAGTGGCGGTCGTCACCAAATCCAGCCGCGACGGCGTTGATGTGGATTATCTGTTTTTGCAGGTGGCGGTCGGGCGCGCGCTGGTGAGTGACGCGCAAAACTGTGGCAATTTGCTGGCGGGCGTGGGTCCGTTCGCGATAGAGCGCGGGCTGGTTGCGGCGCGCAATGGCCAAACCCCGGTGACGATTTACATGGAAAATACCGGCCAGACCGCCATAGCGCAGGTGGACACGCCGGACGGTCACGTGACCTATGGGGGGGACGCGCACATAGACGGCGTGCCCGGAGTGGCGGCGCCGGTTCCATTGACGTTTCAGGACACAGCCGGGTCAAGCTGCGGTGCGTTACTGCCAACGGGGCATGTGCTTGATACTCTTGACGGAATTGACGTGACCTGTATCGACAATGGTATGCCCTGCGTGCTGCTGCGCGCGGCGGATTTGAGTATTTCAGGAACCATGAAACGGGATGATCTGGACAGTAATTCGGACCTCAAGTCCCGGCTGGAGACCATTCGCCTTAAAGCCGGACGCATGATGAATCTGGGCGATGTGATCGATAAAACCGTGCCGAAAATGACGCTGGTTTTGCCGCCTGCGCAGGGCGGGGTGATCGCGACGCGCACGTTTATCCCACACCGCTGCCACGCCTCGATCGGGGTGCTGGGCGCGGTCAGTGTCGCCACTGCCTGCCTGCTGAACGGATCGGTAACGCAAGGACTGGCGGTCATTCCTGCAGGCAACCCCAAATCACTGGCGATCGAACATTTATCAGGGCAAACCACAGTGATTGCGGATATGGACGATGACGGCGCGGTTCGGTCGGCCGCGATCCTGCGCACGGCGCGTAAACTGATGGACGGGCGGGTGTTCGGGCGATGAGTGTGCAAAAACAGGTCGCGGACTCCGATTGGGTACGGTTCCATCCCAACCCGAAATCCCCCGATTTCAAAGTGCCGCCAGGCGCGGTTGACGCCCATTGCCATGTGTTTGGCCCGTCGGATCAATTCCCGTTTGCCCAAGCGCGAAAATATACCCCGTGCGACGCGGGCAAAGACCAACTGTTTGCGCTGCGCGATCATCTGGGATTTGCGCGCAACGTGATCGTGCAGGCTTCGTGCCACGGACGCAACAACGACGCTTTGGTAGACGCGTTGAACAGCGCAGGCAAACTGGCGCGCGGCGTGGCCGTGGTCGGGCCGGACGTGAGCGACGGCGAACTGGCGGCGATGAACGCTGCGGGCGTGCGGGCTGTACGGTTCAACTTTGTCAGTCGTCTGGTGGACGCCACTCCTCAAGAGGTTTTCTTGGGTATCGCAGAACGCATTGCCCGACTGGGCTGGCATATCGTGGTCTATTTTGAGGCCCCCGACTTGCAGGGTCTGATCCCGTTTCTGCAGCAACTGCCCACCGATGTGGTCATCGATCACATGGGCCGCCCTGACGTGGCCAAAGGCGTGGATCATCCTGATTTCAAGCGATTTATCAGCCTGATGGAGGACGACAAATTCTGGACCAAGGTCACCTGTCCCGAGCGTCTGACCCTGACAGGGCCGCCATACGACGACGTCATCCCCTTCGCCCGCACGTTGGTGGACCGCTTTCCCGACCGCGTGCTTTGGGGCACCGACTGGCCGCATCCCAACATGAAATCACACATGCCCGATGACGGGCAGCTGGTTGACATGATCCCGAAGATCGCCGCGACGGCCACGCACCAAAAGGCGCTGTTGGTTGACAACCCGATGCGACTGTACTGGGGGATATCCTGACAATCGAAGACGAAATTATGATTTTAATCCGGGGCGCGACATCCGGATAGTGATGGGCGCGCAGTCGGCGGGTCTGTTGGCGGTCCGCCGATAAAACGCCGTGTTGGCGTCGTGCCTTGTCATACCCATATCAGCGAGGCGCGACACCGGCAATTCCCGCAGTTTGCAGTTTTGGCGATAGGCATTGTCATGCGCGGCAAGCCATTTCAACAGGCGCAGCAGAAATGTAGGACGAGGTGACTGTGTCCGGGTTGATTTGAAAGCGATGGTCATGGCGTTATCCTTTGCTTGGTTGCGGTTTTTGATAGGGCCACAGTCGCACGCACCCGCAATTCCAGCGTGAAAACGCGCGTAAAATTCGCTTGCACAGCGTAATAATTGCGTAAAAAGTAATGCGATCAGCATAAAAACCTATCCTCTGGACAGAAAATGAATGCCCCGGGCGCAACAGGCAGATTGATTTTGCGAACATCCGGCGCGTTTGGCGCCACGGATCAGACCGGTACAGATATCGCGGGACTGTCGCGCCGTGGTCAGGCGTTACTGGCCTATTTGTCCCAACAACAGGGCATGTGCGCAGAACGCGGGTCGCTGGCTGATCTTCTTTGGGGGGATCGCGGCGAGGAACAGGCGCGCGCCTCGTTGCGCCAGGAGTTATCGATTTTGCGCAAAAGCCTGCCCGTTGAATTGATGCAAGCGGATCGGCAGAAAGTGTGGCTTGATGCGACCCGTGTCGAAACCGAAGCGCCGGGCGAGGACGAGTTTCTGAAAGGATTTGATCTGCCGGGCGAGAGTTTCGAGGACTGGTTGCGCGCAATGCGCCTTGCGAACAACCCGTCAGACGCCGGACAATCAACGTTGTCCACGTCGCAGTTCTTTGCGCGGCCATCGGTGCTTTTGTTTGCTTTTGACACGCTTTCAACAGGCCGCAACGACCAGATGATCGCCATGGGACTGGCCGACGACCTGCGCACCACGCTTAGCTATTGGCGCTGGTTTCCGGTAATCGGCCCCGAAGCCATAGGCTGGATATCCGCGAAAGACGCCGATCTGCGGTCAGTGGCCCGGCAAGTGCAGGCGGCTTACGCGGTGACGGGCTCAGTAAGATGTCTGGACGAACGCGTCAGCATTTCGGTTGGTCTGACTGAAATCGACACCGGCAGGTCACTGTGGTCTAACCGGTTTGATGGTGTTCTGGACGATATCTTCAAGTTTCAGGAAGACGTCAGTCGCGCCATTGTCGCCCAGATCGAACCGCAGATATCCCATGCCGAGGCCACGCGCATTTCGCGCCTGCGACCCGATTCAATCGGCCCGTGGCAGGCAATGGCGCAGGCGGATGATATCGACCGCAAAGGCGGCGAAGGCTACGGATCGCCGGAAAGCAATTTACAGCAAGCCAGGCTGATGGAGAAAACGCTGGCACAGGACCCCGAATTTGCACCGGCGCTGGCGCGACTGGGCCGCATCAATTTTCGAGCGGGTCTGCTGGGGTGGTGGGGGGACCGGTCGGAAACGTTTGGCGCGTCCATCGATTTTTCACGCCGGGCGCTTGACCTTGATCCGTACAATTGGGAAGCGCATGCCTATTTGGGTCTGACGCATATTTTTGAACTGTTGGATTATCACGCCGGGGAATTTCACGGATCCGAGGCCGTGCGGCTGAATCCATCTTCGGCGCTGGCCCGCCATGGGTACGGTTGCGGGCTTGAATGGATCGGGCGCCCTCAGGAGGCACTCGAACATCTGAACCTGATTTTCAGGCTCAATCCAAATCACGGTGGCAGGGCCGCAGCGCTTGGCGATATCACCACATGCGAAATGTTTGTCGGGAACCGTGAGCGTGCGCTTGACGCCGCGCATAAATTGCTGCCGATTGCGCGGGATTATTCTCGCGGGTTGCAACGATGCGTTGCCACGTTTGGGTATTTTGATGAAATCTCTGCGGCGCAAAAGGCGCTTGATCGTCTGGTGCAAATTCAGCCGGATTTCGACGCCGAATACGTGCGCGCAACTTACCCTTACGCGCGCCCGGAGAATTTTGACACGTTGATGCAGGGATTTGTCAAAGCGCGCGCGTTTGAGCGCTGATCAACCCTCGCCACCCAGAAAAAACACCAAAGCCGCGATGATTATCACACCGCCCAGAACGGTGAGCGCGATCTTGCCTTTGGAATACGGGCGTTCGCCACGTACTTTGCCGTTCTGACCGTTGACCACGAACTGATAGGATTTGTTCTTGAACCGGTACGCCGCCAGCCAGACCGGCAGCAGAATATGTTTGAAGGTCACATCCGAAATATCTGTGTCCACGTGATCGACGTGTTGCTCGTCGCCGCCGATGTCGTCCAGCACATCCTGTTCAATGCGGTTGTTCATGACGTTGACCGCTTCGGTATAGCCTTCAGGCAGATCGACGGTATAACTTTCGGCGCGAAATCCTGCCAGATAGGCGGGATCATAGGTTTCCAGTTGACCCAGCTCCCACGGGGCCAACGCGTCGGTGTGTGATCTGGGTAAAGATTTTGAACCCAACACAAGCACGTCGTCAAAAGCCCGCGCCACGCGCCCCGAAACGCGGTGCCAGCGGGTTTTGCGTTCTTCACGCTGCTCGGTCTGCATTTTACCGTCGACTTCCACCTGAACGCTGCGTGTCACGTAGTAATAAGTGCCGCGCTGGCCGCGATAGTGACTTTTGGTGTCAGCATCATAAGTCCAGAACGGCACATAGATGCCCTGCATGGCGCGGCCCTTGCGGGCGTATTCCTGCAGGCCCGAGGGTGCGAACCACAATTTACCCAGCCATTTGGTCATGGCGGCGCGGGCTTCTTTTTCCGATTTTACGAACGGCAAAAGCGCCGCGGGTTTGATCTGGCGCTGCGGCCCGGTGTCGGTGACAACGGGGGAGGCGCAAAACGGGCATTCCGACGCGTGCAGGTCGGGGTCAAATTCGATACGTGCCCCGCAGCTGTCGCAACTCAGGGTGCGGACTTCGGCCTCCTGGGCCTCGGGCAACTGCGCGTTCAGCGCCGATTGGAAATCAAGCTCGTCGATGCCTGAGCCCTGACCGTCATCAGGTTTTTCCAACGCATTTTCGGTGCCACAGTGTTCGCACGTCAGCGAATCTTTTCCCGGCTCGTAGCGCAGGTCGGACCCACAGCTGCTGCAGGGAAATTCTATCTCCTCAAGAGCATCGGCCACCTCAGCTGCCCGGCAGTGGTGGCGGCATGACCGTGAACAATGTCGCCAAATCGGGGATTTCGCCGGCCTTGGTCCAGCCATCTTGCCCCGCCGTCCACACCAGCGTGTCACGCGCCAGCGTTTTGTCGGCCACCATCCGGCCTAATGAGGCGCGCGAAAACGGCCCCGACGTCGCGCCGTCTGCCGCCACGTGCCAAAGCTTTTCCACCGGTGGAGGTGGTGGAGGAGGTGGTGCCGCCGCTGCGGGTGTCGGCGCGGGTTGCTGCGCCCCCCACGGGCCGCCCTGCATCCCGCCGGCCATTGTGTGTGCCATGGCCATGCCCATGCCCATGCCCATACCGGCCCCCGCGCCACCACCGGGATTGGCGGCGGCAACGCCCAGGGCTTCGGCGGCGGAAAACGCCGTGTATTTGCCCAGATCACCGGCCAATCCGACCGAGGTGCGCTTGTCCAGAACCGCTTCGACAGCGGGCGGCAGCGAAATGTTTTCGATGTAAAGCGCCGGAATTTCCAGCCCGAACTGCGCCAGTTCGGGCGCGATATTAGCCGCGAGCATTTTGCCAAGATCAAGCGTATTAGCCGCCATATCGAGCACCGGAATACCGGAACCTGCCAGCGCGGCCGAAAACTGGCTGACAATGATGTTGCGGATCTGAAAGCTGATCTCGTCCATGGTGAACTCGCCGTCTGTGCCGACGATTTCGCGCATGAAAACCGCCGGATCGGTCACGCGCATGGTATAGGTGCCAAAAGCCCGCAGCCGCACCGGGCCAAATTCGGGATCGCGGCACATAATCGGGTTTTTAGTGCCCCATTTCAGGTCCTGAAACCGTGTTGTGTCGATGAAATAAATCTCGGATTTGAACGGTGACTGAAACGCGTGGTCCCAGTGCTGCAATGTCGTCATGATCGGCATGTTGTTGGTTTCAAG
>Ga0114932_10002409_pt1 | contig 19727 bp, 17 predicted proteins | sample 2SBtaG_2_FD_87286 | JGI IMG/M metagenome (GOLD analysis project Ga0114932, IMG submission 87286) | Deep subsurface microbial communities from Kolumbo volcano to uncover new lineages of life (NeLLi) - 2SBTROV12_ACTIVE470 metaG | ecosystem: Environmental > Aquatic > Marine > Volcanic ... | reverse complement strand
ATTTTTAGTAAGTTTAGAAATTTAAGAATGGAACAAGCTTATACACCAGCAGATGCTGAATTTGGATATTAATATATGGCTGAAGAAAATACATTAACAGCTAATGAGCTTTACTTTGAGAAACTTGAAGATGAACAAGGTCTTCAACTTACTCTCGAAGAAAACCTCAGGAAAAATCTTATTGGTTTAATTTCTGATCGCTATTACTCAGCAGAATCAGCAAGAAACTTAGATGAGAGTCGCTGGCTAGAAGCTTATCATAATTATCGTGGTCTTTATTCTAAAAATATAAGATTTCGTGAATCTGAAAAATCCAGAGTTTTTGTAAAAGTAACTAAGACAAAAGTCCTCGCAGCTTTTGGACAACTAGTAGAAGTTATTTTTGGCTCTGGTAAATTTCCTATTGGCGTATCAGAAACAAAAGTTCCTGAAGGTGTAGCTGAACATGCTCATTTGGATATCAATAATCCTGCGCCAGGGATTGAAACAAGTATCAGTAAAGAAGAAGAAGAAAGTGAAAACCCTTTTGATGTTGGTTATGAGGGTGACGGAAAAACTTTAAAACCCGGAGCTACTCATGGTTCTGGTAAATTTGAAACTGTTAAACCTATTGATGTATTGGCAGAAGAAGCAGGAATGCTTAAAGAAAATCTTGTGCCAGCCGCAGAAGCTTTGGAAATTAATCCTGCTCAAAAAGCTGCAAGGAGAATGGAAAAACTTATTCATGATCAAATAGAGGAGTCTAATGGCGCTAGTGAACTTCGTAATGCACTTTTTGAAGCTGCCCTATTCGGCACTGGAATTATTAAAGGGCCTTTTAATTTCAATAAAACGTTACATCGTTGGGAAAATAATGGCGAATCAAGGAACTACATTCCTGTTGATGTACGTGTTCCTCGTATTGAGTTTGTCAGCATTTGGGATTTTTTTCCAGACCCAAATGCCACAAGTATATCCGAATGTGAATACGTCGTTCACAGACATAGGCTTAATAGGACTCAACTGAGAGGTTTAGGAAAGATGCCTTATTTCGATAAGGAGTCTATCAGAAACTGTCTCAGAATGGGACCAAACTATGTTGAGAAAGGATACGAAAATGAATTAAGAGATAATCCTACCTCAGAAGAATCAGGTCAGTTTGAAGTAATAGAATACTGGGGAGTTATGGATGCTGAATACTGTCGGCAAGTAGGCATGGAACTTTCAGAAGATATTGATGATTTAGATGAAGTACAGATAAATGCTTGGATGTGTAATGGAGAACTTCTAAGAGCAGTAGTAAATCCTTTCACACCTTTTAGAATTCCTTACCAAGCTTTTAGTTATGAAAAGAATCCTTATAGCTTTTTTGGTATTGGCGTAGCAGAAAACATGGATGATTCTCAAAAGATTATGAATGGTCATGCAAGAATGGCTATTGATAATCTTGCTTTGTCAGGATCACTTGTATTTGATGTAGATGAGACTGCTCTTGTAGGTGGTCAGTCTATGGAAATTTATCCGGGTAAAGTATTTAGAAGGCAAGCTGGTGTACCGGGAACTGCTATTAATGGTCTGAAGTTTCCTAATACATCTCAAGAAAATATGATGATGTTTGACAAATTTCGACAGCTTGCAGATGAACAAACAGGCATACCTAGTTACAGTCATGGTCAAACAGGTGTACAAAGTATGACACGTACTGCATCAGGCATGTCAATGTTGCTTGGAGCAGCTTCGCTTAACAACAAAACGGTTATAAAGAATTTAGATGATTTTCTTTTAAAACCTTTAGGAGAGGCATACTTCCAATGGAATATGCAATTCCTAGAGTCTAAGTTAGATGTGACAGGTGATCTTGAAGTTAAGGCAACAGGCACTAACAGCTTAATGCAGAAAGAGGTGAGGAGTCAACGACTGACTACATTCTTACAAACAGTACAGAATCCAGCAGTAGCTCCTTTTGTTAAAATTAATAAGCTTATTAGTGAACTTGCTTACAGTTTAGATCTAGATCCAGATGAACTTCTGAATGATCCTGAAGAAGCCGCTATTATGGCACAAATTATAGGAATGCAAAATGCTGGACAAAACACTAGCCCGGAAGCTGGCACCGCTGGTCAAGAACCCGGAGGTATGGGGGCCGCTGAAGGAGTACCTCCAGGCGCTCAAGAACTTGGAGCTACAGGTACTGGTGGGGGCAACATCGGAATTGGAAGTGTTCCGCAGCCAGGGGAAGGTGAGTTCGCTGGAACGCCTAGAGCAGTTGAAGGTTAATGTTGAAGCAACTATTAATTCAAAGGAATAAATTATGTTACTAAATCCTCCAGAGCGTCAAAAAGCTAGTCCTAAAGGTTTTGCTCCTATAAGTAACACAGATAGAAAAGAATACTTTCAATTACAAGATGCTTTACAAGATGGAAGTAAAACTTCTGAAGAACTATCTCAAGCAGATAAAGATTTAATAAAAATGGTAGAAGCTGTTTTAGAATCTGAAAGACAGGAAAGAGAACAAAAAGTAAACCGTAATGCTAAAGCAAAAGGTTCTATGCTTTTACCACCAGAACTACAAGAAATGCCTGTAGATACTTATACACCTGAAGACCAAGCAAACGCAGAAGCAACACAAGTTGCTGACGATATGATGGAAGAAGAGTATGTTGATTACATAATTAATGAATCATTAGATGATAACGAACAAAATTATTTAGCAGAAGTACTTACAAACGATCCAAGACTTTCAGATATTATGGATAAAGTATTTGTTACTGCTAGTGAGTTTACTGGTTCCGGAGAAGTAGAAGGGCCAGGAACGGGAGTATCAGATTCTATCCCCGCTAGACTTAGCGACGGAGAATTTGTTATGACCAGAAAAGCCACTGATCAAATTGGCGCAGACAATCTCCAACTTATGATGGATGATGCTGAACGTGCCTATGATGGTGGTCTACAGTCGATGGCTGTTGGTGGAATGGTTGAAAATGAAAACCCAGAAAACATGAGTCGAACTGATGAGGAGATCAGAAAACTTATGATGGGTGCCAACCAAATGCCCAGCCTTCGTTAAATTTTACGGCTACCTTGATAAGCCAAGCCCCATATTTTTTTATAGGCCAAATAAAAGAATTATGGCTACCTTGCAAGACACAAGCCCCGTGAAGGAGAGAAGTTATGTCAGAACAAGAAGGAAACCCATACAACGCTAAGAAACCCTGGCACACGCCAGATAAGCCTAGTATGGATAATGCAGATGGATTATTTTTTGAACCGCCTGAGGCCACCTTAGAAGAAGCCCCTCAAGAGCAGGAAGCAGAACCATCTCACAATTATAAAAAACGATACGATGATCTAAAAAAACATTATGATCAAAAGGTATCTGACTTTAAACAAAAAGAACAAGAACTAGTTGCTCAAGCTAGGTCTGTTCAACCTGAGTATGAACCTCCTAAATCTGTTGAAGAATTGGAGGAGTTTAAAGATCAGTATCCTGATTTGTATAATACAGTTGAAACTGTAGCTCATTTACAAAGTCAACGTCAAGTATCTGAACTTGAGTCACAGTTGCAGTCTATGCGACAACGTGAACATGAAGTTCTACAAAGGGAAGCTGAAAATATTTTAAAAGAAAGGCATCCAGACTTTGAAGATATTAGGGGTCATGATACTTTCCATGAATGGGCGAAGGAACAACCTGAACAAATACAAGAATGGATTTATAATAATCCTGATAATGCTCTTTTAGCATCAAAAGCTATTGATCTTTATAAGCTTGAAAATGGCATAACTCAAACAAAACAGTCTAGAAAAAGACAAAAACAGTCTAAAGGCTCTGCCGCAGATATGGTATCAACCAAAACAACTTCTGTAGATGCGAAACAGCCTAAAATCTGGACTGAGCGGGAAATCGCTGCTATGTCCCTAGATCAGTTTGATAAATATGAAGATGATATTAAACAAGCTTTGTCTGAGGGTCGTGTGGTAGCAGCTTAACTTATGTTTTTATAGGAGTACATAAATATGGCTTTTAACGTATCAGACCAATTTTTTGAACCTAGCACAGATACCAATGCTAACTTTGGTAATTCTGTATCAGGTCAAAATGCTTCATTCTTCCTGCCAAAGGTTTATTCCAAGCAGGTACTTAACTTTTTTCGTAAATCTTCTGTAGTAGAAGCAATTACGAATACTGACTATGCTGGTGAAATTACAGCATTTGGTGATAGTGTTCGCATTATCAAAGAACCTGAAATTACTGTTTATCAGTATGAAAGGGGACAAGATGTAACTGCTACTAAACTGACTGACCAAGAGGTTACGTTGGTTGTGGATGTTGCAAATGCATTTAAGTTTATTGTAGATGATATTGAAACCAACATGTCTCATGTAAACTTTCGTGATGTAGCAACTTCTTCAGCAGCTTACGCATTGCGTGATGCCTTTGATGCTGGCGTTATTGCTGAAATGTTTGCTGGTGTATCTGCATCTAGTCCTAACCATATTCTTGGTTCTGACAATGATACTGACATAGCTGCTGGTACTTTCGACGGTACTGGTAACTTGGACATTGGATTTGGGGGCAGTGAACACGATCCTATTGATGTGCTGTCTCATATGGCACGTCTTCTGGATGAGCAGAATATTCCTGAAGAAGGACGTTGGTTCTTGGCTAATCCTGAGTTTTATGAAGTTCTTGTACAAAGTTCTTCTAAACTCTTGTCAGTTGATTACAATGCAGGTCAGGGTTCCATCCGTAATGGTTTGGTAAGCTCTGGTAAGCTTCGTGGATTTGATATGTATAAGACTAACAACATTGCCGCAACGTCTAACGCTGCTGGTAAATGTATTGCTGGTCATATGTCTTCCACCTGTACTGCACAAACTATTACCAATACTGAGGTCATTCGTGACCCCGATAGCTTTGGTGATATTGTTCGTGGTCTTCACGTATATGGCGCAACAGTTCTTCGTTCTGAAGCACTTGTTTCTGCCTTTTACGGTATTGACTAAACTAACTAAAGAGGGGCTGCTTCGGTGGCCCCATCTTTTTTGGGAGTATTAAATGCCTCAAATAGGTTCTGAAGAAAAACCATTTGTAGTGTCTACGGGAACTATTGTTAGTACAGAAAGTAGGCATAGGAAAGGATTTAACAAGTCTGCTTATGATTTGAATTATGATCGTATCTTTAAAAAAGACCCTCTTTTTTATAGAAATGAGTTTGAAGCAGCTAGAGCTAAAAGTAAAACTTTTTCAATGGAGCAAGATTAATGGATAAACAAAATTTTTATAAAGATGTAACTAAACAACAAGAGCCAACACTTGAAGATTTAGATAAAATTTTTATTGAAAAAGCACGACAACAAAAATATGATAAAATAAATAAATTTTTTGCCCCGAAAAAGTTTGCAGCTTCAACAGACTCCTTTCCCCGTGTTACACATAAAAACAATAATAAAAAAGTAAAAAAACTTAAGTTCAATAAAGGTGGTTATGTATCTGTCCAAGATATGGAAAAAAAATTTAGTTAAAACTTTATGAATAAAGTATCAAGAAAAAAAGGTTATGTTCCAAATAAATATACAGGAAGAAGTCTTATGTATAATGGTGGTAAGAAAAAAATGTATGGTGGCAGCATGATGATGCGTGATAAAGAACGTATGTCCCGTGACAAAAAAGGTCATGGTGGACAAATGAAAGGTAGTTCTCCTAGTATTTATGCTATGGAAGATGCTTGTAATAAAATGGCTGGTTACAATATGAGCCTACCTAAAGGACGATGAAAGTTCAAGCCCCTGAAGGTTATCATTGGATGAAGTCTGGAAAGACTTTTAAATTAATGAAAGATCCTAAAGATGGTTATAAAAAACATACAGGATCTAGTAAATCTGCAAATTTTGTAATACAAAAGGTTCATAAAAAATAATGGCAACTACTTTTTTACAGCTTTGTAATGAGATCTTACGAGAAGTAAATGAAGTTGAATTAACTTCAGCTACTTTTGATTCTTCTGTAGGTGTACAGACGCATGTGAAAGATATTGTTAATAGAGCTTATTCAGATATTGTTAATGAAGAACCTCAGTGGCCCTTTTTATCTGTAGCAGAAAGTGGAGCTACTGATCCTATGTATGGAAATGTTTATGTTGAAACAGTAGCAGGAACTCGTTGGTATGAAATGAAACCTGCAAGTTCTTCTATTACTACTGATTATGGATATATAGACTGGGATAATTTTTATTTAACTACTGTAGGTGTTAGCGGAGAATCTGCTCCCTATGAGTCACGTAATTTAAGACATACTACTATTGAAGAATGGAAAGATTATTTTAGAGTAGCCGAAAACCTAGATGATGCAGATTCTCAACAATACGGTGTGCCTAGTAGGGTTGTGAGAAGTCCTGATGCTAGAAACTTTGGGTTAAGCCCAATACCGGATAAAGTTTATAGAGTTTGGTTTTTTGCTTTTAATCAGCCTACAAAGTTAAATTTATACACAGATGAACTAGTTTTTCCAGATGTATATGTGCCTGTGCTTATAAGTAAAGCTAGATATTATATACACCAATTTAATGATAATGCTCAAAGTGCTGCTTTTTCTTTAGAAGACTATAAAAGAAATTTAAAAAATATGAAACTTCATCTTATGGAGCCTGACCCTGGTTATTTTAAAGATGATAGGATTAGGTTTATCTAATGTCGCAGTCTTTACCTTTTGGTATATCCTGCAAAGGAGGCTTAAATACAAACTTAAATCAGTTTGAAATGCTTTCTAATCCGGGTCTTGCTACACAACTTGAAAATTTTGAAGTAGATTCAGACGGCGGTTACAGAAGAATAAATGGTTTTGAGCCTTTTGGTAGTACAGATGCTACAAGACCTAACAGCACTAATGCCATACTAGGTCTTTTTGTTTATGCAGATGGTCTTATTGTAACGTCCGGAACAAACATATATTTTACTTTAGATGGTATTACATATTTACAAATTAATAGAGCTAGTGTATCTGCTAGTGGAGACAACTATTCTACTTTTACTGGTAGATCTGTAGCAGCTAGAACAAGTCAATCACAATGTAATTTTTCTTTTTATGAAGGTGATAGTCAGTATGGAGAGCTTTTAATTACAGATGAGTCTTCTGCCAGTAAACCTTTTTATTTTAAAATGACAGGTACTGGGGCATTAAGCAATAGAACTTATTATGCTAAAGAAGTTACAGTAAGCGGTACTGTATATCCTGTTACAGGTGTAATACATAATAAACATTATGTTGTATCTGGAGATTCTAATAATCCCAATACTATTTACTATAGTGGCACTAATGATATAGACGATTTTACTTCTACAGGTTCTGGAAGCATAAAACTTGATGATAAAGTTATAGGTTTAAAATCATTCAGAGACGATCTTATTATCTTTTGTAAGAATAGTATTTATAAACTAATAAACATAAACGATTCTTCTACTGTAGCTATAGTACCTGTAACTAAAAATGTAGGTTGCTTAGATAATCATAGTATTCAGGAAATTGCTGGTGACTTAGTATTTTTAAGTCCAGATGGAGTGAGAACTATTGCGGGTACTGCACGTATTGGTGACGTAGAATTAGGAACGGTAAGCAGACAAATAATGTCTATTACAGAAACTATTGCTAATAGTATTGATAGTTTTGTAGTCTCCAGTGTAGTATTGCGACAAAAATCTCAATATAGATTATTCTATACTGTTTCAAGCGATATTCCTTCACAAGCTAAAGGAATTATTGGTTCTCTTACATCTCAAGGATTTCAATGGTCAGAAACTAAAGGAATACAAGCTACAGCTATAACTTCAGGTTTTAATAGTAACGGAGTAGAAAAAACTTTTCATGGCGATGATGATGGTTATATATACGTCCATGATTCTGGAAATACTTTTTATCATGAAGGATCTTCTGCAAGTATGAGAGCTACCTACGAAACTCCGAACTATGATTTTGGAGATTTTGGAACTAGGAAAAATATTAATTATCTTAAAATTTCTATAACTCCAGAAGGTACAGCGCAGCCTGTTTTAAGGGTACGTTATAATTATAATGATCCAGATCACCCACAACCTAATGACTATACTCTTCTTTCAGTTCCTTTACCAGCTACTTTTGGTGAATCTTTGTTTGGTACAGGAGTATTTGGAGCATCTAATGATCCTATGGTGAGACAGGCTGTACAGGGAGGAGGACACACTACAAGTTTTAGATTAAGAACAGAAGATTCTAATCCACCTTACGCGATAAACGGCATGTATATAGACTATACACCAGCTAATAGGAGATAATATGGCAGGTACAAGTTACACAAGACAGAGTAGTTTTACTGATGGAGACACTATTAGTGCTTCATTATTTAACAATGAGTATAATAAAATTGTAAATGCTTTTTCTTATGCTTCTTCTGGAACTACTGGTCATAGACATGATGGAACTGCTGGTGAAGGCGGAAATATTCATACTGTTGGAGATCAAGATTTTCTTAATAAAATTGTAGTAGATAGTACAAATAATAGAGTAGGATTTTTTGTAGAAGTTTCTAGTAGTGCTGTAGAGCAAATAAGAATCCAAGACGGTGCTGTTGTTCCTGTAACAGATAGTGATATTGACTTAGGCACTAGCTCATTAGAATTTAAAGATTTATTTCTTGATGGTACTGCCCATATTGATACTTTAGATGTAGATGTAAATGCTACAATAGCAGGAACATTAGGTGTAACAGGCGCTACTACTCTTGCTAGTACTCTTGAAGTTACTGGAACTACAACACTTACAGGAAATGTAACAACTACTAACAATCTTAGTGTTGGTGGTAATCTTACGGTTACAGGCACAACAACTTTTAATGGCGGTACGCTTACAATGGGCGATGCTTCAACAGATAATGTTGTGTTTGGCGCTGACGTTAATTCAAATATTATTCCTAATACAGATAATACTTACGATTTAGGAAGTTCTTCACAAGAATGGAAGGACATTTATATTAATGGTACAGCCTACTTAGATGCTATTAATTTTAATGGCACTGCAATCTCTGCTACTGCTGCTGAACTCAACATACTTGATGGTGTTACAGCCACTGCTGCAGAACTTAATATTCTTGATGGAGTAACTAGCACTACTGCTGAACTTAATATTCTTGATGGAGTAACTGCAACAGCCGCAGAACTTAACATACTTGACGGTGTTACATCCACTGCTTCTGAATTAAATATTCTTGATGGTGTTACAAGTACTGCCGCAGAACTTAACATACTTGATGGCGTTACGGCTACTGCTGCAGAAATTAATATTATAGATGGGAATACTTCAGCAAGCTCCGTTACTCTTGCAGACGCAGACAAGGTTATAGTTAATGACAGCGGCACAATGGTGCAAGTTAGTCTTACTGCTTTTGAAACATATTTTGAAAGTTCATTAGATACTTTATCTAATGTAACTACTATAGGTGCTTTAAACTCTGGAAGTATTACTTCAGGTTTTGGTGCTATTAATAATGGCTCATCAGCTATTACAACTACTGGTACAATCACTTATGGTTCATTAAGTGACGGTACAATTACTGTTACGGCCTTTGTAGATGAAGATAATATGTCTTCTAACTCTGCAACACTTATACCTACTCAACAATCTGTTAAGGCTTATGTAGATGCACAAACAAGCCCAGATTTAGATATTACTACAGACAGTGGTACAATTGCAATTGATCTTTCTTCAGAAACTCTTACAGTTACTGGAGGTACTGGTATTAATTCTAGTGCTACAGGCAATGCTGTTACACTGGCTGTTGATTCTACGGTAGCTACATTAACAGGATCACAAACTTTTACTAATAAAGTACTTACTTCTCCTGATATTAATACTCCAGATATTGATGGTGGTACTATTGATAGTACTGTGATTGGTGGCTCTACTGCAGCGGCTGGATCATTTACTACTGTTTCTGTTGACAATATTACAATAGATGGTACAGAGATTGATTTGTCCTCTGGTGACCTGACCCTTGATGTAGCTGGGGATATCAACCTTGATGCTGCCGGAAATAACATTATTTTTAAAAGCGCCGGAACTCATTTTGGGGACATCACTAAGTCGAGCAACGACCTTTATCTTAATTCTGTAATAAGTGACGGAGACGTACACATTCGAGGGAATGACGGTGGCTCCACAATTACGGCACTGCAATTGGATATGTCAGAAGCCGGTGCAGCCACGTTCAACGATAAAATCACAGCAGTCGGAACATCGGTCTTCACAAACCTAGACATCTCTGGGGACATAGACGTAGATGGTACTGCTAACCTTGATGTTGTAGATATTGATGGTGCAGTAGATATGGCTTCTACTTTAGCAGTCGGTGGTGTTGCTACATTTTCTGACCATATTGCATTAGCAGATAGTAAATATGTAAAATTAGGCAATGATGCAGACTTTATTCTTTACCATGATGGTACGAGCAACTACGTTCAAGCCGCAAAACAAGATAGCGACATTATCCTGCGTGGAAACGACGGAGGTTCTGGGGTCAACATGCTCACGCTGGACACGAGTGCAGCAGGTTTAGCTACGTTCAATGCGGGTGCTACGTTTGGCGATGACACAGGAATTGGTGGAACTGCTACGGCAGGTTACAGGCTTGACGTTATGGATTCAGGAGCTACTTTAGCGCGTATTCGTTCGACGGCTGACAGTGATGTATCGCAGTATTTTTATTCAGCAGGAACGACTGCTACACAAAATATTTATTTTGGAGATACAGGCAACACGGCAGCAGGGGGCATTCGCTACTATCATAACGGGGATAATCTGACCTTTACTGGAAAAGGTGCTGGCACCGAAATGGCTAGGTTTAATTCGTCGGGCCAGTTGGGAATTGGTACAACATCTCCCGGCAATCTCATTGAGGTCGCAGGCGCATCACCAATTGTCGAGATTAACTCAACGTCAGGAAGTCCAGAGCTACAGTTTAGCGACGGCGGAACTGACGAATTCAGTATTATGTACGACACTGGTGCCAGCGCACTTAAGATTGTTGAAGGCGGTGTGGGGACTCACGTCACTATTTTAGACGGGGGCAATGTAGGAATTGGATCTACTAATCCGCAAAATGTTTTAGATTTAGGCAGCGCGACCGCCGGAAGAGGGATTGCGTGGGGCTATACAAACGGCACGGCGCATTACAACACTATATGGTCAGAGCATGGCACCGCTTCAATCGTAGTAGGTGCAGGGTTAAAAGGTAGCACGTCGGCAAGTACGTTCCTTAACCCCTACACAGGCACATACGGATATGCTGCTATCGAGCTAGACTCATTTAGCGACGATGGTATAAAGTTTTACGCCGGCGCAGATGCAAGCCGGACAAAAGACGATGCGATTACTCCATCTGAAGTTATGAGAATTGCGACTAATGGCACGGTGGGAATTGGTACTACGGCCCCCGCCTACACGCTAGATGTAGATTCAACCATTCATATTGGGAACGATGGTGGTGCTGGCTACACACAGTCTCGCCTGATTTTCGACGCGGATGGAACCACCCGTGGCGCTGGTGTGTATTTCCACAACCAAGCAAATGACGTTGAGTGGTTTGCGGGGAATCCTTACACCTCTTCCGATTCTTTTGATATTACCCGGCAAGCAACGACTTCACATGCAGAATCCACGGCGACTCACTCTCTTGCTTTGATGACTATAGATGGTTCGACCGGAAATTTAGGAATTGGGCTTGCGTCGCCTACATCTCGCCTTCATGTGAACGACGATACCAATGATGGGTATGTTGCGCGCTTCTCACAGGACAACGCAACCGGCTACGGTGTTCTGATCGATGTTGACGGAACTGATAACACCGACCCTGCTCTAGTCGTTAACAATGCAGCAGGAACGACTGGGCTATACGTGTCACAGGCAGGGAACGTAGGCATAGGCAATACCACCCCTACGCAAAAACTTGATGTGAATGGCACTGTCGAACTGAACAATTTAACGGTGGGTGGTGCCCAAGGCTCAGATGGACAGGTACTCACCTCAACAGGCTCAGGAGTCGCCTGGGAGGATGCATCCGGTGGCGGTGGTGGTGGTGGCGCTTGGACAGTCATTTCAAACTCCACGGTGAGTAGTGCCGTATCCACCCTAGAGTTCACTAGCATAACTGGGTACACCCACTACATGATTGACGTTAGCAATTTGAAAAGTTCTGGAAATAAGGAGTTTCAACTTATTTGTGCATACGGTGGTAGTGCTTCGTACACCGAAAGCGGGTATGTGACTAATAAGCTTCATACGGGAACCTATAGCGGTTCTGCAGGTGGTGAACTGCAAACATCACAGAGTGTATCTCGGATTTCTAAAGACATGAGCGACACAGTCGGAGGCACTGTTCAGTTGTGGTTTGGAAACAGCTCATCAACGATCAGTTTTCGATCAGCCGCTTTTCAAGGTACTGCAAACCCAAATATTGCAACTGGCGTGATGTCGAATGCTGGTACGTCAGAAAGAGATGCGGCAATCACGAAGATCAAGTTTAGTTTCCAAAGCGGAAATATAGATGAAGGAAACTTCACTCTTTACGGTCTAGCAACGTCATAAAGGAATAAATAATGAGCACAAATGTTTTTAAAATGGTAGATGGCGAAACCATCGAACTAACTGAAGAAGAAAATAATGCTTGGGTTGCAAGTCAAGAAGCCGCGCAAGCAGAGATAGATGCAAGTGCTTGGCTGCGTGGACGGTTGGAAGAATATGGTAGCTGGGACACTCAGCTTGACGAAATGTTTCACGACTTCGACGCTTGGAAGACTCGTATCCAAGCCATCAAAAATAAATATCCAAAACCTGAGTAATCGGAGGAAAAATAATGGCAGCAACTTGGTACATAAAAACAATGGAACGTAACGTAAGTGACGGAGGTGTTACAGTCGCACACTGGCGCGTTAGAGACTCCGAAACTGTAGGGGACAATACTTACGCAGCGCAGAGTTATGGCTCTTGCAGCTTTACACCAGACCCTTCAGCATCAGACTTTGTAGCTTACAGTGAGCTAACAGAATCTACGGTTCTTGGGTGGGTACATTCTGAGGTCAATAAAGATGAAATTGAAGCGTCATTGACTGCACAAATTTCAGAACAAAAAAATCCTACCCAAAGCAACGGTATTCCTTGGTAGCTTCACAATCTTGTAGAGGAGTGAACATGAACATAGTTTTAAAAAATTTCAGTATCTTTGACTCTTCTGCAAAAGCAGACACTCTCTAATGTCAGTAACTAAAACAGAAATGGATATAGCTTTAGAGGCTCTTAAACGCATTTCAGAACATGAAAAAGAATGTGGGGAGCGGTGGATTGAGTGTACTGTTGAATTAAAAAATCTTCGTAAAGCAACTGATAATCATGCTGAACGCTGGGAAAAACTTGCATGGTTACTTGTTGGCACGCTCTGCACAACTTCAGGCGCTGTAATAGTTACACTACTGAAGGATTTATTATGAGTAGTAAAAGAGCTAAAAGAAATACTAAAAACTTTAAGAAGCTTAAACGTACTCAGCGTCAAGATCTAAGGGCTGGTGGACGTGTTCGTAAACAAACTGGCAGTGTGTCTGGTCCAGGCGGTAGGTGGCAAGCACCAGTATTTAGGCTAAATCCTGATGGCACTCAAACACTAGTAGATCCCGGTGGTTTTGTAGACCCAGATACCACTATACCGGGGGGTGAAGCAGCATCAGATCCTGCTGACGCAGAAGAAGTAGAGGGAAATATAGATAATGAACAAGGATCGCCTCCAGCAGACTTAAATATTGTAGATGATTCTGCTCAACAACTTCCTGTTATGACAGGTGGGCAGAGTGGCCCCAATCTGGATCAACTTCCAGAGGATGTGCAAGAAGAACTTAGGGACAAAAATACTGGAGAGGGTGCTAAAAATAGTGAAAATTCTAGTGATACTAACACTGCTAATGCTACTAACGAGGAGAACAGCTTGACTCAAGAAGAAATAGATGAAATTGAAAAAGAACGGGCTGCAATAGCTTCTGGAGATGTTTTCACAAGAGATGAAGATGGTACTATAGTTGATGATAGGTTCAGGACTGCTGCAACTACAGGTAAAGATGAGGATGGGGGTTTAGTTGGTATAACTGATACTAGTGCTGACTCTACAGAAGTACAAAAACTTGATGAAGATACTTTTACTAAAGCTGAAGCAGGAACTGCTACTGCTCCTACAGCAACAACTGTTACTGAAGGTGATGTTACTACTGGTTCTCAATTTGGTATTCCTGCTGGTTATTCTACATCTCCTCCTAAAGCACCAGGAAACTATCCTGCTGTAATGCCTTCAGAAGGAAAAATATTTGTTTACAATCAAGAAACTGGAGAGCGTATTGAAATAGATAAACCCATGGAAGCGTCTACTTATACAGCTTCAACTGTTGTAGAAGCAGATAAACCTGCTACTGTTGCTGCTGAATTTGAAGGAGATCCGACAAAGGCTGAACTAAATCTTGAAGATAGAACTCCAAGCACTGAGGCTGCTAAAAGAGATAAAGAAGCAGAAAAAGAGGCAAAAGGTAAAGCAGCTACTAGACCTTCTAAAAAGAAATATGCAACTGCCGTAACGGAAGATGATCGTATTACAATAATTGAAGCTCAAGATCCTAAAACAGCTAAACGTATAGCACAAACTATTGATAAACGTGAAAGAAAAGAACTATTAGATATTGTTACAGGTGAAGGCACAAACTTAGAGGATATACCTGAATTTTTATTAGCAGAACGTAGAGAGGCACAAGTAGGGCAAGCTTCTTCACGCATTGCACAAGAGCTAGGAAAGGCTCCTTCTGTAGATTTGCAAGGCCGCGAGGCTATTTTAGGAGAGGCACCAAAAGGCGATGCTGCACAAATTGGTGGCATACCTACGCTTCGCGCTGCATCTATGCAAGCTGTTACAGGACCAGCCCGTAAAGCAGCAGCAGCGGATATGAATGCTGTTGTCGCTAATATGCCTAAAGAAGTAACAGCGGCTATAGCTGAAGATCCTGCAACTGTAGAAGCCCAACTTGATAGGGGTAAAGATCCTGAAACAGTAGCGGCGGTTGCTGCCTTACCTACAGAAGCTTTAGTTTCTACTCAAATGGAAAATCTTTTAGCTGGAATGGAAGAAGGTAAAACTCCTTTATGGGCCAGACCAGCCGTAGCAGCAATAGAGCAACAGATGGCTTCTAGGGGTCTCTCAGTCTCTACGGTGGGCCGTGACGCGCTATTCAATGCAATCATACAAAGTGCCTTACCTATCGCTCAGAGCAACGCACAAGCCCTACAGCAACGTGCTGCACAAAACCTTAGCAATGAACAGCAAGCTAATTTATCTACTGCACAACAGACCATGCAGCTTCGTATGGCTAATTTGGCTAATCGTCAAACAGCAGCATCACAGACTGCACAGATGGCCCAACAAATTAAAGTTAAGCAGAGTGATTTTGAGCAGCAAGCCGTACTAACTACTGCACAACAGGCACAACAAACAGAACTTGCTAACGCCCAACTAGCTCAACAAAGAGCGCAACAAGAATCTAAACAGAGACAAGAAGCTTCTATTGCTAATTTATCTGCTGGCGCAAGATTAGATCTTGCAAACTTACAAGCTCTAAATGCAGCAGGGGCTGCTAATCTTAATGCAGATCAACAGGCTAGGCTTGCATCTTTTAACGCTAAAGTTAATAGGACAATGCGACAAGCAGATCTTGAGCAAGATATGGAAAAAGTTAATTTGTCTGCTGAATTAAGAGTTGAGCTTACTAACTTAACAAATCAAAATGCAGCAGCTAGAGATACTATGACTGCTGAGAATCAACAGCGTTTAACTAATCTTAGCGTACTTGTAGACTTTAAAAAGACTAATGCTAGTTTAGCTCAACAAATGGACTTGGCTAACATGAACGCTGAACAGCAGATGGAGTTAGCAAACCTTTCAGAAAGAGCGGCTACAGACTCTGCAAATTTTACAGCAGCTAATAACTTTAGATTACAAGAATTAAGCACTTATGTAAAAGTAATGTCTGAAAATACAGAGTTACGCCAACGAGCAGAAATAGCTCAGTTGAGTGCTGCAGAAAAAGTATCCTTAGCAAACCTTACTGAAAGGGCTGCTGCAGACTCTGCAAACTTTAATGCTGAAAATGTTGCAGAATTACAACGCTATGAAAAACAAATGAGGGCTGGAGAAGTTAACGCGCAACTTGCACAACAGATGGGTCTTGCTAATCTCAGTAATGAACAAGCTGCTTCTATGTTCAACGCACAAATAGACGCTAACTTAGATATTGCCCAGTTTAATGCTAATCAACAAATGGAATTAGCTAATAGTAAATTTATGCAAACAGCGACTTTAACAGACTTCAACGCAAGGCAACAGACTATTATGCAAGATGCTACAGCTTTAGCAGCTATGGATATGCAAGAAGCAGACTTGCTTACAAAAATTTCAATAACTAATGCAAATAATTTTTTACGAATGGATTTAGCAAATCTCTCTAATGAGCAACAGGCAAACATGCTTGACTCTCAGCAGAGGCAACAACAGTTATTGTCAAATCAAGCTGCTGAAAATGCTGCATCACAGTTTAATGCAACTTCTGAAAATCAGATGAATCAGTTTATGGCTAATCTAGGTCAGAATATGGAACAGTTTAATGTTTCTCAAACTAATGCTATGGAGCAGTTTAACACTACTGAAACTAATAGACTAGCTGCCTTAGATGCTAACAATACAGCACAAGCTGATAGACTTAATGCACAATTGATAACAGATGCATCTAAATTTAATTCTCAGTTAGAAAGCCAAAGAGAACAGTGGAATGCTGCTAATGCACAGGCAGTAGAACAATCTAATGTTGAGTGGAGACGTAAAGCTAATATGGCTGATACTGCTGCACAAAATGCTGTCAATGCTCAAAATGCACAGAATGCTTTTTCCCTAAGCTCACAAGCTAATGCACAACTTTGGCAAGAACTAAGAGATTTTAGTAATAAAGAGTTTGCTAAAGATCAAACACAGGAAGAAAGATTAATATCTGTCATTAATGCAGGGTTTGCGAGTGAAAATTTTATGACCGATAATCAATTTATTAATCAACGAGAAAGCATGTATAAGTTAATAGGAAGTATTTTAGACGTTGATTTTGCTACAGCTATTGCTACAGGTTAAAATACAGGAGAATAAGAATGGGATTTTTGTCAAAAGCTTGGAAAGGCATAAAAAACGGTTTTAAAAAAATTGGAAAAGCTATTAAGTCAGGCTTTCAAAAATTTGGAAAGTTTATGGGAAGGTTTGGAATGCTAGGCAGTCTTGCTATGTCTATGTTACTTCCCGGTATAGGAGGTACGCTATTAAAAGGTCTAGGTAACAATGTTTTTAATTTAGGTTTAAAGACAGCAGCAGGACAGACAGGAGTAACTTTTAGTCAATTCACAAACGCTTTAATAGGTAAAGGAGGTTCTAGGGCAGCTTTGGGACATACTTTAAATTTTGGAGGAAGTCTAGTTAGTAAAGTTTCTGCGCCTATTAGGAGTGTTACTGAAGGTATAACCACTCTTCTAAAAACAGGAGCTAACGCAGTAGGCATAAATGTTTTTGAACCTATAGCAAAAACTATAGGAATTGATAATTATGACGGTCAATACTTTAAAGAAGGATTAGGAGAAGCCGCACAACAAGGTCAATATTTCGGTAAGGATGGGGGTTTTGCTTCTGCCTATGATAATTCTAAAAAGATTATAAAAACAGCCTATGGTCCTAATATTGAAGCCGATGTGCAGTACGATGAAGAAGGTCGAGAAAGATTCGCTATAAAGCCAGGAGAGGAAAGGTTTATTCCTGAATCAACTGTTACTGCTTCTCAAGCTGAATTTAAGGATATGGGGGATTCTGCTCCTCCAGATCTTTCTTTAAATATAGCTGGTCCTGTAGAAACCCCTGTAGCCCAACGAAGTCTTATGGATAGAGCAGTAGACTATTTTGGTGATGTTGGTGATCGTGTAAAAACAGAATTTCAAGAGTTTCCAGAGGATGTTATAGATTCTTTTGGTGAAAGTGTTAAAACTACACTAAAAGATGCTGCGTTTGATAAAGAAGATGAGGCAATTGAGAAAATACGAAATACTATGCAGATTGATACTGGAGAACGAACTAGGGCAGAAATTTTAGCAGCAGCCGATGTAGAGAATATAGGAGTTATTCAGCAGTATACGGGCGATAATCCTCATGATACTAATACATTTTTTATTCAAACGCCAGTTTATAAAGATAGACTGACCGCTTTTGCTGCACAACCAACTTACGCTTTATCGTAGGATAATAGATTATGTCAGAACTAGATGCTTCATTCAGAAAAGAAATGATCAACACAGATCGTCCTATACCCGGAGAATCTTTAACGGCTTCTCCAGATCAGAACGCTCCTTTTCTGCAACCGCCTGTATTTACTAAAAAGACAGAAGCTCTTGAACACTATTTTGAATTATTTACTTCTGAAGAAGTGTACGACAAGTTGATGACTGCTATAGAGCAACAAGTACCTTTACTGGACATTACAAAAACAATTCTTATTCAAGGCTTTCAAGAGGGTCTGATAAATCCCGACATGCTGTTAATTTTGGTAGAGCCTATGGTTTATATGCTTGCTTCTTTAGCAGAAAGATTAGAGATAGATTTTGTAATAGAACAAGATGATGAAGATGATATTTCAGCATTAGGACAAGCTGTTGGCATAATTGGAGAACCTGAGATAGGTGAAGAATTTCCAGAAGATGTTTTGGAACAGTTGGAGTCTCCAGAACCCATAGCCAATGAATCATTATTAAATAGGCCAGAGGAACAAGGCCCATCACTTTTAGGAGCTAGGTAATGTCTACAGGACTTTTTCAATCAATAACTGAAGCAAGAGCAAGAGATAGAAGATCTATTCTTGATCAACGAAGAAGGCAAGAGGATGAATCTTTTGGTGATAAATTAAAGTCTAGCATAACTGGTAAAATTAGTGAGTCACTTAGTGGAGCTTTTGAAGGTGCAGTAGAAGATATTATCCAAACACCTTTCAAAAGAAATATAGAAGATTTTGAAAATCGTGAAGACTTGCGAAGAAAGCAAACGCAGGTAACTACAGCAAAAAGAAATGTAGATACAGTGAAGAAAAAGTATCAGGAAGCTGAAAGTTATGAAGGTACTTTGGACGATTATTGGCGACAAGATGAAATAAATAAACAAACGGAATTATTGAACACTCAACATTCAAGCTTAGGTAAAGACCCCACTAAATTTAAAGAAGCTATAGGATTAATGGCTGTTCAAAGGGCTGATGCATCAGTTAAATATGGTGATCAAAGTGTCCCTTTGTGGAAGCGAAGAAAGGATTTGTTCTACGAAGCCTATGATCAATATGAAGATATGCCAGAAGGTCAGTTTTCTGATGTTGTTGCTCGTAACAATAAAAGAGCATCTAATATTGTTGAAGCCACTGCTAAAGGTATTGCTAGGTTGTTTTCCGGTAAAAGCAGAGAAGACTTAGATAATGAAGCTTTGCAAGCAATAGAGAACAGTCCTTTGTATAAAGAAAGTCAAGAGTTCCAGGCTGCTTTTGAACTATTTAAAATAGAAGGAAGGAGCTTAGAAGAAGTACAAGAAGCAGCAAAAAATATGAAAAAAGATGTACCACCCCCTATATATAAAGACGGT
>Ga0114932_10002408_pt1 | contig 19727 bp, 16 predicted proteins | sample 2SBtaG_2_FD_87286 | JGI IMG/M metagenome (GOLD analysis project Ga0114932, IMG submission 87286) | Deep subsurface microbial communities from Kolumbo volcano to uncover new lineages of life (NeLLi) - 2SBTROV12_ACTIVE470 metaG | ecosystem: Environmental > Aquatic > Marine > Volcanic ... | reverse complement strand
TCGCCGAGGTTCAGGCGGCCGCGCAGGCGGCCATCGATCAGGGGCTGCCGGATCCCTTCGCCCCCCGCGACGCCTACCTCGCGGCGTTGGCCGAGGGCGACGCCTCCTGCCCCGGCGGCGACCCCCTCCAGCTCGACGACTCGGTCATCCTGGGCTGCACGGCGGGCTCCGGCTGGCACTACGCGGGCATCTCCAGCTGGCTCGACCAGGAGCCCGAGTTCGATCTCTTCCTCGAGGGCGAGCTCACCGCGCCTACGGGCGAAGCGCTCATCGGCGCGGGCCACGCCCGCTACGTGCTGGCGGGCGAGGGCGTGGAGCTGATGCTGGAGGGCACCTGGGTGGGGGAGGGGCAACCGTCCTGGCTCGGGCAGGGCTTCTCCGGTTCCTGGTACGCGAGCCTGGGCGGGAGCGACGAGTTCGTCTCGGCCTGGTGGACGGTGGGGGGCACGAGCCTGGGCTTCGAGCCCCTGCAGTGGAACGCGGGCTGCGCCGATGGCCAGGTCGCGGTCCGCACGGACGAGGGCTGGGTCGAGGCCACCCTGGCGTGCGGCTGCGGCGAGGCCACCTTCTACGACCAGCCCCTCGGCGAGCTCTGCCTGGACCTCGAGGCGGCCCTCGCCGACCTCCGGGCCCAGCTGTGATCTGGCTCGCGTGCGCGACGCCCGCGCCGGTCGACACCGCGGTCGCGGTCGAGGAGACCCTGGTCCCTCTGCAGGCTCCGCGCCTCGCGCGTCGCCTGAGCCTCGACCTGCGTGGGGTCTTGCCCAGCGTCGACGAGCTCGAGTCCGTGGAGGCTGACCCGTCCGCCCTCGAGGACCTGCGGGAGGACTGGCTGGCCGACCCCCGCTTCGAAGACCGCCTGGTGCAGCTCTTCCAGCAGCGCTGGCACACCCGCGTCGACGACTTCCAGAGCCGCTCCTACGACTTCGGCCTCGACGAGTCCCAGGACCACGCGTTCCTCCGGGCGGTGGGCGAGGAGCCCCTGAGGCTGATGGCGCGGGTCGCGATGGACGACCTGCCCTGGACCGAGACGGTGACCGCGGACTGGACGATGGTGAACGGGATCACCGCGTCGATCTGGCCCGTGGAGGGTGCCGAGGGTGCGGACTGGCAGCCCGCGGTGTGGAGCGACGGCCGGCCCGCCGCGGGCGTGTTGGCCACCAACGGCCTGTGGTGGCGCTACGTGACCAACAGCAGCAACCTGAACCGGGGACGCGCCGCCACCATCTCGCGCCTGCTGTTGTGCGAGGACGTGTTGCAGCGCCCGATCACGCTCAGCACCGGATCGGCGGCCGAAGACCCCCTCCGGGACGATCCCTACTGCGTGGGCTGCCACAGCGCGCTCGACCCTCTTGCCGCGTCGCTCTTCGGCTTCTACTGGCTCGTCGAGTACAGCCCGTCGGAGATGGTGAGCTACCACCCGGAGCGCGAGCGCATGGCGTCGGCCCTGCTCGAGGTCGAGCCGGCCTGGTACGGCCAGCCGCTGGGGGGCTTGCAGGACCTCGGTGAGGCGGTGGCCGGCGACCCACGGTTCGTGGCCTGCGCGGCGCAGTCGGCCGCGGAGCAGCTCTGGAGGCGCCCGGTGGACGCCGCCGACTTCGATCGCGTGGAGGGCTTCCGTCAGGCCTTCGAGGCGGGGGGGCTCTTGTACCGCGACCTGCTCCGCGCCATCACCGACGATCCGGTGTACCGGGCCGGAGAGGACCTCGCCGGTCGCGAGCCCACGCCCCGGGTGCTCAGCGCCGACCTCCTGCACAGCGTGTTGGGCGACCTGGGCCTCGACTGGGAGCGCGTCGGCTACCCGCTGCTCGACGACGACGTGCTCGGGGTGAGGGTCCTGGCCGGCGGTGTGGACGGCGCCCAGGTCTTCGCCCCGCAGACCGAGCCCGGCCTCACGTGGGCCCTGGTGCTCGAGCAGGCCGCCGAGACCACGCCGGTGGTGCAGCTCACGGCCTGGGACGAGGCCGCGGTCGCGGAGCTGGCCTGGCGCCTGTGGGCCGAGCGTCCGAGCGACACGGAGCTGGCCTCGATGCGCGGGCTCTGGAACGCCGTCGAGGGCCTGTACGACGCCGAGGTCGCCAGCCAGGCGGTCGGGTCCGCGCTGCTGCGCGACCCCCGCTTCGGGACCTACTGATGTGGAGCCGCCGCCACGTGCTGGGCGCCGGCGCCGGGCTCTTCGTGCCGCGGTTGGCGCGGCCCGCGCAGCTCGACGAGCAGGTGTTCGTGTTCGTGCTGGCCCGGGGTGGCTGGGACACGTCGATGGTCTTTGCCTCGCTGGCCGGCGTGAGCTCGGCCGACGTGGAGGAGGGACAGGCCGTCGCCGAGGTGGGCGACCTGCGCTTCGTCGAGCACGCGGACCGCCCCACCGTCACCTCCTTCTTCGAGCGTTGGGGGGATCGAGCGGCGATCCTGAACGGGATCGAGGTGCGCTCCGTGGCCCACGAGCGCTGCCTCCAGCTCATGGCCACCGGAGGGTCGAGCGGCGACGACTGGGCCACCACCCTGGCGGCCCACTCCGCCCTCGCCCCGTCCCTGCCGCACCTGGTGCTCGCGGGTCCGGCCTACGCGTCGGCGTATGCGCCCGCCGTGGTGCGCGTCGGGGACGAGGGGCAGCTCAACGAGCTCCTGGACGGGAGCTACGTGCAGCACGTCGGCCACACCGCGCTGCCCGCCGACGCCCGGGCCGCGGTGGACGCCTGGCTGGCCGACCGGAGCCACGTCGGTCCGCGAGCGGCCATGGACGACACGCTGCAGGGGCTCGCGGAGGAGGTGGAGCGCTTGCGGGACCGGGGGGACCTGCCGGATCTCGCGCCGACCTCGAACGGCTGCAGCCGGGATCTCGCCAGCGACTTCGAGGTCGCCTTCAACGTGCTCGAGAGCGGCCTGAGCCGGTGCGTGAGCCTGCAGCACGAGGGCTGGTGCTCGCGCGGCTGGGACACCCACAGCAACAACAGCGATCAGAGCGTGCACTACGAGGAGCTGTTCGCCTACCTCGACGCGGCGATGGACCTGCTGGCCAAGCGTCCGGCGTTGGCCGAGCGGCTGACGATCGTGGTGACCAGCGAGATGGGTCGCCACCCCACGCTGAACACCTCCAACGGCCGTGACCACTGGACGTGGACCTCCGCGATGCTGCTGGGAGCTGGCGTCGCCGGAGGGCGGACCGTGGGCACGCTGGACGCGGAGGCGGCGGGCGAAGCCCTCGACCTGGTCTCCGGCGACCCGGGCGACACCACCCTGCGCCCCGAGCACCTCGGCAGCACGCTCTTGACCCTGGCCGGTCACGATGGCGAGTCCATGACCGGCGCGCCGCCCATCGAGGCGCTGCTCGGCTGAGCCGCGTCAGGGCAGCTCGCCCACGAACAGGGTCACGCCGAGCCCGCCGTTCCGGAAGCGCGCGGCTTCCTCCATCCGTGGCAGGAGCCGCCCCGCGAGCGCCTTGTCGGGGCACACCACCGCCAGCCGCCAGCCCGACAGGCGCTCGCGCAGGGACGCCCCGAGCGAGCCGTAGAGGGTGTGCAGCTTCTTCAGGTCGGACACCCGCTTGCCGTAGGGCGGGTTGACCACCACGAGCCCCGGATCCGCGGGCGGCTCGAGCTCGCGCAGGTCGAGGTGCCGCAGGTGCAGCGCGTCGAGCACCCCCGCTCGGCGGGCGTTGCCCTCGGCCGCCTCGAGAGCCCCGCGCGCTCGGTCGCTGGACCAGATCTGGCCGGGCTCGGCGCGCACCGCCTGGGCCTCGTCGCTCAGCTGCCGCCACACGCCCCGTGGGAACGCGGGCCAGTCCACGCAGGCCGGCGTGCTCCCTGCTCCGGGCGCCTGCTCCCAGAGCGCCGCCTCGATGCCGAAGGTCCCCGCACCGCACATCGGGTCGAGCAGCGGCTCGTCGGGGGACCAGTCGGCCAGCCAGAGCACCGCCGCGGCCAGGTTCTCCCGGAGCGGCGCGCGCCAGGTCTGCTGCCGGTAGCCGCGCTTGTGCAGCCGCCCGCCGGCGTCCAGCGACAGCGTGGCCGTGCGGCCTTCCACGCGCAGCAGCACCTCCTGGGGGCGCCCGCGGCGTCCGCCGCCTCCGAGCACGGCGCGCAGGGCCTGCTCCACCTTGTGGGCGGCGGCGTCGGTGCGCTTGAAGCGGGCGCCGTGCAGGCTGGCCTTCACCTTCACGGGTCCGGGCTGGAGCACCTCCTTCCAAGGCAGCTTCCGCACCTCCTGCTCGAGCTGCTGCAACGACGCGGCGGGCACCGTGCCCACCCGCACGAGCACCTGCCCGGCGCAGCGGGACCAGAGGCACAGCCCGGCGGCGTCGACCAGGTCGCCGTGCAGCACCACGCCGCCGGTCACCCGCTCCACGGGCCGCGCGGCGAGCTCCCGCACCTCCTGCTCCAAGGCGGGCTCCAGCCCCGGGGTGATGCCGCAGAAGATCTCCATCGGCGCCTGCTATCGCGGGGAGGCGTTACCGCAGCCCCATGGCAAAGCACGTCCTCATCACGGGAGCGAGCGCCGGCATCGGCGAGCGCCTGGCCCACGAGTTCACCCGCCGGGGCTACGCCGTCGGCCTGGTCGCACGGCGCGCGCCGGAGCTCGAGCGCGTGGCCGAGGATCTGCGCGCCCAGGGCGGCGAGGTCGCCTGGCGCCAGGCCGACGTCACCGACCTGCAGGGCCTCACCGCGGCGGTGCACGAGCTCGAGGGCGAGCTCGGGCCGTGCGAGGTGCTGGTGGCCAACGCGGGCGTGATCGGTCGCTACAGCGCGCGGAAGCACGACGCGGCCATGGCCTCGTGGATGATGCGCATCAACTACGAGGGCGCGGTGAACAGCGTCGACGCGGTGCTGGGCGGCATGCTCGAGCGCGGCGCCGGTCGGCTCGTCGTCGTCTCCAGCGTGGCCGGCTACCGCGGGCTGCCCAAGATGCAGGCCTACTCGGCCTCGAAGGCGGCGGTCTCCAACTACTGGGAGGGCTTGCGCGTCGAGCTGGGGCCCAAGGGCATCGCCTGCACGGCCATCCACCCCGGCTTCATCAAGACCGCGATGACCGAGGAGAACGACAAGCCGATGCCCTTCTTGCGCCACGTCGACGAGGTGGTGCCCGGCATGGTCGACGCCATCGAGCGCGGCACCCGCCACTACGCCACCCCCTGGCCGATGGCCTGCATGATGGCCCTCACGCGGGCGCTGCCCCCGTGGCTCTACGACCCTGCTCTGCGTCTGTCAGGCATGTAGGGGGGCCTCTGGCCACGGCGGAGCGACCTGTATAGGAGGGCGGCAAGAACAGGAGCCCGCATGATCGACGTCGCCCCCATCCAGGCCCTCTACGAGCGGCAGGCCGCCGCCCACGAGCACGCTCGCGCCCGCCTGGGCCGCCCCCTCACGCTCGGCGAGAAGATCCTCGCCGCCCACCTCGTCGACCCCGACCAGGACTTCGAGCGGCGCAAGAGCTTCCTGGATCTGCGACCCGACCGCGTGGCCATGCAGGACGCCACGGCGCAGATGGCCGTGCTCCAGTTCATGCTGGCAGGCCGCGACGAGGTCGCGCTGCCCTCGACCATCCACTGCGACCACCTCATCCGCGCCTACGAGGGCGCCGACGCCGACCTGGCCACCGCCAACAGCGAGAACGCCGAGGTCTACGCCTTCCTGAAGAGCGCCGGTCAGCGCTACGGCATGGGCTTCTGGAAGCCCGGCGCCGGCATCATCCACCAGGTCGTGCTCGAGAACTACGCCTTCCCCGGCGGGCTGATGATCGGCACCGACTCGCACACGGTGAACGCCGGCGGCCTCGGCATGATCGCGGTCGGTGTCGGCGGCGCCGACGCGGTCGACGCCATGGTCGGCATGCCCTGGGAGGTCCTGAACCCGGGCTTCATCGGCGTGGAGCTGGTCGGCGAGCTCAACGGCTGGGCCAGCCCGAAGGACGTCATCCTGAAGGTCTGCGAGCTGCTCACGGTCAAGGGCGGCACCAACCACATCGTGGAGTACTTCGGCGCGGGGGCGGCCTCGATCAGCTGCACCGGCAAGGCCACGATCTGCAACATGGGCGCCGAGCATGGCGCCACCACGAGCCTGTTCCCCTACGATTCCCGCATGGGCACCTACCTGCGGGCCACCGGCCGCGCGGCGGTGGCCGATCTGGCGGATGCCCACGCCTCCGAGCTCTGTGCCGACCCCGAGGTCGTCGCGAACCCCGAGCAGCACTACGACCGGGTGCTCCGCATCGACCTCTCCACCCTCGAGCCCCACGTCGTGGGCCCCCACACCCCCGACCGCGCCCGCCCCATCTCCGCCCTGGGCGCGGAGTGCGACGCCGAAGGCTGGCCCCGCGAGCTCAAGTACGCGCTCATCGGGTCCTGCACGAACTCCAGCTACGAAGACGTGGAGCGCTCGGCCGACGTGGCCCGCCAGGCCGTGGACCGCGGCGTCACGTCGAAGTCCGGCTTCATGGTGTCCCCCGGCAGCGACCAGATCATGGCCACCATCGAGCGCGACGGTCAGGCCGCCGTGCTGCGCGCGGCCGGCGGCGTGGTGCTCTCGAACGCGTGTGGCCCGTGCATCGGGCAGTGGCGGCGCGACGACATCGAGAAGGGCGACGTGAACACCATCATCACGTCCTTCAACCGCAACTTCCGCGGCCGCAACGACGCCAACCCCGACACGCTGTCCTTCATCGGCAGCCCGGAGCTGGTCACCGCGCTGGCCCTGGCCGGCGACATCGGCTTCAACCCGCTCACGGACTCCCTCACCGATGCCGACGGCAACCGCTTCATGCTCGAGCCCCCCACCGGCGAGGAGCTGCCGCCCGAGGGCTTCGCCTCCGAGCTGGGTGGCTTCGTGGCGCCCGCGTCGGCGGCGGAACGGGGCTCGATCACGGTCGAGATCACCGAAGGCTCCGCTCGGATCGAGCGGCTCACCCCCTTCGCCGCCTGGGACGGGCAGGACCTCTCCGGCCTGCGCATCCTCGTGAAGGCCGTGGGCAAGTGCACCACCGACCACATCTCGGCGGCCGGTCCCTGGTTGAAGTACCGCGGCCACCTCACCAACATCAGCGGCAACCTGATGGCGGGCGCCGAGAACGCCTGGACCGGCGAGTTCGGCACGGGCACGAACTTCCTCACCGGGGAGAACGCCACGCACCCGGATCTCGCCAAGCAGTACAAGGCGGCCGGCCAGGCCTGGGTCATCTTCGGCGACGAGAACTACGGCGAGGGCTCGAGCCGCGAGCACGCCGCCATGGAGCCGCGGCACATGGGCTGCCGGGCGGTCATCGTGCGCAGCTTCGCCCGCATCCACGAGACCAACCTGAAGAAGCAGGGCGTGCTGCCGCTGACCTTCGCCGACCCCGCCGACTACGACAAGGTGAGGGGCGACGACGTGGTCGACGTGGTCGGCATCGCGCGGATCGCCAACGGCGGCAGCCCCACGGTGGTGCTCCACCACAGCGACGGCACCGAGGACGCCATCGAGACCCGCAACACCTGCAGCCGCGAGCAGTTCGCCTGGTACGAGGCGGGCTCGGCGCTCAACGCGATCCGGGCTGCGAACGCGTAGCGGCCAGGATCTCGGGCAGCCTCCCCAGCCGGCGCCACAAGGGCACGAAGCCCAACAGAGCCGGGGGGGAGCTGTTGGCCACCCAGCTCAGGGCGGCGAAGGCGATGGCGTCGGCTTCGTCGATGCCGAAGGCGCCGAGCACGAACACGGCGGTGGCCGCCTGGCCGGCGCCCATCGACGGCGGCAGCACGATGGCCGCCAGCGACGCGAACACGATCACGCCGCTCGCGGCGAGCACGGGGAGCGGTGGGTCCAGGCCGAGCGCCGGGAAGATCGCCAGGAACGACGACATCAGCACGCCCACCTGGATGGCCGAGGTGACCACCTGGGCCGCCAGGGGTCCTCGTGCGCTCAGGCCGTCGCCGGTGTCCACGATGGTCTGACGGATGAGGGCGATGGGACCGGGACCGCGCGGCTCGGCCTCCTCCTTCGGACGGAGGCGTCGGCCGACGAGCACCAGCATGGTCGCCCCGAACACGGCGCCGACGGTCACGCCCGTCACCCAGGACATCGCCGTGGCCGCCTTGGCGGCCCCCAGCAGCACCTCCCACTGCGTCGCCCCGAGCGCGAGCACGCCGAGCAGGAAGACGAAGAAGGCCAGGGCCTCCATGAACGCGGTGATGCCCACCGCCGCCAAGGCCTGTGGCGTCGGGATGTCGAGCTCGGCCTTCAGCAGGCCCACCGCCACCAGGTCGCCCCCGCGCGCGGGCAGGATGGCGTTGACGAGCCCCGAGGTGTAGCCGATGGCCATCACGGGCCAGAAGGGCGCGCGTCGCCAGGGCAAGAGCGCGATCCAGAGGCGCAGCTCGTGGATGGTGAGGCTCAGGCACTTGAACACCACCGCTGCGAGCAGCCAGGGCAGCGAGGCGCCGGTCAGCGCTGCGACCACCCGGTCGGTGTCGGCGTCGCGCACGAGCAAGGTCAGGACCGCGAGCGACGCGGCGACCTGGCCCAGAGTGACGAGGCGCTTCCGGCTCATCGACCGTAGGCTTCCGAGAGCTCCGCGAGCCGTCCCGACACCCACCAGGGCACGTCGCTCACGCGCCACGACCAGTTCGAGCCCGTGGTGCCGGGGGTGTTCATGCGCGCCGTGGAGCCCAGGTCGAGCACGTCCTGCATCTGCGCGACGGCGTCGTTCGCCACGCTGGCCCACGCCAAGCGGATGAGATCCCAGGCCACGTCGCTCCCGTCGCGTGCGGTGTAGCGACGATACCGGTCGCGCGCGTGCTCGGGGGCGCCGGCGTACCAGCCGCGGCACGTGTCGTTGTCGTGGGTGCCCGTGTAGACCACCCAGCCCGGGCCGTCGTAGGTGTGGGGCAGGTAGGCGTGCGTGGCGCCTTCACCGAAGGCGAACTGCAAGACCTTCATGCCGGGAAGACCGGAGCGCGCGCGCAGGGCCAGGACCTCGGGGGTGATGGTGCCCAGGTCTTCCGCGAAGAGCCGCTCGCGCGGCAGGACCTCGAGCAGGTCGCCGCCGGGCACCTCGCGCCACGCGCCCTCGAGGGCCGAGCCCGCGTGGGCCGGGATGGTCCACGTGGCCTGCAGGCCTCGAAAGTGGTCGATGCGCACGCGGTCGGTGTGCTGGAGCACCCGCGCGACCCGCGCACGCCACCAGGTGAAGCCGTCGGCCCGGTGGGCGTCCCAGGCGTACACGGGGTTGCCCCAGAGCTGCCCCTCGGCGCTGAAGGCGTCGGGTGGGGCCCCCGCCACGTTGCGCGGGCGCCCCTCGCCGTCGAGATCGAACAGCGCGCGGTGCGCCCAGGTGTCGCAGCCCCCACCGCTCACGAACAGGGGCATGTCGCCCAGGATCTGGATGCCGCGCTCGCCGGCGGCCCACTTGAGCGCCGCCCACTGCCGGTCGAACAAGAGCTGGAGCGCCAGGTGCTCCTGGATGGCGGCCTCGTGCCGCCCGCGCGCACGCTCCAGCGCCTCGGGGTCGCGGTGGCGCAGGGCCTCGTCCGGCCAGGTCCACCAGCTTCCGTGCTGCTCGTCCAGGGCCGCGTACAGTCCCCAGTCGTCGGCCCACGGCTGCTCGGCGCGCCAGTGGTCGAGGGCTTCGGGTTCACGCGCCACCAGGGCACGCGCCGCCGTGCGGAGCAGGGGGCGCTTCCAGAGCTTCACGGCGTCCCAGTCCACGTGGCCGTGGCGGACCGGCACCGGCCCGGGCTGCACGAGTCCGGCGTCGGCGAGAGCCTGCACGCTGAGCAGATCCGGGTTGCCCGCGAAGCCCGAAGGCGAGCCGTAGGGCGAGTGGCCGTGGTCCGTGGGGTTCAGCGGCAGGATCTGCCAGAGCTTGCACCCCGACGCGGCCAGGAAGTCCAGGAAGCCGTAGGCCGCGGGCCCGAGGTCGCCGATCGGCCCCTCCGAGGGGAGGCTGGAGACGTGAAGCAGGACTCCGGCGCGACGCAAGGCTCCTCCCTGGTGGGCGCTGGGCTATATCCAAGTGGGGCTCGACGATGGAGGACCCGATGCGACAGGCCTTGGGATGTGTGGTGGTGCTGCTCACCGGCTGCGGCTTCGGCGGCGGTGGCGGCACCGACAGCGACACCGATGGCTACGCCACCTGCAACGGCAGCTGCACCTCCACCCTGGAGGTGGTGTTCTCCGACGGTCGGCTCGACTTCGAGGTCGCGCTCACCGGCGAGGACTTCAACAACTTCAGCCTGGCGTGCCCCGACGGGGTCGGGGTGGGCGGATCGGGCCAGGACTTCGCCTACGAGTGCCTGACCGCGGGCTTCCGCCTCTCCATGGTCGACAGCAGCTTCCCCGACACCCTGGAGATCACCGCCGACGGCGAGAGCTCTACCCTGAGCCCCGACTGGAACACCGAGCAGGTCTGCAACTTCAGCTGCAACTCGGCGGCGGAGCAGATCTGATGGTGCCGGTGCACGTCGTCGCCGGCTTCCTCGGTGCGGGCAAGACCACCCTGCTCCGCGAGCAGCTCGCCCTGCGCGCGGGCACGGAGCGCTGTGCGGTCGTGGTGAACGACTTCGGAGAAGCCAGCATCGACGCCACGCTCCTCGACGGCGGCGTGGGCGTCACGGAGATCGCCGGGGGCTGCGTGTGCTGCACCGCTCCCGAAGGCCTGGTGCCGGCGCTCCGGGCCATCGTCGACGAGCTCGAGGTCGATCGCATCTTCATCGAGCCCACGGGCCTGGCCCGTCCCGCCGACCTCGTCGACACCCTCGCGCGCAGCGGCCTGCCGCTCGAGCTGAGGCCCGTGGTGGTCGTGGTCGACCCGAGCCGGCTCGCCAGCCAGGCGCCGCTGCTCCTCGAACAGATCGACGCCGCCGAGATCCTCGTCGCGAACCGTGTCGATCTCGCCACCGACGAGGCGCTGCAGGCCTTTCGTGCCCTGGCCGATCGGCACTACCCGCCGCTGACCGCCGTGGCGGAGTGCGAGCGCGGTCAGGTGTCGCAGGAGCTCTTCTCGCTGCGCCGGCAGGCCGCACCGGCCACGCGCTTCACGCTGCCAGCACCGCCGAGCACCGCCGGCTACGCCGCCGCCTCGCGCACCTGGGACCAGGTGTTCGACATGGGTGCCTTGAAGGCGTGGATCCGTTCCTGCGGCGCCGAGCGCTTCAAGGGGCTCTTCCACACCGACATCGGCTGCTACCGGATCGAGCTGAGCGGCGGCGTGCTCGAGGCGGTGCCCAGCTTGTACCGTGGCCCGTCCCGTGCCGACCTCATCGTGCTCGGCTCGGCGGAGGGGCTGCTCGACCAGCTCGACCCCCTGGTCTACGTGCCCACGGCGCACACTGGGGTGGCGCTTCAGCACGTCGGTGGCCAGCGCGAGGTCAGCCGCGCCGAGCTGGCGGCGCTGCCGGGCCAGGTCGACGTCGCCGAGCACGTGCCCGGTCGGGCCGGTGAAGGCGTGATGCTCCGCGAGGTGCTCGCGCTGGGCGACGGATCGCGCTTCGTGGTGGTGGCGAGCGACGGCATGACCACCGCCCCGGTGCCGGTGGGCGAGGCCGGCAACGCCGTGCTCGTCCATGGGCTCGATGGCGAGGCGCTCCCCGAAGGCAAGGGCGGACCCTTCCGGTTGTTGGTTCCGCCGGGCGAGGGCAGCGCGTGCGCCAACGTGAAGAAGGTGGTGCGCATCCAGCTAGCGGATTGAGGGGACCCCCTGCGGTAGCCTGCCGCCGAGGTTCCTATCGGCAAGAGCCGCTATCCCTACGCCGCGGGCCCCACGCTCTTGATGCTCGCGCTGGTGCTGGTCTTCCTCTCCCAGTCGGTGCTCCAGTCCAACCGCATGGAGGGCGTGGCCTTCTACGCGCACTGGGTGGGCGCGAAGGCGGTGGCCGTCGAGCAGACGGCCGCGCCCCTCTACACCCAGGAGGGCCGCCAGCGCGTGGCCGAGGCGGGGCTCTCGGCCGCGAAGCTCGACGGGCATCCCCAGCTCGTGGGCGCGGCGGTCCGCGGTGCGAACACCTACGGACCCGGGCACGTGACCGTGGGCACGCCCTTCTATTACCGGATCAGCCACCTGCTCTCCACGCAGGAGTACGTGTACGACGTGGTGCGCTTCCAGGTGCTCTCCAACATCGGATGGCTGCTGGCGTGTGTCTTGATGTGCAGCGCGTTCGGCGCCACGGAGGCGGTCCTCGGGCTCGTGGTGCTCGTCTGCTTGTCGGCCTACGCGCCGCTGGCGCAGGACCAGGCCTGGGCCGCGCAGGGGAGGGCGCTCGTCACCCTGCTCGGCTTCGTCGTCGCCCAGTGGACCGCCACCCAGCGAAAGCACAACGTGGGCTCTGCGGGGGTGCTGGTCGCGCTCACCGTGGCCTACCACCCCGCCCTCGTCCTGGTGCCCATGCTGCTGCTGATCGGCGAACTGGCGGGACGCCGGCGTGACCGCGCCAAGCGCTTCGGTGCGGGCCTCCTGGCCGGCGGCGTGCTCGCCGTGTTGATCGGAACCGTGGGCTACGCCCGTCTCGGCGACTGGTGGGCGTGGTTCGGCACGCTGTTCGACGACAACCCCATCGACTCCCTGGCGCGCGGGAGCGTGGCCTTGGAGGTGCTCTCCACGGAGCTGCTCGGCTGGCGCGTGCCCTCGCTGGCGCTGCCGGTCGCGGCCTCCGCGGTGGCCCTGGCCGTGCGCTTCCGAGCCGCCCTGGTCGAGCCCGCACCCGCCGTGGCCTTCGCGGTCAGCCTCGGCGCGGCGGCCGAGATCCTCGTGAGCGACCGGGCCGCCACCCACAGCTTCGTGCTGATGGTGCCGACCCTGCTCTACCTGCTGCGAGAGGGGGCAGCGCCGCGGCCTCAGGTGCTCGCGGTGCTGGGCTTCGGGCTCACCTCGAGCCCCGCGGGCACCCTGGCCACGGTCTTTCCCATGAAGCTCTGGAACCTGCTGTCGGCGCCCCACCTCACGGCCCTCACGGCGCACGTCGGCGTGCTGCTGATGATCGCTGCGCTGCTCCTGGATCTGAGGCGGCCGGCCTCCAGCGACCCCGGATAGAGCGGAACCGGAGGTGAGGATGTCCCACGCGGTCGAGGTTGGCCTGCCCGTGCTCTGGGGCGACATGGACGCCTTGGGGCACGTGAACAACGTGCGCTACTTCCAGTGGTTCGAGCAGGCACGCATCGCCTTGTTCGAAGCCGTCGGCCTGGTGCACACGGGAACGCCCACCGTCGGGCCGATCCTGGCGACCACGCGCTGCGACTTCGAGCAGCCCTTGGCCTACCCCGACCACGTCCTGGTCCGCGCCCGGGTCGAGCGCATCGGGCGCACGAGCTTCGTGCTCGCCTACGAGGTCGTTCGAGCCGCGGACCCCGCCGTGCCGGTGGCTTCCGGCGACAGCGTGGTCGTGATGTTCGACTACGAGGCCCAGACCTCCGTCGCCATGCCCGAGGACCTGCGCGCAGCCCTCGAAGCGCACCGCGCGTAGAACGTGAGCACCGCTCGGGTCATCTCGGGTCGCATGCTTGCGCCCGCCGGCCGTCGCCGGCGTCCCGCCTCCTCGACGTGCCCCGCACCTTACGCCGCCCAGAGGCCCTGGGCGCGAACGATCACACGGCGCACCTGGGCCGGGTCGTGCAACCAGTGGAGCATCTCGCGAGCCAGGCGCTCGCCCTCGTCGGGTGCCTGCGCAGCGCGAGCGGCCAGCTCCCCGAGCGCCACGAACGCGGCGGCGCCCTGGTGCCGAGGGGCCGCCTGGGCGTGGTGGTGGTGCGACGCGGCGACGCGCACGTCGTCCCCCATCGACCAGGTGTCGAGCGCCACCAGGGTGAGATCGGCGTGGTAGTCGGCCACGATGCGCTCGACCAGCGCTCGCCGCGGGCGATCACGGGGTGTGTCGCCGACCACCCGGCTCAGGGCCCACAGCGCGCCCAGGTCCCGGAGCAGCGCACCCAGGTAGACCGTTCCACGCCGCTCCCCCGCCAGCCAGCCAGAGATCTCTGCGCCCACCACCGCAGCCTTCCGGCAGCTCGCCACCTCCTGCTCGAAGCCCGGGGCCAGGAAGTGTTCGGCGGCCATGGCTTGCTTGACCCCGAGCTGCCAGAGCCGGTCGATGCCCACCCGCGTCATGGCCTGGTCCAGGCGACGCGGCGCAGCGGTGTACGGGGCGGTCGAAGCCACCCGCCAGATCTCCTGCACGAGCCCCGGCTCCTCCGACACCGTTCGGAGCAGCTCGCGTTCGTTCGGTTCGTCGTCGGCCAGCAGTCGGTCGAGCTCGCGAGCGACCTCCGGGAACCGCGGCATCTGCATGTCCGCGCTCTGCAGGCCCGCACACAGTCGATCCAGGTACGATCGCGACCCGGCATGGGGCTCGGCGCGCTGGTGGCCTTCCAGCACTTCGATCAGCTTCTGGCGCAGACGCCTTGGATCGCCCGTGGAGGGGGCGCGCGCATGGCCCAACCCGTTCATGATCGACCTCGGATCCCGGGACCAGGGTAGCGGATCGCGAGCGACCGAACGTGAGCGAACGCCACCTTTCGCCTCCGGACGGCGGGGTTAGTTAGGCCCTGCTCCTGGAGAACACGATGGCGCCGATCGCAGGTCTCGATCTCGACACCGCCCGGATGGGCGCGTGCTCGGACGAAGGTCTGGCCGCGGCCTTCGAGGCCATGGACGCCCTGGAGTCCGGCGCGATCGCCAACGCGGACGAGGGCCGTCGCGTCGGACACTACTGGCTCCGAGCCCCGGAACGCGCGCCGCCGGCCGAGGCCGCCGCCATCCGGGCCATGCAGGCGCAGGTCCTGGACTTCGCCGCCGGGATCCGCGACCGCGGCACCTTCACGACCGTGCTCCAGGTCGGCATCGGTGGCTCGGCGCTCGGACCCCAGCTCCTGTGCCACGCGCTCGACACCGATCGCACGGTGGCCTTCCTCGACAACACCGACCCCGACGGAACGGCACGCACCCTCGCTCAGCTCGACCCTGCCCACACCCTGGTGCTCGTGGTGTCGAAGAGCGGCGGCACCAAGGAGACCCGGAACGCCATGCTCCAGGCACGTGCCTGGGTGGAGCGCTCTGGACTGGGGTGGGCCGAGCGCGCGGTGGCCGTCACCGGCGCCGGCAGCGTGCTCGACGAGCTGGCGCGGGAAGAGGGCTGGCTCGCGCGCTTCCCCATGTGGGACTTCGTGGGGGGACGCACCTCGGTCACGGCCGCGGTGGGCCTGCTCCCGGCGGCGATCGCGGGGATCGACGTGCAAGGACTGCTCGCGGGGGCGGCGGCCATGGACGCGGCAACCCGCCGCCACGACCCGGCCAACCCTGCTGCGCGCATGGCCGCGGCGTGGCGCAGCGCGGGGCGAGGCCGCGGCGAGCGCGCCATGGTCGTCTTGCCCTACAAGGATCGGCTCGCGCTGTTGAGCCGCTACCTCCAGCAGCTCGTGATGGAGTCCCTCGGCAAGCGGCTCGATCGCTCGGGCAAGGTGGTCCACCAGGGCCTGGTCGTGTACGGCAACAAGGGCAGCACCGACCAGCATGCCTACGTGCAGCAGCTCCGGGACGGGCGCGACGACTTCTTCGCGGTCTTCGTGGCCGTGCTCGACCACGCTGGCCACGACCTGGAGGTGGAGCCGGGGGTCACCAGCGGTGACTACCTCCTGGGCTTCCTGCTCGGCACCCGCCGGGCGTTGACCCAGGCGGGTCGGCCCAGCATGACCCTCACCCTCGAACGGCTCGACGCCCCGGCGCTGGGCGCCGTGATCGCCCTGTTCGAGCGCGCGGTGGGGCTCTACGCCGAGTTGATCGACGTCAACGCGTACCACCAGCCCGGGGTGGAGGCGGGCAAGAAGGCGGCCTCCGAGGTGCTGGCGCTCCAGGCCCGGATCCTCGCTGGGGAGCCGATCGACGAGACCGACGACAGCCGGCTGGTGCGCGCGCACCTGGAGGCCACGGGCCGCCTCTGAGGGTGCCGGGAGCGTCCGAAACAAGCTGGTTTCGGTCCCTTCGCCTGTTCGTCACGGAAGCTTGGTAGAACCTCGATAGGTCGCGCGCAGCGCGGCCTTCTCCCCCTCCGGGGTGCCGTCGCGCGCTCCGAACCCTCCACCGACATCCAGGAAGACACCCCATGTCTGTCGACACGCAGGTCCAGGCGCGCTTCAGCGCCCTCCGCGAGGCCACGGCCCGCCAGCCCCGCACCTTCGATCGCACGGTCAACGGGCAGCAGCTCAAGACCACGGAGCTCTTCGGGTCCAACACCTTCTCGATGACCGTGATGGAAGAGAAGCTTCCCCGCGCCGACTTCGACAAGATGAAGCGCGTCCTCCGCGGCGAGGGGCAGCTCGACGCCGAGCTGGCCAACACCGTCGCCCACGCGGTGAAGGAATGGGCGCTCGAGCGCGGCGCCACCCACTACACCCACTGGTTCCAGCCGATGACCGGCCTCACGGCCGAGAAGCACGATGCCTTCCTCGACTTCGACGGCGCGGGCAACCCCATCGAGCGCCTCACCGGCAGCCAGATCATCCAGTCCGAGCCCGATGCGTCCAGCTTCCCGAGCGGCGGCCTCCGCGCCACCTTCGAGGCCCGGGGCTACACGGCCTGGGACCCGTCGAGCCCGATCTTCCTGATCGACACCGAGAACGGCGCCACCCTCTGCATCCCCTCGGTCTTCATCAGCTACACCGGGGAAGCCCTCGACAAGAAGACCCCGCTGCTCCGCTCCATGGCCGCCCTGGAGAAGGCCTCGAAGGGCTTGCTCGCGGCCATCGGTCTCCCCACGGAGCGTGTGGTCGCCAACCTCGGTTGCGAGCAGGAGTACTTCCTGGTCGACCGCGCCTGGTACGCCTTGCGCCCCGACCTCGCCATCGCCGGCCGCACCCTGGTCGGTGCCCCGGCCCCGAAGGGTCAGTCCCTCGACGACCACTACTTCGGAGCGGTGCCCCCCCGCGTGCAGGCCTTCATGCAGGAGGTCGAGCACGAGCTCTACAAGCTCGGCGTGCCGGCGAAGACCCGCCACAACGAGGTCGCCCCGAGCCAGTTCGAGCTGGCGTCCATCTACCGCGAAGCCAACGTGGCGGTGGACCACAACCAGATCATCATGGAGGTCCTGCGCCGCGTCGCCCAGAGGCACGAGTTCCAGGTGCTGCTCCACGAGAAGCCCTACGCCCTGGTCAACGGCTCGGGCAAGCACTGCAACTGGTCGATCGCCACCGATGAGGGCGACAACCTCCTCGAGCCCGGCACCTCCCCCGGCGACAACCTCCGCTTCCTGGCGGTGCTCGCCTCGGTGCTCTCGGGCGTGCAGAAGCGCCAGGGCCAACTCCGTGCGGCCATCGCCAGCCATGGAAACGACTTCCGCCTCGGCGCGAACGAAGCCCCCCCGGCGATCATCAGCTGCTTCCTCGGCGACACCCTCACCCGGGTGATCGACGCCCTCGTCAGCGGGGAGGGCCTGTCCCCGGACCCCGAGCGCGCGCTGATCGAGCTCGGCGTGTCCCAGCTCCCCGACCTCGTCAAGGACAACACCGACCGCAACCGCACCTCACCGATGGCGTTCACGGGCAACAAGTTCGAGCTCCGCGCGGTCGGCAGCAAGCAGAGCCCGGCGGTGGCCATCACCACGCTCAACGCCGCGGTGGCGGAGGCGATGACCGCTCTCACCTTGCGCATCGAGAAGCTGGGCGGCGGCGAGGCGGCGGTGCTCGAGGCGGTGAAGGCCGTGTTCACCGAGACCCGCGACATCCGCTTCGAGAAGGACGGCTATGCGGACGCCTGGGCCGACATGGCCGAGTCCCGCGGTCTGCTCAACCTCCGGAAGACCCCCGAGGCGCTCGCGCAGCTCACCACCGACGGAGCCCTGGAGCTGTTCGCCGAGACCGGGGTGTACACCGCAGCCGAGCTGAACAGCCGCTACAACGTCTACCTCGAGCAGTACGTGACCACGGTCGGCTTCGAGGTGCAGCTCATGCAGAGCATCGTCGACAGCATGGTGCTGCCGGCAGCGCTCGCCGAGCGTGCTGCGGTGGCCACCGCGCTGAACGACCTCGTGGCGCTCAACGCTGCGGGCATCACCGTCGATCTCGAAGCCGACAAGGCCCGCTTCGCCCTGCTGAGCCAGCTGGTCAGCGAGCTGCAGGGCCGGCGGACCGCCCTCGCTGCGGCCATGCAGAAGGCCCACGACGCGGGGGACGGCGAGGCCACGGTGTGCGCCTACGACGTGATGCCGGCGGTCGAAGCCCTGCGCGCCACCGTCGATCAGCTCGAGGGCGTGGTGGCCGACGGTCGCTGGCCGCTGCCCAAGTACCGCGAGCTGCTGTTCCTGAACTGCTCTAGCTGAGGCCCAGGGCGTGGTCCACGCGGGCCACGTCCGCAGGCTCGGCCAGCTGGTCCGGCGCGTCGGACTCCAGGCGGCGTCGGCCGGCTGGGGTGGCCAGGGCCGCGCTCCTCGCCTTGCCGGCGCGCAGCACGGACTTGCCGAAGCCCAGATCGAGGCCCGCGCTCAGGTACCTCGGGACCAGGTCCGCCGAGCCCGAGAAGCCGTGCACGAAGCCACGCAGGCTGTAGCCCTCGAGGATCGCCAGCATGCGCCCGTGCGCGCGCACCACGTGCAGGCAGACGGGAAGATCCCGGGCCTGGGCGAGGTCGAGCTGGGCTCGCAGCCAGCGCTCCTGCCGCGGCAGGTCGCCCGCGCGTCGGTCCAGCCCGCACTCGCCCAGCTCGGTCACGCCCAGGGCGGCGAGGGCCTGCTCGAGTGCACGGAGGTCCGGCTCGCCCTCGGGCAGGAAGCAGGGGTGGAACCCGGCGCCCAGTCCGACGACGAAGTCCGGATGCGCGTCCCGCACGGCGGCGCCACGCGGCCACTGCTCGGGGCCGATCCCCGGAACGACGACGCCCGCGACACCACGGTCGCGGGCGCGAGCGATCACCCCGTCGCGACGCCCGTCGAAGACGGGGAAGTCGAGGTGACCGTGTGCGTCGATCAGCCTCAGTTCACGGTGCCCTTGACGGCGCCGTCCGAGCCCCACGTGATCCGGAACTCGGCGCGCCGGTTCTTGGACCAGGCGACCTCGGAGGCGCTGCCTTCGAGTGGACGCTCCTCGCCGTAGCTCACCGTGGTGATGCGGCTCTTGGCGACGCCCTGACCCGACAGGTAGGACTGCACGCTGGTGGCCCGCTTCTGGCCGAGCGCGAGGTTGTAGTCGGTGGTCCCGCGCTCGTCGGCGTGGCCCTGGACCTCGACCTTGATCTCCGGGTTGTCGCCCAGGATGCCAGCGTTCTCCGCCAGCGCGGTCTTGCTCGAGCTCGACAGCGTGGCGCTGTCGAAGTCGAAGTAGACGCGGCTGAAGTTGGCCACCATCTGCTGCACCGCGGGGGGAGCCTCCTTGACGGGCTCCTCGGTGTGGCCTGGCGTGGGGAGGTCCATCGCGCTGGTGGTCTCGCCCGACTTCTTGCAGCCGGAGAACATCACGCCGAAGATCAGACCGGCGTAGCAGAGCTTCTTCATCGTCCACCTCAGAGGAATTCGGTCGGGGCGGGGCCCGAGACTGGGGGTGCGTAACGCGCCTCAGCGCGGCTTGCCGGTCGGCTTTCGCTGCATCGGGGGATCGGTGCGATCGTCGGGGTCGCGGCGTCGCACGGACGCCGGCGCACGCCACCGGCCGGCGTCACGGTAGCCTCGCCCCATGGTGCGCCGCGACGATCAGGGTCCTCAGCTCCCGTTGCCCTTCGGGTTGATGTGGACCCTGTCACGCTGCGCTTCTCCAGCGGGTGCAAGTCCCGTCCCGGTAGGCGTCGGAGCGCCG
>Ga0114932_10002407_pt1 | contig 19735 bp, 19 predicted proteins | sample 2SBtaG_2_FD_87286 | JGI IMG/M metagenome (GOLD analysis project Ga0114932, IMG submission 87286) | Deep subsurface microbial communities from Kolumbo volcano to uncover new lineages of life (NeLLi) - 2SBTROV12_ACTIVE470 metaG | ecosystem: Environmental > Aquatic > Marine > Volcanic ... | reverse complement strand
TCGCTGAAGAGCCAGGCCGGGTTCGCGGTTACGGCACTACGTACCAGCGTCACAGAACTTGAAGCCCGCATCCAACCCACCCCCTAACGGGGGAAGCAGATGGGTCGGTACATTTCTGGGCGAACAATGACGGTTGCGCTTCTAAAAATAGTTACCCCCTCTTTCCCAAAGAGGGTTGGGGTGATTTACATTAAGTAGCGAGGCCTGCACAAGCTCGTCATTGCGAGAAGCCGAAGGCGACGAAGCAATCCAGACTGGATCGCCGCGCCGCTTTCAGCGTCTCGCGATGAAAATCAGATCATCTCCATTCCAAACCCATACCGTGGAGGTTGAGAGCTTTGTTGTTATCCGTCTCCACCTTCCATTGCATATCCGTGCCCGATGGCTGAGAAGAGATGTCTACCGTGCCAGTCAACAGATTGCCTTTTTCAAACTCACCCGCATCGGATAAAGTGACTTGAGTGAAAGTAGTTCCACCATCGCGACTCACTGAAGCTTTGAGATCCGTGTTGAGAGTGATATCTGCTTCCACATCTTCAGCAAACAAAACGATATTTGCTCCATTCGCCTCCGTCTTCGCCGTCTGCGATTCAGAAACCAGAGTCATGTTTTCAGGAGTACCGGAGCCGTTTGATAAATCTGTTCCGTCTGTTAACGCTCCATTTTCTGTAAAGTCACCCCCGGAACCGAGGTTATTCTGCCAAGTACTCGTAGTATTATTGAGGTAAATTATTGGTGTGTTTCCTGTCGGAGCAGAACCGTCAGATCCCAGGTTCACCGGGTTGCCATTATTATAAAATTTGGCAAGGTTGGCGCTAGTTGAAATGTCGATGTATTCCTCCGCAAGCCACAACTGTGCCATATCGCCTTCATGCTTGCTAGCCCCGCCGGTCGTAGCGCCTCCTATAGCCAAAGTTGTGTCGGTGAAATCAAAAGTGTCATTGGCAACAGCTGTGCTTACTATATTTGTTTCTATCGAGCCGCCATTAAGCCTGAATTGCACAGTTTGATTAGCCAGGTCAATTCCAACAAGAATATGTGTCAGGCCACCGGATGCCGTTAGACTACTTGTCGTTCTTACGTTACAAATAGTGGTGCCAGCTGAATTTCTAAGCGCCAACCTTACTTGGTCGTTACCAGAGGTGCCTGTCCTTTGAAAAATGATATTGCTATTGGTTGACCGGATAAATTCATTTTGATCGCCGTCTTGATGACTTAAATTAACCCACAACGAAATAGTAAAACTCTTGCCATCACTCTGCCCTAAATTTGCATCGGAGATGGTTAAATAATCATTCGTTCCATCAAAGTTTACAGCAGGAACATTGAAGCCGCTGCCCCCCGTAGGTTTATATAAATCATTGCTGGAATCATAATCTTCATTGGTGGAAGCCGTGGCATCCACACCTGTTTCATCTTCAAAAGCATCCACTGCACCATCCACCATTTTTAATACTGGGCGACTGCCATTTTCCGCAGTGCGATAGGCATTCAGTAAAACATTAGAATTAAAAAGCTGATCGCCTTCCGGTGGATTCGCCCAAAGCAAATTGTCACCGGTATCGGATGTCAGGTATTGACCACTAGAACCGATGGGCAGCCGGGTTTCGCTGGTTCCATTGTGGATCAACACATCGCCCTTGGTTGTCAGCTTGTCCGAAACAGACACGGATACTTTTTTGTTACCTCCCACATCGACTTCCGAAACGGTTACATTCGTTCCGCCCTGCAATTCATCCACCAAGAAACCCGATGTGGTATCGGTAGCAGACGATTTGACTTTGCTGTCATTTACCTGATCGAAACTGGTAACCGTATCACTTCCCAGCTTGATCGAAGTAGTGGCTTCCAGATTGGTGAACTTCCCTGTACTTGGAGTGGTTGCGCCAATGGGCACACCATCTATCGACTGTGCTGTTGCACCAGATGCAAAAACTAAATTACCAATTACCATTAAAGACAAAATTAGACTTCTCATTCTTTGGTCCTCCTTAAATTAATTAGAAATTTATTCGGAGAAGCCATTTTAATGCGTGAAATCAAGCCAAAACAAGCACTCTATTAGAGCAGCTTAAATGGACACAACAAAACCCTATAAATTCAAAGAGTTTGGTATAGCAAAAAAATTATACCCATTTGCCGGTGGGTGATATATTTAGTTGATGAGCTTAAAAATATTCAACACCATGAGTGGAAAGAAGGAAGACTTCGTTCCGCAAAAAGAAAACCAGGTCGGCATGTATGTCTGTGGCGTTACGGTATACGACTATTGCCATGTGGGTCACGCCCGTGCTGCTATTGTCTTCGACACACTTTACCGTTATCTGCAATACCTTGGTCATAAAGTCAACTTCATTCGAAACTTCACCGACATTGACGACAAGATCATCAATCGGGCCAACGAAGAAGGTGTGGACTGGCAGGAGATCAACCGAAAATACATAGAAGCTTTTCACCTTGATATGGGGAAACTGAATATTGCCTCCCCCACTGAAGAACCGAAAGCCACGGACCACATCCCGGAAATGCTGGAGATAATCCAATCCCTCATCGATCAGGACAAGGCATATGAGTCGGATGGCGATGTTTTTTATTCCATAAAATCCTTCAAGGACTACGGTTGTTTATCAGGTAAAAACATCGATGACCTGCAATCGGGGGCACGGGTCGAAATCAACGATGTCAAAAGAGATCCGCTGGATTTTGCGTTATGGAAAAAGAGCAAGCCGGGAGAACCCTCGTGGGACAGCTCCTGGGGAGCAGGCAGGCCTGGCTGGCATATCGAATGCTCGGCGATGGCACGCAAATATCTCGGTGACACCTTTGACATTCACGGCGGCGGCAAAGACCTCGTCTTTCCTCACCATGAAAACGAGATCGCACAGTCCTGCGGTTGCACGGGAAAGCAACCGGTTCGCTATTGGGTACATAACGGATTTGTTAATATCGACAAAGAAAAGATGTCAAAATCCTTGGGCAATTTTTTCACCCTGCGTGACGTTTACAAAAAATATCACCCGGAAGCATTGCGATTGTTCTTAATCAGCAGTCAATACCGCAGCCCCATCGATTTTTCGGAAAAGAATCTGGAAGACGCAACCAAGGTGATGACCCGGTTTTATGAAGGACTCGCGGGGGCCAACGAAAAACTCAAAGGTCTCGACATAAACTCTATTCCAGAGTTTCAAAAAAAGGTCAAAGAGCATACGTTAACAAAAAGTTTTGAGACAGCTATGAACGACGACTTGAACACCGCTGTCGTAATGGCTCACTTGAATGAAGGCTTGCGAAACCTGAACTCGGCATCCGCTAATGAGGAATTTGCGGTAACGGCGCATGCATGGATAAACACCGCAAAAGTTCTTGGTTTGTTTGCCAGCACGCCCGAGCAATTTGAAAAAGAATTGTTCGCGATCAAAAATGAAAACCTGAATCTCGATGTGAAAAAAATCGAGCAATTGATTGCTGACCGCAATGCCGCCCGCAAATCAAAAGACTGGTCTGAGGCCGATCGTTGCCGGGATGAACTAACAGCCATAGGGGTACTCATCGAAGACACCCCCAACGGCACCGAATGGAAGATAAAATGATCGCTGCGGAAAAGTTTTCAGATGCCTATTTGAAATTCACCCGCGTCTTCAACCAATTCGAAGTTCGGGAAGAAGATCACACCATACGCGTTCCCGAAAAAGTAATTCGCTGCATCTGGAACGATCAGTTATTTTGCACTCCAAATCTCAAAACCCAGGACGGTCAAGATCTGGAAATCGTCTATCCGGGTTACTGGAATTTTGGTAAAGGACCCGACTTCACCAGCGCCACCATCAAGGTCAACGGCAAAGTTTATGAAGGCGATGTAGAGTTACATGTCTACGCCAACGACTGGGATAGCCACGGCCACTCAAGCAACCCGGACTTCGACAATGTTATTCTTCATGTTTATATGTGGCAGGGTCGCGGACGCGAACCAAAAAATTTAAAAAAGAACGCGGCGTTTGATTTTGAGATAAAGGATTTTCTAACCAAAGGCTTACTCGACCTCAACAATGAACTTGATTTTGAAAACTACCCGGTTCTCAATCAATGCAATGTGGGTCTTTGTCATGAACCGCTTTCCAGATTATCTGAGGAAAAACTCCTTCACCTTCTAAATGCTGCAGGTGAAGCCCGGGTTTTACGAAAACAGGAACGCTTTCATGATCCAATCATCGTTGATGGATACGAGCAAACTTTTTACCGCGGTGTGGCGGAGGCTTTGGGTTATCCCAACAATAAGCAGCCGTTTCAGGTTCTTTCCGACACCTTGCCTCTTACGACTTTAAAGGAATTGGTTCCTGCAAAATTCAAAGACGAGGAAAGAGTTCTTCATTATCAGGCATTGCTTTTGGGTGCTTCCGGTTTGATGGACATTCAAAACTGGAAAGAAATTCCAGCTCTAAAGAAACGGGTGAAAATCTGGGAAGGCTACAAAGATTCGACACCCGATTCTCCATTAACAAAAAGGGATTGGAGTTTTCGTGCCATTCGCCCTGCCAATTATCCTTACCGGAGGATTGCCGGATTGGCTTATCTGCTTGTCCTTCATGAAAAGAAAGGTATGTTCGCCAATTTTGTTCAAGGTGCATTAAAGACCAAAAATCCAACACGCAAACGGTTAGATTCTTTTTTAAATTTTTTCTGTGTGGATGCCAACGATTACTGGTCTCAGCACTACACCCCTGGCGGTAAAAAACTTAAAGACACCCAGCAACTTATCGGTGCTGCGCGATCACGTGAAATTATTATCAACATTGGACTTCCTATAGGTTTGATTTTTGCCCGCGCGGGGAAATTCAATGATCTTGAAGAATGTCTCTATGGCCTGTTCCAAATCAGCAAAGGTGCCAGCGATAACAAACTGATCCGATTTATGAAGCATTATATTTTTGGCGATCAGAAAGAAATGCTGAAACTACTTACTTCGGAAAAGCAGGTGCAGGGATTGATGCAGGTTTATCAGGATTTTTGCACCCAAAGCCAGAATAACTGCCTGCGCTGCCCTTTTCCGGATGTGGTGAACAAGTATTTCGCGTAAAAAACTCCAAAAATACAGCATTCCCATTGCGCAATGGCCTAATTTCCCGTAAAATCTCTATCCCCCTTGATTCTATTGAAAAATCAGGATAAAGTGGATTTTCCTCAACGAATTATCCCGCCGCAAGCGGACGGGAAATCCGACAAAGATAACGTGGTTAGTCACGGGGAACAACACCGTGGGTTTAATTTAAGGAATAACTGTATTAAATGGATCATTTAGACGAGCTTGAAAATCAGAGCATTTTTATCCTCCGTGAAGCCTATAAAAACTTTAAAAACCTTGCCATGCTTTGGTCGATTGGTAAGGATTCTACGATACTGGTATGGCTGGCGCGTAAGGCCTTTTTTGGGCATTGTCCTATTCCTCTGGTACACATCGATACCACCTACAAAATCCCGGCTATGATCGAATACCGTGATCATTATGCGAAGGAGTGGGGATTGAACCTGGTCGTCGGTAAAAACCAGAAAGCTTTGGATGAAGGCATGAACCACGAAAAGGGACGAATCGTATGCTGTGAAGCCCTTAAAACTCAGGGCCTGCAATGTATTATGGAAGAACATGGGTACACCGGACTCATTCTCGGCATTCGTCGCGATGAGGAAGGAACTCGCGCCAAAGAACGGTATTTTTCGCCGCGGGATAAAAACTTTGAATGGAATTTCAAAGATCAGCCTCCGGAACTCTGGGACCAATATAAAACTTCATTTTCGGATGACACACATATCCGCATTCATCCCATTCTTCATTGGACAGAATTGAATGTATGGGAATATATTTTGCGGGAGAAAATCCCCATCATTGATCTCTATTTCGCAACTCCCGAAGGCACTCGCTACCGGTCTTTAGGCTGTGCACCTTGCACGGGCACCATAGATTCCAACGCGAAAAATGTGGAAGAGATCGTTGAGGAATTGAAAAACGTCACCACATCAGAACGCTCCGGCAGGGCGCAGGATCAGGAAAACACCTACGCGATGCAGAAACTGCGAGCCCGAGGGTATATGTAAATGGGCAATAACGGAAGCGCTCCAGATCTTTCCACCCGCTTGATGCGGATGGTTATTGTAGGTCATGTGGACCATGGCAAATCTACCCTAGTAGGTCGGCTGCTCTCAGATACGGGCAGCCTCCCTGAAGGCAAACTCCAGTTTGTAAAAGATATTTGCGACCAACAGGGAAAAACTTTCGAGTTCGCTTTCCTGTTAGATGCCCTGCAAGAAGAACAGGAACAGGGGATAACCATCGATACCTCGCAAATTTTCTTTCATACCGCGAAAAGAAAATACGTCATCATTGATGCGCCGGGACATAAAGAATTCCTGAAAAATATGGTGACGGGCGCCGCCGATGCAGAAGCTGCACTTCTTCTCATTGACGCCAAAGAGGGTGTGCAAGAACAATCTCGTCGCCATGGTTATATTCTCAAACTTTTGGGTCTCACCCAGGTTGCGGTGGTCATCAATAAAATGGATCTGGTGGGATACGATGAAAAAGTTTATTCCAAAATCAAAACAGAATATTCCAACTTTCTCGAATCGATGGGAGTTGAAGCAAGAGAATTTATCCCGGTCTCTGCGAAGCTGGGCACCAATATTGCCGAACTAAAAGATGAAATGCCATGGTACAAAGGCCCCACTGTTTTAAATATGCTGGATCAGTTCGAGAAAAAACCTCGTCCCGACCATCTTCCCTTCCGCTTCCCTGTGCAGGATGTCTATAAATTTGATGAACGCAGAATCATTGCCGGGCGCGTGGAATCGGGCAAACTCAAAGTTGGTGACCGTGTTATCTTTTCACCCTCGAACAAAAAAGCCATCGTTAAAAGTATTGAAGCCTGGAGCGTACCCGAACAACCTGCTGCTGCAACCTCTTCGGAATCCATCGGGTTCACCTTGGATGAACAGATTTTTGTCGAGCGTGGAGATGTCTGCACCCTGATGGACGAGCTACCCATCGTCTCTACAACTTTCGATGCAAACGTTTTCTGGATGGGGAAACGCCATCTGGAAAAGGGACGTAAATTCACGATTAAGTTGAACACCCAGGAAGTGGAATGCGAAGTCCATGAATTTAAAAAAGCCATCGATGCCTCTACACTGGAAACGCTCAGCAATCAAGAATACATTGCCAAAAATGATGTTGCAGAACTAACATTAAAAACCAGATCACCTGTGGCATTCGATCTGTTTGGATCCATCGCGACCACAGGACGTTTTGTTCTGGTGGATGAATACGATGTTTGTGGCGGTGGAATCATCACCACCTATATGCCCACCACCAAAGAAGACAAACTCAGAGATGAGGTCCGCACCCGAGATTTCAACTGGATAAAAAGTGACATCAAACCAGAAGAGCGGGCTTATCGCAACGGGCACCGCGCCGCATTGATCCTCATCACCGGCGAACCGGGATCAGGAAAAGGGCCGCTGGCAAGAATGCTGGAACATAGTCTTTTCCAGAATAATTTTCAAAGTTATCTTCTAGACCGAAGAAATGTGAATTTAGGAGTCTCCGCCGATTTGAACCAACCTGAAGGTCATGTCGAAGAAGAGTCTGCAAGGCGGCTGGGTGAAGTGGCGAAACTGTTTCTCGATGCCGGGCATGTGGTGATTTCTACATCAAATGCTTTTCACCGAGAAGATCAGGAAGACCTCAAGCTATTGGCGAATCCTTACCAGGTGATAGAAGTACAAGTCAGTTCGACACCTGCAGGAGAACCGGAAATTCTACTTTCACTTGATGAAGCCCAGAATGCGAAAGAAGCATCGACCAAAATACAGAACTACTTGAAGGAAAAGAAAATTCTGATGGGTCATAACTACTCTATATAATTGTTCTTAAAGGACTAGTAACCCAATATAGATAAGGATTGACTTTGCCCGGTGAATCGGGCATTAATAACGCTTTCGAGAAACAAATATAAAGGGTTTTTCATGCCAAAAATAAAAGTCATCAACACCGAAACCGATGAAACCTACGAATTCAAAGCGGGTTATGGTGCCAATTTGCGGCAGGCAGCTCTTTATAATGATGCCGAGGTTTATAAAGGCCTCAACAAATTCCTCAATTGCCGAGGCAGCGGATTATGCGCCAAATGCGTGGTGGAAGTAGAACCTATGGAAAACGTGAACGGTCGCACCTTCTTTGAAAAAGTCCACCGCCTCGAAGACCACCAGAAACTCGGCTGTCGCATAAAAGTTTACGGCGACATCACCGTCAAAGCCGCCATCGCAGACTAACCAATCGGCTGGCATCCACTGTGTTGGTCCAATGAATCAGCAAACTCATCAAAACTTTTAAAAATTTTTCTTTCCACTTTTTTTCCAAAGGCCATCTCAAAAGGGCAAAAGCGATTTATAAACTGATAGTTTTCTTTTCCATCATCTGAAAAAACTTCCGGGTTTATAATAACTATTTCTTTACACTCACCCATCCAGACTTGTCTGATTAACCAATTGCTCCAATGGTCTGTGACGGGAAGACTATAGCCCCAAATCACAACTTGGTCTGCCATTTGGCAAAGGTCTTTTGCCTTAGTCCAGGCCCTTCTAATGTAGTGCATATCTCTAATAGGTTTATTTTGAATGGGAGGAATAATATATGGAATTACATTTTCAAAACAAAGACCACATTTATTATTTTTATCTTCGGGATTGGAAACAAACGGTTTTAGGTGGTTCTGACAACCTTGATTCTGGCAGGAGACAAGATCTATAGAACCATGTAGCTTTATGTAATTTTGCTTAAATGTATTGCCCCCTTCTATTTTACCGCCAGAAATTGGTCTTTCTAGCGTTGAAGATTTCCAAGAATCCTCCATTTCAGCAGTACAGACTTTAAGATAATTAGGATAGATACCATTAAGTACGGCTGAAACATTTCGAGAGCCTGAAAAATAGCTTGGAAATAACTGGTCTAACAAGACATCCCAATTGAAGGTAATAATTGAATCTTCATCCTTTAAGATTTTTTCAACAAACTTTTTATAAGAACCTTTTTCGGAAATCTTCTTCTACCAATATTGAGAGGTCTTTTCCTCCAATGCCAAGGAAGTAATTAGGATGATATCCATAAAACCTTTGAATTAAAAACTCCGTTAGGGAAAATTTTGGAAAATTATCCTCATCTCCCAATTCACGATTCCGAACACCCCAAAATTGGAATTCCTTGATTTGTCTTACTTTTTCGAAAAAATTAGACGTGCAAGGCATTAAGGCCGATGAGTGATCTACAGAAGCCCCTGCCCCAAGAATAAATAATCTGTTCATATTTAAAGTCTTATTTTTAGAAACTTAATTTTAAAATAATAGTATCGTTTTAAATCTTTCGAGAATCGGAAGAATTCTTGCATTTATCCGATTTCCTGTCAAATTGTGTGACCTAAATTGCAATCTCTTCTGTCCGTCATCGCGAGCGACAAAAGGAGCGCGGCGATCCAGGCGTATTCTTACTTCATATGTTGCTTCATTCGAGTAATCTGGATTGCTTCGTCACCGCTGGTTCCTCGCAATGACGGACAAAGGCCAAGTGCAAAACGGAAGCAATGCTACCTATAACTGGATAACGATGAGGAGGGGTAAAAGAGTTAATCCGACGGTGGCGATCAAGGCGTGCACCAAAATATCCCAACGTTTGCTGAAGGGAACCAATCCAACAACATAGGCAACCACAATATAATCCATCCACGTGTTTTCATGGTGGGTCTGGTTCATAATCAGGAAATAAATCAGGCAAAATGCGATGGAATAAAACAGCCATTTATGTATTTTCAGGGTCTGGGCTGTTTTCTTTTGAAAACCGATATACAATCCCATAAAAATATTGATCAGATAAAACCCCATTGCCGCCAAAACCCAGACGAGAGATGGAGAGGATAAAATTTTTGGGAAAATTCCCATAAGGCATCAGTCTTTTAATTAAAAGTAAAATCAGGCGAAGGGATTATAGCTTATCCTTCATTTCCATGCTTTTATAAAGGTCTTCTTGACAAGAGAATGTCGTGGGTTTAAGGTTAGATGTGTATAGGTAAATTAAAAAGTTTCGATTTTCATGAAACCGAAAGGGGGATTTTGTGAGTGAATCCGATGGGTCAGAACGTAGTTTTGAAAAATTATCCAAGGCTATTACAGAAGCGGTAATGACATCACCTAAGGTGAAAAAAATCGTTGCAGAAATTCAAAAGAACGATGAAATCTGCCCAAAAAGTTTTATGGTTTTAGTCCTCAAGATGGAAGTGTTGACCGACTCACTTGAATTGGAAGTTGAAGAGGAACTCACAGAAGAACGCCCCACTCCTAAAAAACGCGCCAGCAGAAAATCCCCAAAGAAAGCGCAGTTCATTGATGGACAACAGCTCTCTAAAAAGGAAATCGAGTTCCAGGAATTTTCCAACAAAAAGTTCAATACCGAAGAATGGCTTAAGAAAAACGGACTCATTCTTTAAAGCCGTCTTACCAGCAAAAGCTTTTTTATTCTGGTTGTTGTCCTTTGGTGTTGCATCCTCATCTGATTTTGAATCTGCTAGAAAGAGGATGGTTGAGAATCAGTTATTACCCCGTGGCATCCATAACACTGAAGTTTTAAATGCCATGTTGAAGGTTCCCCGCCATTTGTTTGTTCCGCCAGGACAAAAGCATCGGGCTTATTTGGATTCTGCGCTTCCTATTGAAGAAAATCAGACCATTTCCCAACCTTATATTGTTGCGTTGATGACGCAAAGCGCGGAACTGAAGAACAGCCACAAGGTCCTGGAAATCGGAACCGGTTCTGCCTATCAGGCTGCTGTGCTTGCTGAAATAGTTGAAGAGGTCTATACCATTGAAATTATCCAACCTCTTTTTAAGCAGGCATCGAAGCTTCTAAAATTTTTGGATTATAAAAATATCTCCACAAAATTTGGCGATGGCTATAAGGGGTGGAAAGATCATGCTCCCTATGATGCGATATTGATCACAGCGGCGACTCCCAAAATTCCAGCACCTTTAATCGACCAGTTAAAAGTAGGGGGGAAAATGGTGCTGCCTTTGTCCGAATCTCCCTTTTCCCAAAATTTAATTGTATTAACTAAAATGAAGGATGGTTCGCTGGAAAAAGCATTTATTGCGGCTGTCGTTTTCGTACCCATGACGGGGGAGGTGCGAAAATGAAAAGACGTTCTCCAGCGGTGGCAGGGAAATTTTATCCTGAACAATCGGACGAATTGAAAAAAACGATTGCTTGTCATTTAGGTGACCTTTCAAAAATCAAGCAAAAAGCCATTGGGGTGGTGTGCCCTCATGCTGGCTTCATGTATTCGGGGGATGTCGCGGGCGCGGTGTATTCCCGGATAGAGATTCCAGAAACAGTGATTTTAATAGGACCCAACCACACGGGTCGCGGTGAAAACGTTTCGGTCATGTCCGAGGGCATCTGGTCTATGCCTATGGGAGATGTATCGGTGGATGAAGAACTGGCAACTATTCTTTGTGAAGAAACAACACTGGTCAAACCCAATCCTTCCGCGCACCAATTCGAGCATTCTCTCGAAACTCAACTTCCCTTTCTCCAGTATTTCAAAAAAAATTTCCGCATCGTTCCCATTTGCATGAAAAAAGTGGATTTCACCTTTTGCAAAAAATTAAGCGAAGGGATTGTCAAAGCCATTGAGCGTTTCGGGAGACCCGTGTTAATCATTGCCAGTTCTGACATGACACACTTTGAAACCCACGATGCGGCAAAAGCAAAAGATAAAAAAGCCATTACCAAAATCGAAAACCAAGATGCCTTCGGTCTGCACGAAACCGTACGGCAGGAACAAATCTCGATGTGCGGAGTGAATCCTGTCACGGTCATGTTGCTTTGCGCCGAAAAACTGGGAGCCCAACAAGCCGAGCTAATCGATTACAGAACATCGGGAGAAGTGAACGGAGATAAAAACCGGGTGGTGGGATATGCAGGAGTTATAGTGAGTTGAAATTATTTTTTATAATGCATCAACTCGATTTCATATTTATCCGGGTCTTCAGTGAATATAAACCGTGTTCCATTGGAAGACTCCAAAGGGCCCTCCGTAATTGGGATACCCGCAGTGTTGAGTTGGTTGATGCAGACTTCCAAATCATCCACTTCAAAAGCAAGGTGGACTAGATCTTCAGGAACATGAACGTAACCTGAATCCGGAAAAGAACATAACTCCAGTTCGCAATCCATTCCGGGAAACTTAAGAAAAACGAGCTTCGAGCCGCGCGGTGAAGTTTTCTGTTCGATCACCTCCATCCCCAAAATATCCTGATAAAAAGAAATCGATTTATCCATATCTGATACGCGGAACCGGGTGTGCAAATATTTTTTTATCATGGCTCGTAATCAAATTGAACAACGGGTTGATATTTGTCCATTTGTATTTTTATGATGGCGATCAGTTCCTTCAATCTTTCTTTGGTGACAGCTTCAAGGCGAAGCACCAGAACGGGTTGTGTGTTTGAAGCTCGAATCAAACCCCAGCCATCATCAAAGTTGACGCGAACTCCATCGATATCTATCACTTCATATTGCTCTCGAAAAATTTCTGTTAACTCGCGGACAATTTCAAACTTTTTATCATCGGGGCAATCAATTCTAATTTCTGGGGTATAAGCCGTTTCGGGAAGGTCGGCGAGCATTTCAGAAACCTTTTGGCTTGATTGCGCGACAATTTGCAACACTCGACATGCTGCGAAAATGGCATCATCAAAACCATAGTAATTGTCAGCAAAACATATGTGACCGCTCATTTCTCCCGCTAGCAGGGCCCCTGTTTCTCGCATTTTATTTTTTATCAAAGAATGCCCTGCTGCAGCCATTACCGGGATTCCTCCGTGGTTTTCAATGTCCTTATAGAGATTTTGTGAACATTTTACTTCGCCAACTATAGTGGCCCCCGGGTTTCGAGAAAGAATATCGCGAGCAAAAATAGTGAGCAGTTGGTCCCCCCACAAAATATTACCTTTATCGTCTACAACCCCTATTCGGTCTGCATCGCCATCAAACCCAATACCAAGTTCTGCATTTTCCGAACGGACTTTTTCAATTAAGTCGGTAAGATGTTCTGCAACGGTAGGGTCTGGATGGTGATTGGGAAAGGTTCCATCGGGTTCGCTAAACAGTTCCACCGGATTCTGCCCCAACTTCCTCAACAAATCCGGGCCAACAATTCCAAAGCAACCATTCCCTCCATCAACCACCACCTTTATGTTTCTAGGGATTTCCAAAATAGAACATATTTTATCCATATAATCTGCTAACACCGGCTGCTGCCGGGTGTTTCCAGTTCCCGTTTCAAAATCATTCGCTTCGATCAGTCTTTTTAACTCCTGTACCTTTTCGCCGTACAAACTATGGAGGCCCTGGCTGATTTTGAATCCATTGAACTCAGGCGGATTGTGACTACCCGTAATCATAACGCCGCCATCGGCATTGAAATGGTGAAGAGCAAAATAGGTCACGGGTGTGGGAACCATACCGATATCGATGACATCACAACCGGTCGAGTTTAAAGCTCGGGAAAGAATATCTCGAAACTCTACCGAACTCGAACGAACATCCCTGCCCAGAATCATGGTTTTACCTCCCCCGCGCTTTATATAGGTGCCAATGGCTTTACCAATACTTTCAACGGATTCAGGAGTGAGGTCTTTACCCACAATGCCGCGAATGTCATATTCTCTAAATATTTGTGGATTGATAGAAGATGTCATAATTATTTTTTTCCGTTAAAATTTTTATTCAGGAGGAAGGGTCATCTTCACTAAACGGTTCTTCGTTTTTTTCTGTTTCGGTCGGTTTTTTAATAAGCGTGCTGGTTACCTCAAAAGTTTTTCCTTCTCGAAAAACTGTTAAATTTATTTTCTGACCCGGCATTAAAGCTAACATTTTGCGACGAAACACAATAAAATTGTCGATTGGGTCATGATTAAATTCAACAATAATATCATTATTTTTCAAACCTGAAACTTCTGCAGGACTTTCTTTTTCCACACCCTTAATCAAAAGTCCACCTGCCCCATCAAAGCCCAGCTCTGCAGCTTGTGCACCGGAAACGGGCGCTGCACTGGCACCAAACCATCCTCGTTCTTCTTCGCCAATAATCAGCATACCCATAACTTCTTTCACCGTATTTATGGGAATAGCAAAACCAATCAACTGAGCCTGCTGAATTATCGCAGTATTGATTCCCACAACCTCACCATGAAGGTTTATCAGGGGACCTCCACTACTTCCGGGATTGATCGCTGAATCGGTTTGCAAAAAACTCACGAACTGATCTTTGGAACTAGGGGCCATCCTCTCCTTAGCACTGATTAGTCCTGACGTGACAGAATGTTGAAATCCCAATGGATTCCCCATTGCTAAAACAATTTCTCCCATTTGCAGCGCATCCGAATTGCCAAAAGGAAGAACATTAGGAGTAAAATCCAAGTCGATTTTTATGAGTGCCGTGTCCGACAATCGATCGATTCCTATAATTTGCGCAGGATATTCTTTCTGCGCTTCAGACATAACGACACGAATATTAACTGCATTTGAAATAACATGAGCATTGGTAAGAATATAGCCTTGCTGATTGATTAGAAATCCAGAACCCAGACTGAGCCCTTTCGAATTAAATGGGATAGGAACCTGAAAAGGTACAAAATCAAGAATGCTGGATACAATGGGGATATTAAACGGCAACAAACTGTTTGGATCGATTCCAATTTTGGCGTCTTTCTCTTCCAATCGAACGGTGTAAATATTGACAACTGCCGACTTTACGGATTCTGAAATACGAGCAAAGGTCTGATTGTCTATTGCGACGGGGGTTCTGTCCTGACTTTCTTCTACATCCTCCAATTGAGTCCAAAACTTTTCCAGATTGATATCTTCAATTGAGATGTCTTGAAAACGTTTATCGAATATGGGTGCATCTTTATCCACAAGTACTTTATTTGCCTGCTTCGCAGACTGTGAAACCGAACACGCCTGAATTACCCCGCATAATAGACCAACAAAAAAAAGGAGGTAGAATCTATTGATTGGAGTTAAAAAAAATTTAGAATTAAACAGAGGAAATTGCATTAGAAAGGGTTCCGGGTTATCCCACCATCAACAACAAAATTTGTTGCAGTGATCCATGCAGACTGCTCCGAAGCAAGGAAAAGAGCAAGTCCCGTTAAATCTTCGGGAACTCCCATTCTTTTCAGTGGAATATTTTTTCCCGTCTGCTCCATTATACTTTTTTTGGCCTGTTCAAAAGTGACGTCATCTCCCTGCGCGGCAGCCTCTTGTTCCCACGAACGGCTCCACACCGGACCCGGCGAAATCGAGTTGACACAAATATCATCCAGAGTTTGGGCCAACGAAACCGTCAGGTTGGACAACCCTGCCTTCATCGCATTGTAATGGGGAAAAATCTCCTGGGGATGAGACGCGGCGATAGACGATATGTTAATGATTCTGGGGCAAGAAGATTTTCTTAGAAAAGGGATACTTAACCGGCAAAGGCGAACCGCTGACATTAGATTCAACTGAAAGGAAGCTTCCCAATCTTCATCGGAAACTTCAAAAAAGTTTCCAAGCTTTAAAACTGCCCCGACATTATTGACTAGAACATCTATCCCGCCGAAGGTTTCTTGTACCTTGTCAAAAAATGCAACAACTCCCTCGGCTTTTGAAAGGTCAGCTGCGAAAAACATGTGACCCGAACCCTCAATCTCTTTCGCAAGCAAATCCAATCGTTCGGAACCGCGCGAGCAGCCCGCTACCTGCGCACCTTCTTTCGCAAATGCCAGGGCAAGGGCTCTGCCAATGCCATCTGCGGCACCGGTCACGATAACTTTTCGGTTTTTAAAAGAGGACAATACTTCAGACCGTTAATATAATGGAACAGAAGAGTCTATCTTTTCTGACCATTCATTGATTCCGCCGCGCATGCTTTTAAGATTTTTAAACCCCATTTCCTGGAGTGCCTTGGCAGCCTTCATGGAACGTACCCCGGCCTTACAATGCAAAACAATTTCTTCGTCTTGCTTCAAGCCATTGAGTTTTGACGGGTCTTTTGATTCAATATCACCGAGTGGGATCAGAATTGCCCCGCCAATCTTACAAATATCATACTCAGAGGGTTCACGCACATCAATCAGTCTGAATGCCTGCTTGTTGTCCATCATCTGCTTAACCTGTTCGACTCCGATTTCCATTTCATCGTCTTCCGGAGATTCCTCAACCGGAAGAATGCCACAGAACTCTTCATAGTCGATCAATTCTTTAATGGTCGGGTTGTCCCCACAAATCGGACAATTCTTATCCTTTTTGAGTTTCATTTCCCTGAACTTCATGCCAAGTGCATCAAACAGCAACAAACGGCCCACCAAGGTTTCCCCTTGCCCAAGAATTATCTTGACCGCTTCATTTGCCTGAATGAGGCCGACAATTCCCGGAAGAATCCCAAGGACTCCGCCTTCGGCACAACTGGGAACAAGACCTGGTGGCGGTGGTTCAGGGTATAAGCACCGATAGCAGGGCCCGATGCGCGAATCAAATACGGAAGCCTGACCTTCGAACCTTAAAATACATCCATAAATATAAGGTTTGTTTAAAAGCACACAAGCATCACTCGCCAAATAGCGTGTGGGGAAGTTATCGGTGCCATCGATGATGATGTCGTAGTCTTTAAAAATATCCATCACATTTTCAGACGACAACCTCACATTATATGTTTTCACATCAATGCTCGAGTTCAGGTCTGCAATCCGGTCTTTGGCGGAATCCACCTTAAGCTTTCCAACCGTTGACTCGCCGTGAGCAACCTGCCTTTGTAAATTACTAAAGTCCACCACATCGAAATCAATCAATCCTAAAGTTCCCACTCCTGCCGCGGCCAAATAAAGTGCCAATGGAGAACCCAAGCCACCGGTGCCGATCAATAGAACTTTTGCATTACAAATTTTTTCCTGTCCTTCAACACCCACTTCCGGCAACAATAAATGCCGACTGTAGCGGTTGATTTGATCTGTAGTTAAAGCCATAACTAAGTTTCCTGTCAAAAACGATTAATTTTCATTTATATAGATAAGGTTCCATTTTATCACCCACTAGCCGTGGGGGGCAACAAGTCTATTTCCAAAAAGCAAAAACGGATCGTTGAGCTTTGTACTAACGGCTCACCAGTAGAGCCTCCCCTGCAAAGGGGCCACTAGCCGTGGGGGGCAACAAGTCTATTCCCAAAAAGCAAAAACAGGTCGTTGGGCGTTGTACCAAAGGTTCGCCAGCACAGCCTCCCCTGCTAAGGGGCCACTAGCCGTGGGGGGCAACAAGTCTATTCCAAAAAAGCAAAAACAGGTCGTTGGGCGTTGTACCAAAGGTTCGCCAGCACAGCCTCCCCTGCTAAGGAGCCACTAGCCGTAGGGGGCAACAAATTACCCCTTCTTACACTCATTATATGCCGACTCGAATCCTGAAATGGACCCCTTTATAACCGAATCGGGAAGGCAATAGGAAATGCGAAAATAGCCTGGGGAACCGAACCCTCGTCCCGGCACCACCAGCACCTTTTTCTCTGCCAGTTTTCTCACAAATTCCACTTCATCTTCTATAGGAGATTTGGGAAAGAAATAAAATGCACCCTGAGGTTTAACCACCTCGTAACCAATACGAGTCAATTCACCATATAAAAAATCGCGTTTTTTTCGGTACTGCTCAACATCCACCGTTACCCCTTGAACATTTTTTACAACACGTTGGATCAAAGCGGGAGCATTAACGAAACCCAACACCCGGTTGGAAAAGATCAACCCGGCCATCAAGTTACCCGCATCTTGGCATTTCGGATGCACCGCCACAAACCCGATTCTTTCCCCCGGCAACGCAATGTCCTTCGAATGCGATGTGATGTAAATGGTGTTTTCATAAAACTCAAGAATGTTCGCAGCCTCTACCCCATCAAAGGTGATTTTTTGATAAGGGTCATCCGAAATCAAATAAACCGGCTTACCCGATTTATCTGAATGCTCTTTCAATATCGCAGCTAATTGTTTTAGTTCTTCACGCGAATAAACTACACCGGTGGGATTATTGGGTGAATTGATTATCACCGCCTTGGTTTTTTCATTCAGTGCATTTCTTAAGCTATCGAAATCAAGAGTAAAGTCTCCTTGCGTTTTAACAGATACCGCTTTGCCGCCGTGGTTATCCGCATAAAAAAGATACTCCACAAAATAAGGAGCGAAAATTATAACTTCATCACCACTATCAAGCAGGGTTTTCAGGGCAATGTTCAATCCCCCTGCAGCCCCACATACCATGACCAGGTCATTTGCGGAAAGTGCTACTTTGCATTCCTCAGACAGTGTTTCGGCAACTGCTGCTCTAACATCTTCGAATCCGGCGTTTGGCATATAACGGTGCAGTCCTGGTGAAATATCTTTTGCTGCCTGTACCAGAGCACTCTGCACTTCCTGAGGAGGTTCAATGACAGGATTTCCCAGGGAAAGATCAAATACATTTTCCTCGCCAAATTCTTTCTTCAGCCGAATTCCTTCTTCAAACATCTTCCTGATCCATGAAGATTTTTCCATGAATCCGCTTACTTTTTCTGAGATAGCCATTCTTCAATACCCTATTGAGTGGACTAACATTAAATTTTTAAAATAAACCTCCCATCCTTATCACAATCTGCGGTAAGGTTCAACGACACGCTAATTTATTATTATAGACACCCTATTTTTAACTATGGCAATTATAAATTTTGTTAATGTTTATAAATCTTATCAAAACGGAGCGACCTCAGTCGCAGCTTTGCAAGGTGTGAACCTGAGTTTTGATGCCGGCGATTTCGTCACGATTATGGGTCCCAGTGGGGGCGGAAAAACCACTTTACTAAACCTTCTGGCGGGACTGGACTTGCCTGATCAAGGTCAAATATTTTTACAAGGCCGGAAAGTCTCTGATCTCTCTGACCACGATTTAACCTTATTACGCAGAAAAGAAATTGGTTTTGTTTTCCAGTTTTTCAATCTGATGCCGACCCTGACGATTCAGGAAAATGTGGAATTGCCGCTTCTTCTTGCTCATTCCTCTAAAACTCAAGGCAGTCGTGTGCAAACGCTTCTAGAATATGTTGGGCTCTGGAACCGCGCCCAATCTTTTCCCGCAGAACTATCGGGGGGTGAAATGCAACGCGTTGCAATTGCTCGAGCGTTGGTACATCAACCCGTGATTTTGCTTGCAGATGAACCCACCGGCAATCTTGACTCAGAGAACGGACAAAAAATTATCGAGCTAATGAAACAAGCTGCCGCTGATTTTAATACCACAGTTATCCTTGTTACCCATAATCCACAAATAGCAGCATGCGGTAACCGGCATTTAGAAATCCGCGATGGAAAACTAACCGATATTTCATCGTGAGCTTTCTTTACTACTTCAAAGATCTTTTCACAGCACTCATCCTACGCCCGTTGATTCGTGACCCGTTTCGAACTGCTATTACTATATTTGGTGTCGCCGTGGGAGTGGCTGTCTTCCTAAGCATCCGGCTTGCCAATCAGCAAACCATGATGTCCTTCACCGAAAGTGTGGACCTGGTTCTCGGACGGGCTGATGCTGTCATCCGGGCCGAAGGCATAGACTTTGACGAAACCCATTTTGAAAAACTCCATG
>Ga0114932_10002406_pt1 | contig 19736 bp, 20 predicted proteins | sample 2SBtaG_2_FD_87286 | JGI IMG/M metagenome (GOLD analysis project Ga0114932, IMG submission 87286) | Deep subsurface microbial communities from Kolumbo volcano to uncover new lineages of life (NeLLi) - 2SBTROV12_ACTIVE470 metaG | ecosystem: Environmental > Aquatic > Marine > Volcanic ... | reverse complement strand
TTTTCCGAAATCTACGCCGCCGCCCCAACACAATACAGCAAACTTTATCCCGGCGTTGAAACAGCACTGAGCACGTTGCAGTCAGACGGATTCGCATTGGGCATTTGCACCAATAAATCCAAACGTCTTACCGATCTGGTGGTCGCGGGACTGCTTGCAGACATCGATTTTGGCGTTGTCCTTGGTGGTGACTCGCTTGACAAACGTAAGCCCGACCCGCTCCCGTTGCAGACCTGCAAGACAATGCTGAACGCCACGCAAATGATCTATGTGGGTGATAGCGAAGTTGACTCCGCCACTGCCGTTGCCGCACGTGAAACCTTTCTGCTTTTTACCCAGGGTTACCGCCATTCAGATATCGGCGATATCGCGCATACCGCGACGTTCGACAGTTTCAACAACCTTCCCGACCTGATTTCAAAGCACCTGAAGTAATGTTTTCCCAAACTCTTCAGGTGCGGTGCGTCTTAGTTTTATGCAGTTGCCGTGCCTCTGCGGTGGTGACCCTGCTGCGCGGGTAACCGGCTTGTCCGCTGGTTCCTGAAGATAAAGCACACCAGCCATGTTACAGGACAATCCAAACACCGAAGATTTATCACCAGCAATTTGGCAAAGAGTTTCGGTCCGTCCAGCCAGAAAAGCCCACCGTCGCAGGACCTGTTCCCGTCGGCCAAATTTTACGCTTGTGCGGTCAGAAGCTTAATGAGACACTTGCGCATGAAAGCCGCCACTTCCCCGCAATTGAAATCCTGGGCCGACTGCGCTGCCAGACTGGTGGCGGTCGCGGCGGGACGCGCGGCTGCAGATCTTGTCGTGAAAAACTGCCGCTGGGTTAATGTACACAGCCGCGAAGTGCTCGACGGACACGATCTGGCGATTGCAGACGGGCGGTTTGCCTTTTGCGGACCCGACGCCAGCCATTGTATCGGCCCGGACACCAAGGTTATCGACGCAGGCGGGCAATACGCTATTCCGGGCCTGTGCGACGCCCATATGCACATCGAAAGCGGCATGCTGACGCCGGGCGAATTTGCCCGCGCAGTCATTCCGCACGGCACAACGACCATGTTTACCGACCCGCACGAAATTGCCAATGTTCTGGGCCTGCCCGGCGTGCGCCTGATGCACGACGACGCCATGGCGCAGGCGGTAAATATATTCACGCAAATGCCGTCGTGCGCGCCTTCGGCTCCGGGACTTGAAACCACCGGCGTTGAACTGGGACCTGAAGAAGTATCCGAGGCCATGGACTGGCCGGGTATCATCGGTTTGGGCGAGATGATGAATTTCCCCGGGGTGATCAACGGTGATTCCAAAATGCTGGCAGAAATCGCAGCCACGCAAAACGCCGGCAAAACCGTTGGCGGGCATTATGCCTCGCCTGATCTTGGCCGCAATTTTCATGCCTACGCTGCCGGAGGGCCGGCGGACGACCACGAAGGCACCTGCGAGGCCGACGCGATTGCCCGCGTACGTCAGGGCATGCGCGCGATGATGCGTTTGGGTTCTGCGTGGTATGACGTTGAACCGCAGATTACTGCGATCACCGAAAAAGGGCTGGATAGCCGAAATTTCATTTTGTGCACCGATGATTGCCATTCGGGCACGCTGGTCAATGATGGCCATATGAACCGTGCCGTACGCCACGCGATAGCCTGCGGATGCGAGCCGCTGGTCGCCCTGCAAATGGCCACCATCAACACCGCCACGCATTTTGGCCTAGAGCGCGAGCTGGGCTCGATTGCGCCGGGGCGCCGCGCCGACCTGATCCTGACGTCTGATCTGACCGAACTGCCGATCCACAGGGTGATCGCACGCGGGCAAACCGTTGCGATCGAGGGCGAAATTCAGGTCGAACCCGCACCGTTTCAATGGCCTGATAGCGCCCGCGACACCGTCAAGATGGGTAAGCAGTTAGGCGAAGATGACTTTGCGATAAATGCACCGGAGGGCGCCAATTCGGTCAAGGTCAAAGTCATCGGTGTCGTTGAAAATCAGGCGCCCACCAAAGCGTTGACCGCCACGCTGGCGATCAAGGATGGATTGGTTCTATCGGACGAAGACAAGGACGTCTGCCAGGTCGCACTGGTCGAACGTCACCGTGGCACAGGCGGCGTGGTCAATGCGTTTGTTTCGGGATTTGGGTACAAAGGCGAATGCGCTGTAGCTTCGACCGTCGCGCACGACAGCCACCATATGATCGTCGTGGGTACGTCACGCCACGACATGGCGCTGGCGGCCAATCGACTGGGCGAAGTTGGCGGCGGTGTCACCGTCTATAAAGACGGTAAGGAACTTGCGCTGATCAAGCTGCCGATCGCCGGACTGATGAGCGACAGCCCCGCCCGGGAAATCGCAAAAGAAGCCGACAAAATGGTTGCCGCAATGTCCGCCTGCGGCGTTTCAATCAACAACGGGTATATGCAACACACTTTTCTGGCTCTTGTGGTCATTCCGGAATTACGCATTTCCGATCAGGGCTTGATCGATGTGCGTAGTTTTGAAAAAACCAGCCTTTTTGAAGAGAATTGAGCCGTGCCACACAAAAAGAAACTCAAAATCGAACTCATGACTGCGCGGGAACACCGGCCACAGATTTTTGATAATGCACGCGCGGCCGTTGAGCATCTGAAATTGTTGCATCTTGAGGCAACAACATTTTTGCGCGAAAGCTTTTGTGACGTTCTGAAAAGCACCAAACCCCAAAACCGGTACCGGGCGTGGTACCCGGAAATTAGAATCACAACATCGTCGCACGCACATGGTGACAACCGTCTGGCGTTCGGGCACGTTCCCGAGCCCGGCACATATGCCACGACAGTTACTCGTCCCGACCTGTTCGAAGGCTACCTGCTGCAACAGATCGATTTGCTTATGGAGAACCACAAGGTGCCGGTTTCGGTTGGGCACTCCAACACACCCATTCCGTTGCATTTCGCTTTGCTCGGCGACAAGGACCTGTCTTCGGCTGACATAACGGCAACGGAATTTACCTTGCGCGATGTTTTTGACGTGCCCGACCTGAGCAATACAAACGACGAGATCGTCAACGGGCGTATGGAGGCAAACGAAATAGGTGCCCGTCCACTGGCGCCGTTCACAGCGCAGCGTGTTGATTATTCACTGGCGCGATTGTCGCATTATATGGCGACGGAACCAGAGCATTTTCAAAACCATATTCTGTTTACCAACTACAAATTCTACGTTGATGAATTTGCACGATTTGGCGAAGCCATGTTGGCGGACGAAAACTCCGGCTACACTCAATGGGTTGGACCCGGCAATGTCGTGGTGTCAAAAGCAGGCCAGCCGATTGTCGAACCCGGTAGTTTGCCGCAAATGCCCGCCTATCATTTGAAGCGACCGGACGGCAGCGGTATCTCGCTCGTCAACATCGGTGTCGGTCCGTCCAACGCTAAAACGGCCACCGACCATATTGCGGTGCTGCGCCCGCATGCATGGTTGATGCTGGGTCACTGCGCCGGACTGCGCAATTCGCAAAATCTGGGTGACTACGTGCTGGCGCATGCCTACCTGCGCGAGGATCACGTGCTGGATGACGACCTGCCGGTCTGGGTGCCTGTGCCCGCGCTGGCAGAAATTCAGATCGCATTGGAACACGCTGTTGAGGAAGTGACGGCGTATTCGGGGTACGAGCTTAAGCGTATCATGCGGACCGGAACGGTTGCGACAATCGACAACCGCAACTGGGAATTACGCGACCAATCGGGCCCCGTGCAGCGGCTGTCGCAATCCCGCGCCATCGCGCTGGACATGGAAAGCGCCACGATCGCCGCCAATGGCTTTCGCTTTCGCGTGCCTTACGGCACGTTGCTATGCGTGTCCGACAAACCCCTGCACGGTGAACTAAAATTGCCGGGAATGGCATCAGAATTTTATCAAACGCAGGTCAGAAAGCACTTGCAGATAGGGATTCGCGCCATGGAAAGCCTGCGGGATATGCCATTAGAGCGTCTGCATTCGCGTAAATTACGCAGTTTTGAAGAGACGGCTTTTCTCTGAATCGGCGAAAAAGCGCTATTTTTCTTTGAAAATCGTCAAAAACCAATAGAAACAGGCCTACAAATGATTGAGTTGTACCGCTGTATCTAGTTAAATACGGCCAATAAGCCCCAAGGGCTCGTATATCTTAAAAACAGGAAATGGACACATGTCGACAAAACCAATGACAAAAGCAGATTTAGTGGCTGCGCTCGCTGACGCAACCGGCAGCGACAAAGCAAGCGCCGGTCGTTCGCTCGACGCACTGTGCGACATCATCACTTCGACGGTTTCAGGCGGGGGTGCGGTGACGATGCCCGGTGTTGGCAAATTTATGTGCCGCGACCGCCCAGAGCGCATGGTCCGTAACCCGGCGACCGGCGAGCAGTTCAAAAAAGACGCGGACCGTGTGGTCAAAGTGACCATCGCAAAAGCGCTGAAAGACGCAGTGAACTCCTAAGTTCACGGCGGGGTGTTTCTCCCAGCATCCAAGTCATCTAGGGTCGCCCTTGGGCGGCCTTTTTTCATGGATATGTCACGTGGATATCAAATCAATCTTCATGGGGCTCGCGTTTGTTCTGATGTGGAGCAGTGCATTCACATCGGCCCGTATTATAGTGCAAAGCGCGCCGCCAATGATGGCGCTGTCGCTGCGCTTTTTTCTGTCGGGTCTGATTGCGGTGTCTTTGGCTGTTGCTTTGGGGCAGCGATTGCGCCTGAACCGCAGCCAATGGCGCGCCACGCTGATTTTCGGCGTGTGCCAGAACGCCCTTTATCTGGGTCTGTTTTTCATTGCTATGCAAAACGTCGGCGCGGGGTTGGCGGCGATCGTCGCGTCCACCATGCCTTTGTTGGTAGCTCTTTTCAGTCGACTATTTTTGGGGGAAACGATCCGTCCGATGGGAATAGGCGGGCTTATCGTTGGATTCATCGGCGTTGCGATAATCATGGGAAGCCGCACGTCCACCGAACTTGATCAAATTGGTCTGCTGTTGATGGTGATCGGTGTACTGGCGCTGACCTTGGCGACTTTGGTCGTGCGCAGCGCAACGTCGGGGGGCAATGTACTGATGGTCATGGGGCTGCAAATGCTTATTGGCAGCGCTGTGTTGGTATTTCCCGCCGTGTATTTTGAAACGATATTCGTGGTTTGGTCACCCGGTCTGATCGCAGCGTTCGCCTACACTTTGTTGGTCCCCGGATTGCTTGCGACCTGGGTCTGGATGCACCTGGTCAGCCGAATCGGCTCGACCCGCGCCGCAACTTATCATTTTCTTAATCCTTTTTTTGGCGTGGCCATTGCAGCGTTATTGTTGGGTGAGAGACTTGTCCTGCGGGATTTTATCGGCGTTAGCATTATCGCGGCGGGGATTTTAGCTGTACAGCTTTCGCGCCGCGTCTAGGCTGCAATGCACTTTGTTAAAGTTTCAAAGTCCTGACGCCATTGTGACATTCGGCGATGGATAGTTTTCATGACTATATGCCAATTGTCGCATATGTTCCCGCTAACAGAACGAAGGATTTGCGGAAATGGAACTTGTATTTGGCTATCTTGCGGGGCTGTTGACCCTGATCAACCCGTGCGTGCTGCCTGTGCTGCCGATCATTTTGGGATCAAGCCTGCAAACCAGTAAGTACGGCCCCATCGCCATGGCGGCGGGGATGAGCGTATCATTCGTGGGCTTTGGCATGTTCGTCGCCGTTATCGGCCAGTCGATCGGTTTGACCACCGAACTTTTGGCGCAAATCGGCGCAGTCATGATGATGGGTTTTGGGGTGGTACTCATTGTGCCCAAATTTGCCCACCGTTTTGAAACCGTCACAGCAGGAGTCGCGGCGGGCGCAGACAGCCGGTTCGACGATGTGGACCGTACGGGCCTGAAAGGTCAGTTTGTTGGCGGTTCGTTGTTGGGCGTGATCTGGTCGCCTTGCGTGGGGCCCACACTGGGTGGCGCAATTTCCCTGGCGAGTCAGGGTGAAAGTCTGGTGTGGTCTTTTTTGATCATGATTAGTTTTGCGTTGGGTGTGTCGTCTATTATCGTTGGGCTTGGATACGGCACCCGCAAAGCGATCATGGGTCGGCAGGCGCAGTTGCGCAAATTTTCCCACGTGGTCCGCCCATTCATGGGTGCAATTTTCATCGCTGTTGGGCTGATGATCTATACCAACTTCAACTACGCCATCGAAGGGTGGTTGCTGGATGTTCTACCAATCTGGCTGCAGGATTTTTCTGTGGCGCTTTAAGTAAAAAAGGAAAAGACAATGAAACGACGCGAATTTCTTATATTATGTGCGGCCGCTGCGGCGGCGCCGCAAGTCACGACAGCCGGAACGGAAACCACGCAATTCACGCCCGGGGTCGTCGACGGATTGCTGGCCGAGGGTAAAACCGTTTTCGTGGATTTCTATACCGATTGGTGTTCCACCTGCAGGGCGCAGGGGCGCACGGTCGAGGCACTGCGTGCCGAAAACCCCGCCTACAACAAAAACCTGGAATTTGTAAAAGTGGATTGGGACGTCTATTCCCAGTCCGAACTGGCGCAGTGGAACAATATCCCGCGCCGTTCGACACTTCTGGTTTTGCAAGGTGACAAGGAAATCGGCAGGATCGTCGCGGGCACGCGACGCAAGGACATCCAGGCGCTGATGGATGCAGGTGTTGCTGCGGCGCAATCCAAAAATTCATAGCACCCGTTGCCAGCTTTTTTGCGAATGGATGAATCATTTATGAACCGTCGTAAATTCCTGGCCCTCGCCGTTGCCACGGACAAAGCTCTGATGCGCGCTGGAGGTTTCAGTTTGGCTGATTACGCGGAGCCCCTGCGGGGCACGAGATGAGCCGCAAAGCGGCGGTTTGCCTGCGGCGCGAGTATTTTTGGCAAAGATGAAGCGAGAAGCGGATTTGGCAGACTTATGACACGGAAGTGACTGAGCCAAACTGTCCCACACCGGATTTATCGCCTAACGTGCCCAGTGGATCAGGAGGAAACCCATGAAACGCCGTCAGTTCATTATTGCCGCCGCTACCACACCGTTGTTCGCGCCATTTGTGCTGGCCGGAACCAACACCGTGACTTTCGCGCCCGGAATCGTCCAGGAAATGCTTGCTGCCGGGCAAACTGTGCATGTGGATTTTTTTGCCAGCTGGTGCCCGACATGCCGCGCGCAGGAACGTGTGCTGGAGGGTTTGCGTACAAAATTCCCCGTCTATAACGACAATATCGAATTTGTGATCCTGAACTGGGATCTTTATTCGCGCGCCGAGATTTCGCTGAAGCATAATATTCCCCGGCGCTCGACGTTATTGTTGCTGCGCGGTGATCAGGAGCTGGGGCGCAACGTGGCAGGGACCAGTTACGGGTCGATCAAGCGGTTGCTTGATCTGGCGCTGGATGAACCTGCGTCGGCCTGATCAGCCGATATTACCACGCGTTTCCCCAACCGCACCCCCGACTTGCCCACGGTGCAACAGGATGTGATCGAGCACCACACAGGCCATCATCGCCTCGCCCACGGGAACTGCGCGGATACCGACGCAGGGATCGTGGCGGCCTTTGGTGACGATTTCCGTGGCTTCACCGGACCTGGTGACGGTTTTGCGCGGCTTCAGAATCGAAGACGTTGGTTTGACAGCAAAGCGGCACACCAGATCCTGACCCGTTGAAATGCCGCCCAGAACGCCGCCGGCGTGATTGCTTGAATATACCGGTCCGTCCGGTCCCATGGAAATTTCGTCGGCGTTTTGCGCGCCAGTCAAGGTTGCGGCATCCATGCCCGCGCCGATCTCGACACCTTTGACCGCATTGATCGACATCATCGCCGCAGCGATATCGGTGTCGATCTTGGCGTAAACCGGTGCCCCCAAACCGGCGGGCACATTGCGCGCCGTCACCTCGACTACTGCGCCCACCGAATTACCGCTTTTGCGCAGATCGTCAAGATAACCGGCCCAGTCTCCGGCTGCTGCCGCGTCGGGTGTCCAGAACGGGTTTTTGGTGATTTGCCCGTCGTTCCAATTGGCGCGGTCAATCTTGTGCGGACCCATCTGCACCATGGCACCGGTGATGCTGATCGACGGGGACAGAGCCTTCAGAACTTCGCGCGCCACCCCCCCCACGGCCACGCGCGCCGCCGTTTCACGGGCGCTGGAACGCCCACCGCCACGCGGGTCACGGATGCCGTATTTCTGCCAATAGGTGATATCGGCATGGCCCGGGCGGAATTTGTTCTCAATTTCCGAGTAATCCCTGGAGCGCTGATCGGTGTTGGCGATCATCAGTTGGATGGGCGTGCCCGTCGTGGTGTCATTGTACACGCCCGAAAGGATTTCCACCGCGTCCGCCTCGCGCCGCTGAGTGGTGTATTTATTCTGCCCAGGTTTGCGGCGGTCCAGCCAAAACTGCAGCATTTCAGCCCGCAGCGGTACGCCTGGCGGGCACCCGTCGATCGTTGCACCCAAGGCCGGTCCGTGGCTTTCGCCCCATGTCGTGAACCGGAAGAGATGGCCAAAGGCGTTCATGGACATGTGCGGGTCTCCTTGCTTTTCTGTGGCATAGAGCAACGGCCATAAAGGCGCAACGCTTTGGCCTTGCGCCCGATTGCACCGTTTTCTATGATTGTTCCACCTCGGGGCGCCTGATCAGGCTGAGATTTGCAACCAGCATCACCCGTCGAACCTGAACCGGATCATACCGGCGGAGGGAAGGTAGACGACGACCCCGTCCTTTGCCGCCTTGCAGCCGGTCGCAAGAAAAGGACGCGTCATGCGGCAACTATTCACAATACTAACGGCCCTTAATGTGGCGGTGGTTGGCACGCTTTGGGCCGCCGAACCGCCGGTTCTGACGGTGATGACCTATGACAGCTTTGTCACGCAGTGGGGTCCGGGACCGCAAGTCGAAGCGGCTTTTGAGACAACGTGCAAGTGTGATCTGCAATTTGTCGGTGCCGGGGACGGCGCGGCGTTGCTGGCCCGCATACGGCTGGAAGGCAAGCGAAGCGACGCGGATATCGTGCTGGGGCTTGATACGTCGCTCACCGCGCAAGCCCGCGCCACCGGTTTGTTTGCCGATCACGGGTTGCCTGAAAAGGACTACGACCTGCCGGTACCGTGGAGCGATCCGATCTTTATTCCATATGACTGGGGGTACTTCGCGTTCGTCTACGACAACACAAAACTGACCGCCCCACCGGCCAGCTTTGACGATCTGATCAACGCGCCAAAGGATCTGAAAATTGTCATTCAGGACCCGCGAAGCTCGACCCCCGGATTGGGTCTGTTGCTGTGGGTCAAATCGGTTTACGGCGACGACGCCCCCGGTATCTGGGAGGCGCTTTCACCACGAATTTTGACTGTCACCAAGGGGTGGTCCGAAGCCTACGGCATGTTTCTGGCGGGCGAGGCCGATATGGTTTTGTCCTACACCACGTCGCCGAGTTATCATCTCATCGCGGAGAACGACGCCACCAAAGCCGCAGCATCGTTCAGCGACGGGCATTACATGCAAATCGAAGTGGCGGCGAAACTGGCGTCAAGCGATCAGCCCGAACTTGCAGACGCCTTCCTTGATTTCATGACGTCAGAAAGGTTTCAGTCGATTATCCCGACGACGAACTGGATGTACCCGGTTGTCATGACCGATAACATTCCTGACGGGTTCGACACCTTTGGCACTCCTGACAAAACGCTACTGTTCAGTGACGTGCAAGCGGCATCCGTCCGCGACGAGGCCCTGAGCGAATGGCTGGCCGCGCTCAGCCGGTAAATTTTACGACCCTCGCAGGGTTGGTGGCGGCTGCGCTAATCGTGGCGCTGACGGTTGGCACCGTTGCGACTGTCGCGTTGCGTGCCGAATATTCGGCCCGCCTCAATCCGGCTGACTGGGCCGCTATCCGATTCACTGTCAGGCAGGCGTTGGTCTCTGCCATGTTTAGTGTCCTGTTTGCCATTCCTGTGGCACGCGCGCTGGCCAGACGGCAGTTTTGGGGCCGGTCCATGATGATCACGTTGCTGGGTGCGCCGTTTATTCTACCGGTGATCGTGGCCATTTTTGGTTTGCTGGCGGTTTTCGGGCGCACGGGTCTGTTCAGTCAAATCCTTGCGTCGTTTGGCGTGGGTCCGCTCAACATCTACGGCTTTCAGGGCATCGTGCTGGCGCATGTATTCTTTAATCTGCCGCTGGCCACCCGTCTGATATTGCGGGGCTGGCAGACGATTCCTGCGGAACATTTCCGCCTTGCGGCGCAGCTGAGTCTGGAGTCAAATCATGTGTTCCGACACCTGGAACGGCCCATGCTGCGCGGCACGCTTCCGGGTGCTTTTGCGGTGATTTTCCTGCTTTCGGCGGCCAGTTTTGCGGTGGCGCTGGCACTGGGGGGCGGCCCCAAGGCCACAACCGTGGAATTGGCGATTTATCAGGCCTTTCGCTTTGATTTCGACCTTGGCAAAGCGGCTTTTCTGGCGCTTGTGCAGCTGGCCCTGTCGGCAACCGCGGCGCTGGTGGCGTGGAAATTCACGGCGCGGCGGGCGTTTGATGCAGGTTTCGGCAGACGCATTCGCCGGTGGGACGGCTTGAACGCAGTCAGTATTGCTCAGGATATTGCTGTTCTGTCCTGCGCGGCACTTTTCTTGTTTTTGCCGCTGTCGATGGTTGTGCTGCGCGGCGTGGCGCATCTGAATGAGATTCCCGCCCCCGTGTTTCCCGCCATAGTTCGCTCGTTGATTGTTGCAGTCGTGTCAGCCGGGCTGGCGGTTTTTCTGGCGCTTATTTTGGCGCGCGCGGCGTTGGACTTCCGGAAAAACGGTAAATCATTCGCAGGCTGGATTGAATCTGTCGGTTTTTTGACACTGGCCACGTCACCTATGGTTATAGGCGCGGGGCTGTTCATTTTGTTGTTTCGGTTTTTTAGCCCGTCGTCGATGGCATTGCCCGTCACCATCACCGTCAATGCCGCCCTTAGCCTGCCTTTTGCGCTTTATTCCATCTTGCCGGCGCTGCGCGACGCCGAGGCGCATTACGGTCGGCTCGCCGACAGTTTGGGAATGCGTGGTGTGACACGTTTCAGGCTGGCCATATGGCCACGCATACGCCCGTCGGTTGGATTTGCGGCCGGACTGTCGGCAGCTTTGTCCATGGGTGATCTGGGGGTCATTGCTTTGTTTGCGGACGCCGACAATGCCACGCTGCCGCTGGTGATGTACCGCCTCATGGCCGGTTACCAGATGGACGCCGCCAGTGCCGTGGCTCTGTTGCTACTGGCGCTTAGCCTGGCTTTGTTTTGGCTATTTGATCGCGGGGGGCGATTGAATGCTGCAACTTGAGGCTTTGCACATCCGTCAGGGTGACTTTTCGCTGCGCGCCGATTTCGCTGTCGCCCAAGGTATTAAACTGGCAATAATCGGGCCATCAGGCGGCGGCAAATCGACCCTGTTGTCCACTATTGCGGGGTTCGTTACCCCGGTAACGGGACGCGTCCTGTTGGGCGGCACGGACATAACGCACATTGCACCGGGTAAGCGCGCCGTGAGCCTTCTGTTTCAGGACAACAATCTGTTTTCGCACCTCACGGTTTTTCAAAACACTGCGCTGGGTGTTAAACCCGATCTAAAACTCACGCGCGATCAAAGGTTACAAATCCACACGGCGCTGGATCGTGTCGGTTTGCGAAGTCGCGGCGATGAGCACCCGGCCGCGTTATCCGGCGGGCAACGTCAGCGCGTGGCACTGGCGCGCGCGCTTTTGCGCGACAAACCACTCCTGATGCTGGACGAACCCTTTGCGGCGCTTGGTCCTGCGCTCAAGGCCGATATGCTGGATTTGGTTGACGCCATGGTCAAAGACAACGGTACCACATTGTTAATGGTGACGCACGAGCCAAACGACGCATGCCGTATTGCAGACGAAACCGTCGTCGTTGCCGACGGGCAGGCGTCGGCCCCCAAGCCTACCGATCAACTGTTTGCCGATCCGCCCCGTGCGCTGGCGGCCTATCTGGGGTAAGTGACGCGCAGAAAAGGCGCCGACAATGCGCCCTTTTCAACTGCGTTATTTTTGGGCCTTGCGTTTGGGTCCTGCCCAAAGACGTTTGCTGCTGAGATACAGGAGCACCGTAAGCAGCAGCATGAACGATATTGCCAACAGCCCGGTTTTTTTGCGGGCCATCATGTGCGGTTCGGCTGTCCACATCAGGAATGCAGCGACGTCCTGCGACATATGTTCGACCGTCGCGCTGTGCCCGTCAGCGAATTCGACCAGATCGTCTTCCAGTGGCGGCGGCATGGAAATCCATCCACCCGGGAAAGCGGTGTTTTCATAAAGCGTAACGCCGGCCTCTTCCTTTTCCTCGCCGGTATAGCCGTGCATCAAAGAGGCGATATATTCGGCGCCGCCCATGCCTTTGAACAACTGGTTCAGGCCAGAGCCGTAAGGGCCGTGGAAACCGGCACGGCCTTTGGCCATAAGGCTTAGGTCGGGCGCGTCTTCAAGTGGGCTGCCGGGAAATTTGTCCGACAAAATGGCCTCGCGCGTGTCGTCAAGTTCGGCGTCATACACTTCGAACAATTTAGCAAACGCCTTGACCTGCTCGGGCTCCATCTGCGGGCCGCCATGATCGGTCAAATTGCGAAACGCCACCTGCCGAAGGCCGTGACAGGCCGAACAGACTTCGGTGTAAATCTGCAATCCACGCTGCAATTGATGCGTGTCGAATTTTCCGAATGGCCCTTCAAACGAGAATTTGAAATTCTCAACATGGCCGTCCTCGGATGCCGCAGCCATGCCTGATCCAAAGCCAAAGGCAACCAATGCGATAAGTAGAGCGTTCCTGATCATGGTTGGTCCCCCTATTCTGCCGCCGACGCCGGGGCGTCTTTGGGCGGGTAATGTGCATCAAAATCGGCTTCGATTGTGGCAGGCGGTGTAGAGGATTTTTCAAAGTATCCAAGCAAAGGCAGGATAACCAAAAAGAAACCGTACCAATAATATGCCCCGATCAACGAAATCATCGGCACCAGTCCCATTGCGGGTTGCGAGCCGGCCCACGTCAGCACGATGAGATCCAGGACCAATAGCCAGAACCACCAGCGAAACATCGGGCGGTACCGGCCTGACCGTGTTTTTGACGTGTCCAGCCACGGCACGAAAACCGTGACGACAATCGCGCCAAACATAGCCAGCACGCCAAAGAACTTGGCGTCAATAAAACCACGGGTCAGCCAATGCGTCAGTTCAACGATGGCCACGTCCTGTGTAAATGCGCGCAGGATTGCAAACAGCCACAGGTAATACCACTCGGGTACAATGTGCGACGGCGTCACCAGCGGGTTGGCCTCGACGTAGTTGTCCGGGTGGTTCAAATAATTTGGCATGAAGTAAACCATGACAAAGAATATCGTCACCACGACGCCCAGCGCGAACAGGTCTTTGACCACAAAGTAAGGCCAAAAAGGCAAAGTGTCTTTTTTTGCCTCGGATTTTGAACCACGACGTACTTCGACACCCGAAGGATTGCTGTTGCCGGTGGTGTGGAAGGCCCAGATATGAAGCACCACAAGCGCAACAAGAACGAAGGGGAGAAGGTAATGCAGGCTGAAGAACCGGTTCAGAGTGGCATTGTCAACAGCCGGACCACCCAATATCCACGTTTGAATGGCGTCGCCAATCCCCGGAATGGCACCAAAGAAACCAGAAATGACCGTCGCACCCCAGAACGACATCTGACCCCAGACCAGTGCATAGCCCAGAAAACCCGTGGCCATCATGGCCAGATAGATCAGCATGCCTAAAATCCACACGACCTCACGCGGGGATTTATAGGAGCCGTAGTAAAGACCCCGAAAAATATGCAGATAAACCGCGAAAAAGAAAAGCGAGGCACCGTTGGCGTGAAGATACCGCAGCGCCCAGCCGCCGTTCACATCGCGCATGATGTGTTCGATGCTGTCAAAGGCCATGCCCACGTTTGGTGTATAATGCATCGCCAGCACGACACCGGTGATGATCTGCAACACCAGACAAAACATCAGAACGACGCCCCAGACCCACATCCAGTTCAGGTTCTTTGGAGTCGGGATCATCAACGTATCATACGCCAAACTGACAATCGGCAACCGTTCGTGCAGCCATTTTTCAAACCCCGTTTTGGGTTCGTAATGATCGTGTGGAATTCCGGCCATTTTACTGTTCCCTTATCCGAGTCTAATCGTTGTGTCGTCGATGAAAGTTGCCAGCGGCACCGCCAGATTTTCAGGGGCCGGCCCCTTGCGAATGCGACCGGCGGTATCGTAATGAGAACCGTGGCACGGACAGAACCAACCGCCAAAATCGCCGGCACCGTCGCCCAGAGGCACACATCCGAGATGCGTGCAAACCCCGATCATAACGAGCCACTCTCCGGCCTCGTCAAGAGCGCGGTTTTGGTCGGCGGCGTCCATTCCCGCGGCGTTGGCATTGCGGGAAGTATTGTCGGGCAGTTTGTCCGGATTCTGGGCACGCGCCTCTTCTATTTCTGTGGCGTTGCGATGACGAACAAAAACCGGTTTGCCGCGCCATTTCACGGTGAGCTGTGTGCCGACTTCAACGTCGGACAGATCGATTTCAATCGACGCCAGCGCCCGTACATCCGCAGATGGATTCATTTGATTGACCAGTGGCCAGACGGCGGCACCAACGGCGACGGCCCCGGTGGCAGAGGTCGCCACATACAAAAAATCGCGGCGTGTGCCCGGACTGTCATTTGCTTGAGACACGAAATACTCTCCTTTGTCCTGCCCTCAAAAAAGGCCAATACATATCGTCAAAACGCCAAATTGCTTTGGAACATCTTGGCGGTTACTACACACCCTGTCAGGGGGCGTCCAGCGGACAATCGGGCGCAGGATCTGCTGAAAAGGTTAGATTTATGAAACTTGCTGTTTATCAACCCGACATTGCGGCCAATTTGGGCGCGATCATCCGAATTGGCGCCTGTTTTGGCGCAGCAATTCACGTGATTGAGCCGTGCGGTTTTCCATTTTCGGCGAAACCTCTACGCCGTTCGGCAATGGATTATTTCGATATTGCCAAGATTGTTCACCATGATTCGTGGGATGATTTTGCAGCGGCCAATAAAGGTGGACGCATGATCTTGTTGTCGACCAAAGGGCGTTGCGAACTGTGGGGTTTTGCGTTTCGGCCGGACGATTTTTTGCTGTTGGGGCAGGAAAGCGCGGGCGTTCCCAGCGAGGTCGCAGACTCATGCGCTGAGACGGTCAAGATTCCGATGCCGGGCCCGGGCCGGTCGCTGAACGTTGCTGTCAGCGCCGGGATTGCACTGAGCGAAGCTATGCGGCAAACACGATAAACAGACGCGATCATCAGGAACGGCTTTTTTGCTTTTTGGCGATCGGAAAAAAACAGGGACTGGAAATGCGCCTCTCGCAGAAATGGAAAATAAGAAGTATCATTGCTGTACTGATACTGACCTTTTTTATTACCGAGCGGAACGTCGAAAAATACGGCGACAATTATCAGATTGCGCTGCCTGTCATGGCGCTCGCGTGTTCGGTCACCAATGGTCAGGCCGCAGATTTTCTGTGGCGCTACGTTGCCGGTTTCACAATTTTGCACGGTTCAAAAATCCTGTTGGGAGAGACCGAAATAAACCGTCGCCCCAATGGGGGTTACAGAGGGTTTCCATCAGGCCACACGACGGCCGCGGCGTTTGGCGCAAGTTATCTGGTGCATGAATGTATCGAGAAAAACCTTTGGATAAAGGGCGTAGTTATTATCACGGCAGGGTATGTAGGCGGGTCACGTATAGACGCGGGCGCCCATGACGTCTGGCAGGTTTTGTTTGGTGCACTTCTGGGTTGGTTGACCGACAGGGCGTTTCGGCACTCGACCACGCCATTGGGGTGGATCAAACGGGTTTTTCGTGCAATGCTTGGGTCGCGAAAACAATCTCTGGATTAATTGGATAGCGCCATGAAAAACCGCGTAGCATTGCTTTTGGTGGCTGCCGGTTTATCATTGGGTTCCAGCGCCGCCGCAGAAATGACCCTTAGCCTTTATACCGGCCCGCAATCCGCACCTCATAGCAGGGTATGGGGCTTTGATCCGGCCGGAATTGGCGCGTTCAACTTTCTGGCCGGATGGGAAGGCAGGTCGTTCTCCATACCGCTTCATTACGGTATACGCGTCATGTGGTGGGGTCAGGGGAACTGGGGTTTTGGTCTCGACCTTAATCACAACAAAATCTACGCGGACGCGGCGACATTAGGCGTTGCTGGTACAAGCGGTGGATTTCAGGTACTTGAATTTACAGACGGCCTGAACACGTTTACCGCCAACGCGACCTACAAATGGCAGCGAGAGGGCCGCAAATTATCGCCGTATCTTGGAGCCGGACTAGGGGTGGCTATTCCACACGTCGAGGTCAAAACGTCCGTTGCCGCGCCCAGAACATTCAGATACCAGATCACCGGCCCGGCGATGATGCTCCATGCTGGTGTCGAATATCGATTTTCGCGTCGGCTATCAGCCTTTGGCGAATTGAAATCTACTTACAACATTGTAAGGGTAAAACTGGACGGTGGCGGGCATTTGAACACCAACATTGTAACCAACGCGCTTAATCTTGGATTGACTGTGCATTTTGTCAAACGGTGAATTGTGTCCAACAACTATTTGTATGACGCTCTGATCTTTGCGTCGGCCGACCGCGCTGACCGTATTTTTGCCACCGATCCCGCCGGGCGGGAAACGTCGTTTGCGGCATTTTTTGCGGGTGCGCGGCGAATGGCCATGATGTTGACCGGTCTCGGCATGCAGCCCGGTGACCGGATCGCCGTGCAGGTGGAAAAATCGCTCGAGGCGCTGCAGTTATATATTGGCACTGTCATGGCAGGCGGTGTGTTTCTGCCGCTCAACCCGGCTTATACCCTGGGCGAGGTCACCTATTTTCTGAAGGACGCCGAACCGATGGCGTTTGTCAGTGATCCTGCGACGGTCATGGACATGATGCCGGCGGTTTCCGCGTCGGGCGTCAAAAACGTTCTGACGCTAGACGCGGACGGTACCGGCAGCATCGTGGCAATTTCTGAAACCCTGCCGGATACGATAACGCCGGTGCCGCGCGGTCCTGACGATTTGGCCGCGATCCTATATACATCCGGCACGACGGGCCGATCAAAGGGCGCCATGCTGACCCACCGCGCGTTGGTCTCCAACAGCAGGACTTTGGTAGACGTCTGGCAGTTTACGCAGGACGATATGCTGATCCACGCCTTGCCGATTTTTCACACACACGGATTATTCGTGGCCACCAACGTGGCGCTTATGGCCGGTGCGTCGATCCTGTTTGAGCCGAAATTCGACGCAACCCGCATCATCGAACTTTTGCCCAAAGCCACGTCAATGATGGGCGTACCGACGTTTTATACACGCCTGCTCGACCAAAAAGGCCTGACCAAGGCCGCCACAAAAAGCATGCGTTTGTTTATTTCGGGTTCGGCACCTTTGCTGGCGGACACCCACGCGCGCTGGACGGCCCGGACCGGCCATTCCATTCTCGAGCGCTACGGCATGACCGAAACCAGTATGAACACGTCCAACCCTTATTTTGGTGAACGTCGCCCCGGAACCGTTGGCTTTGCCTTGCCTGACGTCGAAGTAAAAATCTGCGATCCCGACAGTGGTGCGACGCTGCCGGACGGCGAAATTGGTGTATTAGAAGTCCGCGGCCCCAATGTTTTTGCCGGTTATTGGAAAATGCCGGATAAAACCGCACAAGAGCTGCGCAAGGACGGATTTTTCATCACCGGCGACTTGGGCCTGATCGACAAAGACGGCTACATCACGATCGTCGGGCGATCCAGAGACCTGATTATTTCGGGCGGTTTCAACGTTTATCCGAAAGAGGTCGAAAGCGTGATCGACGATCTGAAAGGGGTTAAGGAAAGCGCAGTGATCGGTCTGCCCGACGCGGATTTCGGTGAAGCGGTGGTGGCGGTGATCGTGCCCGACGATTCTATTGACCTGACGGTCGGGAACATTACAGCCGGTCTTGCCGGAAAACTGGCCAAATTCAAACTGCCCAAAAGGATAGAGTTCGTACAGGCATTGCCCCGCAATACTTTGGGCAAGGTGCAAAAGAACGTGTTGCGCGACAGGTACTGACTTAGCCGACCGGAACTGTGCTGACCATGCTTTCGCGTGCTGAAAATGCCTTTTCCCATTCAGCCAAATGCGGGCGCTGTGCGCGCCAGTTTTTGTCACCAAGTCGGAAATCAAGATAGGACAATGCACACCCCAATGCGATTTGACCCATATCAAAGCGACCGTTCAGATGGCTCATCCAGCGTTCTTCAAGCGCGTCGAGTGCACGGGATACTTTGGCCCACTGTCCGTCTATCCAAGGATCCATCGCTTTTTCCGGCGGGCGCAGACGCATCTCGTACACGATCAGAATCGCCGCATCAACGATCCCGTCGGCCAGCGATTCAAGCGTCAGCGTCTCGTAAAGCCGTGGCGCGGCCGGGTAGAGTTTCCCACCGGCGCGATCATCCAGAAACCGGCAAATAACACGGCTGTCAAACAGGGCAGATCCGTCATTGCGCACCAACGCCGGGATTTTCCCCAGCGGGTTGTGCCCGGTGGGCATCTGATCTGAATTTAACGGCGACCCCATGGCCGACAGTATTTCCACGTCGTCGAATTGACCGGTCTCCTGCAGCAGAACCATGATTTTTCGCACAAACGGTGACGTGGCAGAGTGGTAAAGTTGCACCGCTAAAATTTCCTGAACCTGAGACGCCCCAACGCGGCACCGTCGACTTCCAATCCGGGACCGGAGCGGCCAAACCGGATGATCCGCCGAAAACGCGCCGAGGCATTGACCTGTTGGCGATCCAAAGGTCGGCTCGCGGTCAGGCCCTCAGGGACGCGGTCCAGCGCGTCCTCGTTTTCCTGATGAATTTCAGAGCGTTGCAACTGGCGCGCCACGCCGTAGGCGAAAACAGCCACAGCACCGTAGCGGGCCAATGTGAACGCAATCGGCGCAAGGGGTAGTGCCATGGGAAACCTCCTGTGATGTGAATAACTTAGACACAGATTGGCGTCATTACAAGCTATCGGTCTGTTGCCTCGTTCATCCGGCGGGCGATGTCTTGCACCTCTTGGCCGAGGCCATGTTCCGCTATGGCCCCACCTGCAGCGCGGCGTGCGGCATGACCCTTGTTCTGCCCCAGCTTCCAGGTGCCGTCGACTTCCGCAATGTGCATGCGCACCGGCACGATCATCCGCATCATTTTGACCAGCGCATCGGCGTCAACTTTATCCGCTGTCCAAAGGGGTTTGGGGTGTAAACGCTTTTCAAATTCGCCCGACAAATCGTCAAGATGTCCGCGCAGGTCGCTGTCAGCGCGCAAGCGCAGTTCCCCGCGCATATGCACCGCTAAATAATTCCACGTCGGCACCTGGTCGTCGATACCGTACCAGTCCGGTGACACGTAGCTGTCGCCGCCACTGACCGCCAAAACCGCCTTGGCCGCCCCGTCTTTCAATGCCCGTGCAATCGGGTTGGACCGGACGAGATGGGCCTCGACCGATTTATCGTCGGGCGTCAAAACGAACGGAACGTGGCTGACCAAGGGACCGTCTGCACCGTTAATCGTCAGAACCCCAAAACCGCGCTTACGGGCAAAAGTCAGATTTTGTGCCCGCGTAGCGTCGTGGAAAACCGGATTGGGATGCATA
>Ga0114932_10002404_pt1 | contig 19751 bp, 16 predicted proteins | sample 2SBtaG_2_FD_87286 | JGI IMG/M metagenome (GOLD analysis project Ga0114932, IMG submission 87286) | Deep subsurface microbial communities from Kolumbo volcano to uncover new lineages of life (NeLLi) - 2SBTROV12_ACTIVE470 metaG | ecosystem: Environmental > Aquatic > Marine > Volcanic ... | reverse complement strand
TTACTTCGGGTTTGCAGATACGGAATACACAAATGCTTCGGGGTTTATGTTTACAATGCTTGACATTGTGTATCAACAAGTGTTTGAGATATTCATATTTCAAGATGTTTTAGATACCAAGGTTATTTTTCTATTAAGCATAGTCGAAAATCATATCGCCCAAATGAATCGGCAGCGTAATAATGCCAACATGTTCCGTGATCTCACCGCTTTTACTCACCAGCTGTACGAGATATATGCTTATTCAAAGGGTGCTATGGAACTGTTTGAGACTAAAAATCATCTTGCAATTGCACTACACATGGAAAACTCTCAACGCGATATACGACGCCATTTATCTAAATAGAAATGCTGGGCTAATATTTTACTATTTGTTCCCAACCTAAGAGACCATCGGCAGGATCAATTCGTTATAGTCATCAAGGATATTGGAAGGGAGACTTTGTAGGTATATTTCGGTTGTTTTCAGGCTTGAATGACCAAGCATTGCGCTGATTGCATTAAGAGGTACGTGTTTTAGCATCGCTTGGGTGGCGAATGAATGACGACTTACATAACTGGTGAGGTTCTCGCCAATACCACACTCTTTTGCGATCAGTTTCAGTTTCGCATTATACCGTTTTCGAGCCCATTGAATGCCCTTTGCTTGGGTGAGCGGCGTGTCATGTTTGATGATCGGGAATACATATTCTGTGTCGGTATCGTACTGAGAAAATAGCGTTTTGAGCGCAGCGGAGATTTTAATATCATAAATCTTTCCGGTTTTCTTCCGGCGGTACTGTATGCGTCCGAATTGAACATCTGTTTTCTTCAAGTACGCCATGTCGGTGAAATTCATGCCGTACATCATGTAGCTGGCGAGGAAATAATTGCGCGCATGAAACAGCGTATTGGTCGAGTCGAGTTTTAGCTCTATGATTTTCTGGAGTGATGACCATTCAAGCGCGCGCTTGGCGGTCGGCGCGGATCTTATCTTATAGTCCTCAAATGGGTAGAGTTGCTTTTCAACGAACCCCTCTTTAATCGCTTTGTTGAAAATTGCTCGAACTGCCCGCAGATAGACCGACAAACCGTTTACGCCGTGTCCTTTGCTTTTGTGATGCAATTCGAAGCCAGAAAGAAACGAGTAGGTAATATCGCGAAATTTCAAGTCCCGGCCGCGGATATAGGTGCGAAGTACCGCAACGACCCCTTTGTATGATCGGGCCGTACCAATGCGATGGGCAGTCAGCAAGTCTTGTATTTGCCGTTCTGCGTAGCCGAAAAACGAGTTTTTGCTGTCTTGGTGGGCGATCCGATCTTTAAGCGCGGTTATGGAGAGGGCACTAAGCTGTCCGGCTTCTTGCAGTTTGAGAATCGTATCGAGCGCGGCAGCCCGTTGTTTTTGGAGAAAGTTATTGAGCCGCGTATGGCTTTCGGTACCGTGGTATGTTTTACGAATTACTTTCAACTCGTCGTCCCAGTCTTTGAGGGGTATGCTGATGTCGGTTGCAATTGCGGTCGTCCGTGCGTTGTGCCCAAGCCGAAGAATGACCGGATAGGTGCAATCTTTCTTTTCTCTGCGGGTGTCGAGCAATATGGTTACATTGGTATTCTGCACTTCCTAAAGGTACTTTCCCTTGCACAAGATTAGCACAATAACACTGTACCGATGCCGTTCTTTTTATCCCCATATTCTCTCTAAAAAGATGGTTTTCTACGGTTATCCGTCAAGTGAGTTCAAGGTGAATTCAGAAATCTTGCGCCTTACAAGCAGAGGGTCCGCGGTTCGAACCCGTGTGCTCCCACAGAAAAGCCTTAATAGAAATGTTGAGGCTTTTTTCATTGTAGTCAGGTTAATATAGGTGAATTGAAAAAATGGTAAATTTAAATTCACATTGATTCAATCACAATACGTATGGCCAAAGTCAGAAAACTCCTTGCATTAGCTGCCGGACTTAACACCATTATATTCGTTGGCGAAATGCTAGGTGGCGCCGAAGGGCATAGCACCAGCTTGATTATGGATGGAGTACATAATTTTTCTGATGAACTGGCGCTGGTTTGTCTTTTTCTGGCTTACCTGTTGCCTGTTACCATGTCGCGGAATTTCCAGCGCCTGGCCAATGCACTCAATTCTATCGGGCTCATTTCTATCAGTGTTTTCCTGATATGGCAATCGGTGAATAATATCATTCATCCGGTACCAACTATTGGCTATATACCATTGATAGCCGGACTGCTGGCAGCTATTGCCAATTGGGGCGTAGCGCGGATATTGTATTCCATTAAAGACCGGAACGCCGCTATTCGTCTCACCTACATACACATTGTAGGCGATGTGTATGTTTCATTGGCGCCCGTGGTTGCAGGCCTGCTGGTGTTGTTGACAGGCAAATATATCTTTGACCCCATCATCGCCATTTTAGTAGGTCTATGGTTGATCTGGGCTACGATCAAAGAAATTGCACATTCTCACGATGAGCTCATCTGGCCGGAGCATGTAGCTGATCAATAAACCAGTTCTCCGAATACACCATTCTTGTAATCTTCCATTGCCTGGTTGACCTCTTCCTGTGTGTTCATTACAAAATTATCTTTCGCAGCAACCGGTTCGCCAATGGGTTCGGCGGACAGAAACAATACCTGTGCATTTTCTTCTGCAGTAACGATCACTTCGTCATTTTCTTTTTGAAACACTACCAGGTGATGTGCAGCAATACTTTCCTGGTTGATGTTCACCGTACCTTTTGCTATGTATAGCAAAGTCCAGTAACCCGGCGTGGCCGTGAACTGTACCTGTTTTCCTTTTGCAATGGTTCCAATAATAGATATAACAGGTGTGAAACTTTTCAATGGACCTGTCTTGCCTTCGTATTCACCGCTCACCAATCGCAAAGACACACCCTCCTGTTCCAACACAGTTGGCTGTAATGCCTGCGGCGCCGATTGATAAGAAGGCGGATCCCATTTTTTAGCTTTGGGCACATTTACCCAAATCTGGATCAACTCCTGCGTTCCTCCTTTTGCGAGCAAATCTTTGGTAGGTCCTTCACTATGCAACAATCCTTTCCCTGCAAACATCCATTGCGCTCCACCTGCCCTGATCACTTCATCATGTCCTGCATTGTCTTTATGGTATCCTTCTCCCTGCAATTGAAAAGTAACAGGTGCAAAGCCCCTGTGCGGATGTGGGTGAATACGCAATTCCTGGCCCGGACTAATGGTGTCCGGACCAAGATGGTGTATTACAATAAATGGATTGGCAAACCTGAAATCTTTATGTGGCAGGGGTTGTATCACTTTTTCTTCCCTGGTGATCAGCTTTTCCCTTCCCTCTAATACATGTTCAATTGATTTTTTCATGGTTAACACAGTTTAGGTTATTCCAATACACCAAATTTACCGGATTGAAACTCCTGGATCGCATCGTATATCTCTTCCTGCGTGTTCATCACAAAAGGTCCGTAACTGGCAATCGGTTCGTCGATAGGTTCACCGCTCATTACAAGCAATATAGCTTGTTCTGCAGCTTTGATATTGATATCGGTGCCTTCGTTTTTGAATAATATAAAACTATGTTCCGGCGCTTTCTCGCCATTCACTTCAATAGATCCGTTCACAACAAGTATCGCTGTATTATAATGAGCGGGCAGACTGGTGCTGACTTCTTTACCTGCATTCAGTTTGATATCAAAGAGGTTCACAGGTGAATAAGTAACAGCAGGTCCTTTTACACCATTGAATTCACCAGCGATCACATTCACCACACCACTGTCATTAGGCAATATCGCTTTCCCCATCATATCGGCTGTAAGCGCCTGGTAATGGGCGGGCGTCAGCTTGTCTTTTTTGGGCAGGTTCACCCATAATTGAACCATTTCAAAGGGTCCGCCTTTTTTAGCGTATTCTTTTTCATGGTATTCTTTGTGCAGTATACCGCCACCAGCCGTCATCCATTGTACATCACCGGGATTGATCACGCCGCTATTGCCCGCGCTATCGTGGTGTGCCACGCTTCCCTGGTAAGCAATAGTAACGGTTTCAAATCCTTTGTGCGGGTGCACATCTACACCACGGGGAACAGCGGAGGGCCCGAAGTCATACGCAGCATTGAAATCGAGCATCAGGAAGGGACTGATCCTGCGCTGTAAAATATTAGCCCCCGGGATAAAATTATACACCCGGAACCCATCTCCTACCATGCCCGGTCTGGCTGGCCTGGGTATTATTCTGTCGATTGATTTTTTCATGATAAGCTCCTTTGAAATGTTTTTTACAGTGTAAAAATACTCCGGGAGCCTGGCGGTCTCCAATAATCTACCTCAATAAAAAACCTTGACATAGATCAATGCTATTCGATGGCATTTTATTCCAGCAATCGGGATATCCTGATCATCTTCCCCTCTCCATTCACCCCTTCCAGTACTACCTGTAGTTTTTTACTGATGTCGTTATTATAGAACTCCAGTTTTACCCTTGGGCTCTTTTTATTCGTCAGTACATAAGGGTTCCAGTATAAAGTAGTTCTTACATCCGGGTCAAAGCTATCGGGAGATTTTTCATAAGAGGGACTATAAAACTCTTTGAAACGGGAATAACCGCCCAGTATGGTGCTTTCCATACCGCGACTGTTGGCATCTGAGCGGCGACTATCTCCTCCTTTCTTTGTATAAATGGCGATTGCTCCGCCACTACCTCCGCCTGCAGATCCAAAGAAAGGCGGACGGAAGACTTTGATATAAGCGATATCTGTTACCGGTGTGCTTTGTACCATGCTGATATCAGACCTCATCTCGTTCAGGTAAAGATCGGGAGTACCACCACGCCAGCTGAGGCTTGCCTGTGGCCCTGAACCGGTGATCATCAACCCGGCCACTTTTCCTTGCAAATACCCCAGCACATCCATCGCACCAATGATCGATTTATCGTCTGTAAGATCGAATGAATAACCATCGCCTCCCGAGAACAGGCCGCTGGCATATTTTTCATCCATTACTTTTAGCGGGTCTTTTACTTTGGCCTTAACAGTCACTTCCTGCAAGGTAGCCGCCGCCTTCAGCTTCCGCAGTTTCTCCTGTTCTGCAAAAAAATATTGCAATTTCAGCGAAGCGAGGCTATCGTTCTGCATCTGGCTGGGGCCCAGTTTCACTGATTTGGGAAACTGCCTGAGCAAACCATTCTCTACCTGCACCTGCATCACATCGCTGAGTTTTTCTTTTCCGTTGAAACTGTAAAAAGCCCTCACCGTATCGTAGAAGAACAAACCTTTTTGTTCAAAGCTTCCATCTTTTTCTACCGGAACAAATATCAACTGTGTGCTACTGTCTTTTCCCCTGAGAATGAAATTCAACTGGAGCGGTATCCTGGCGAGACTGCCTTTCACACCATACACTTTACCCGTCAGTTTGAGGTAATCCGTTTCGTGCGGATATTTTAAAGAAGGCATTTCCGCTGTCTTGATCTTGTTCCAATCAAAACGCCGCCATCCGTTTGTCATCATTACCAGGTCGAGCTTTGAGGTAATGCTATCGGCGTCACTGGTGAAATAATACGCAGGATTATACACTTTGCCTTTGATATCATCACTCAATAAAAAATCTGAGAAGATCGTGTGTTTATCCGGAGGCACCACCGAAGCGTCGGTTACGGCAACAGACATATTGGTAAAGGCTGTGTCGTTCACCAGTACTTCGATGATATTGCGGGCCCTTTTTTCTAGTCCTACTATCGGGGTACTGAATTTAACATTGAATTCGTGCAGGTGATTGTTCACAAAAACGATCCGCTCGGCTATCGGTAGCCAGTCGCTCGTAAACAACGAAAACTGCAGGATGCCTGTGGGCATTTCATCAATTGGTATTTGTGCATTGAGCAAGGTTTTTTCCATCATGTTCAATGCTACTTTATAAAACAGTTGCTGGTTCATGTGTACCAGCAGGTGTACCTGCTTGAAATTATCGGTCACATTGGCTGTGCGCTCTACTTTCACCAATGCTTTGTCGTTCGTAGTGCTCACAGACAGCAAACTGCCTTCCTGTTTTTCTATCGTGATGGGAGTAACGCCTTTATTGCCATATTCGTCTGTCCAACTGATCCTGTAAGATTCATTAGCGTGACTTAGCAGGGAAAACAATCCCATCCCATCGTGTTTCACTTTGAGTGTATCTAGTGTTTTGCCTTTATCATTCTGTAACAGCGCTTTGATACGTACCGGTACACCAAACTGGTTGGTGGCTTTGAAAGCAACCCGCGTATTCAATCCCTGCACCAGGGTGCCTCCTTCGGGAAACAGTTCCAGCCTGGTTTTCATAGCTGCCGGCATCTTTTTTTGCGCAGGCGCAGGATTATTCACTGCGAGGTCTCTCTCGTATAAAAAAGCAGAATCATCGTTCAGCATCCAACGGGTATATGCTTTTACATGCAGGAAATTACCGGTGTAATTGGCAGGCACATCAAAGCTACCTTTGGCGGTAGACTGGAACAAGGGGGCAACTGTTTGGTAAAGCATCTTGCCCGTGGTATCGTACCATTCTACATATACGTTTTTACTCAGTGTACTCAATTCACCGCCTGACAGGATATACACTTTGTACCAGATCGTTTCGGATTTATTGTAGATAGACCGGTCGAAATGGATATGTATCTTTTCTTTGGGGAATTGCTCCTGGTATGACGCCATCACAGAATCGATCTGCTGCGCCGAAGCTTTATGACAGAGCAGCGTGGTGAGTACAAAAAAGCACAGGTAGAGAAACTTCTTTTTCATTCTTATGTTCTTAGAAAAAATCACAGGGCGTTTTTCAGTTAAAACGCCCTGTAAGATAAATCGAAGTTTCATATCAAGATGCTAAAACCTTGGGAGGCTTTTTTTCATGCGTTAGATCATGTATATGCTGGTGCTTGAGATGGTCATAAAATGAATGTTTATCTACCAGTACCGAAACAAGCGCCGCTACCATGCCTGCAAGCATGAGATGGAAGATCACATTGTGCCTGTCGGTCATTTCCAGCACCAATATGGCTGAAGTGAAGGGCGAGCGGGTAACACCTGTAAGAAAAGCCACCATACCCGCCAGTATGAGCAGGTTGGAGTCGTTGGCGCTGGCATGTAACCAGCCCGACAATACCGATCCGATACCGGCCCCGGCACTCAGCGCGGGCGCGAAAACGCCTCCGGCTGCACCTGTAGTGAATGTAATTATAGGACCCACAATACGCAACAGCGGCATATACCATACCACATGTTTTTGATCTGTGAACAATACCTGGTTCATGAGATCTTTACCCGAGCCTAACGCTTGCTGTCCGGCCAGTAAACCCATGGTGGCAATTACCAGGGCGCAGCAAAGCAGGTAAAGCAATTGCCTGTATTGATTGGTTGACCGTTTGCGTATGCGCATGATCAGCAGTATGCATTTACTCATCAGGCTGCCCGCTATCCCGGCTACCACAGCAATCACCGCTACACCCAGGAAAACCGAAACAGAAAGATGACTTACATCGGGATATCCCAGGTAGAGATAAGGCCCCAGAAATGCTTGCGCTACCAGTCCTGCTATAATTACCGCAGAAAAAATAGCGGTCTTGAAGAAACTGATATGTGTTTTGGTGAGCTCTTCCACAGCAAACACAATCCCACCCAATGGCGTATTGAAAGCAGCGGCCAATCCGGCTGCCGCCCCCGTCATGATCATATTGCGCTTGGATATCTTAGGCCACCATTCGGGCAGCAACAGGTTCACTTTCCTGAATATGGAACCTGCAATCTGGATGGTAGGGCCTTCGCGACCGGTAATACCTCCTCCGAGCAATACCATGCAACTGGAAGCGATCTTCACTATAATGATACGCACGCTCAGCAAGCGGTCTACTTTATCGTTGTGTTTGGGCGTTGCCAGTTCAATAGCGGCAATTACCTGTGGAATACCGCTGCCTTTGGCAAAAGGCGCCCATTTTTTTACCATCCACCAGGCTATGAGAAAACATACCGGCGTTACAAGTAAAAGCAGGTGGTGAGGCAGTTGAAAAATATAAGCCGCGCCCTTTTCGGCAACGGCAAAAATTTTGGTATAGGCAACGGCTACCAAGCCGGTGAGCAACGAAGCAACCCAGAACGGGATGGCCTGTAATAAATTCCTTTTGATTCGTTCATTGCGGATGCGATCGAAATGCTTCTTTAATTTGGCTCTGATAGCATTGAATAGGGACATAGAAATAACGTTCATCTGTTCTGGTAAATCGGTAAATTCATCCTGACAATGCAACTCGGTAAAATGGTTGCAAAAATAGGCATTAGGTTTTGTGGGGATATTAGAAGCAGATTAGATTTTAAGCGGTTGCCATACAAATTATAGAAAAACCGTATTGTTGACTATGGAAGAGCGGAAATTACTGATCGTGGAGGATGAGAAAAAGATAGCAAACGCCCTTAAAAAAGGGCTATCGGAGAACGGATACCATGTGGAAATGGCATTTGACGGATTGATTGGCAGGAAGTTATTTCTTTCGCACTCTTATGACCTGGTAATACTCGACATCAACCTGCCCGGGCTCAACGGTTATGAATTGTGCAAGATCATCCGCAACCACAACCAGCAGGTGCCGGTGATCATGCTCACCGCCCTGAGTTCAACGGAAGATAAGATAGAAGGGTTTGATGCGGGGGCAGATGATTATGTGATCAAGCCTTTTGAGTTCAAAGAACTGCTGGTGCGTATCAGGGCCCTGCTGAAAAGGACCATGTACCAACAGTTACCCACAGGGAATATTTTAAAGGTAGGCGGACTCGAAATGAACCTCGATACCAAGGAGGTGAAACGCGAAGGGCAGCAGATACTGCTCACTGCCAAAGAGTTTCAGTTATTGGAGTATTTCATGCGTAACAGGAACCGCGTATTGTCGAGGGCCGATATCGCAGAAAGCGTGTGGGATATTGATTTCGATACCAAAACCAATGTGATCGACGTATACGTTAATTACCTTCGCAACAAGATCGACAAACATTTCTCCACCCGGCTTATCCATACGCAGGTAGGCATGGGTTATATTTTAAAGGAGCTATAGCCGATGAAGATCAAGTACCGCATCACTTTGTTGTTTACACTGGTGGTAACCATCATATTGCTGATCGTGTGTACTTCCGTTTATTATCTTACCAACCTCAACAGGGAAAAAGATTTCAGGAAAAGATTGCACAACAGGGCGCTTACTACCATCAGTCTCTTGACAAAAGTGGAAGGAATTGATAAAGACCTGATGAGCAAAATTGATGCGAACATGTTCTTCACCATACAGGAAAAAAGTGTGATCGTGTATGATGAGCATGATCATGAAATTTATCGTCATGTAGACAGTACCGTAGATGCAGAAACAGCCAACAGCGCATTGCTGGCAAGGGTGCGGACCGAAGGCGAATATGTTTACACAGACCATCGCCGCACCATCGTTGCCATACCTTATACACGTAATCATAAAAGTTATGTGGTACTGTCTTCGGCTTTTGACCTCGATGGTTATGCCAAGCTGGCGCAGTTGAAATTTATACTCACACTCAGTTTTATCACGGGTATATTGGCCACCGTTGTATGCGGACTCCTGTTTTCTGCACGGCTCGTGGTTCCCATTAAAAAAATCACCAACGAGGTAAAAGAGATCTCTTCACAGAACCTGTCGAGGCGCATTGATACTATTTACGAGCCGAAGGATGAACTGTATGAATTGTCGTCTACTTTCAACGACCTGCTTACCCGTTTGCAGGAGTCTTTCGAGATACAAAGGCGATTCATTGCGAACGCTTCGCATGAATTGTCCACCCCCCTGACTTCTATTTCAAGCCAATTGGAGATCACACTGCAAAACCAGCGAAGTGCCGAAGAATACCGTTCAGTAATCAATTCGGTGTACGACGATGTGAAGCAGCTCAACCAACTCACCCGCAGCCTGCTTGAGCTTGCCAAAGCTTCGGGCAGCACCGACGGTATGGAGTTATCGCTGGTACGGATCGATGAACTGCTCATGAAATTGCCTTCCGAGTTGCGGAAAACAAACAAGGATTACACGGTAGAACTGCATTTCAACAGTTTTCCCGACGATGAAGACAAGCTGCTGGTTTTCGGCAATTCCGATTTGTTGTACAGCGCCATTAAGAACATTGCCCTGAATGCGTGTAAATACTCAGAAGATCATTTTGCGGCCGTGGTACTGAATTTTGTTTCCGATGAATTACAAGTGTTGATATCCGATAACGGGCCAGGCATCAGCGAGTTGGACAAACAGCTGGTATTTCAACCTTTTTACAGGGCTAAAAGTACCAGCCAGTCGCAGGGTTTCGGGCTGGGACTATCCCTTGCTTCCCGTATCATTCAATTACACAAGGGGTGTATTGCGATTGAACCAGGCTCGCCCAAAGGCACTCGCTTCATTATCAACCTGCCAGTTGCGCGCGCTTTTCACCGCTTGCAGGCATGATGCGCGCGCTCCTTTTATTTCTAATGCTTTTCTAATCCTAGATTAATGCCTCATTAATGAAAATTGGGCATCTTGCCCTCGATAGCAAAAGCGCTCGTACAAGGCGTGTTTTGAATTACAGTTGATTTTAAAAAACTGTTCCAATCGAATTAACGTTGTTATTATTTGCTCAGGGTTTAGTTTAACGCCGCTCTTTTCCAAGAGCGGCTTCTTATTAAATAATCAGTCTGTTTTTTTATTCTAATATCATTTTAACACCGGTCTAATTATCGCCTAATATGAGCACCATAGGTTTGGCGCTTAAAGTCTATTCAGTGGTTCCTTGTAAAAACATATTGATACCTGTCCATACGCCCGAACACGCGCTCATTGCCGTTGAAAGGGCTTTTGAATTATACCCTTTCGCCGATACAACACTTTACCTGTCGGGAACGGGCTGTGTGCAACGCAAGTGGAGCCTGTTGAAATGGAGAAAAACGGTTACAGCAGTTCCCGATCATGCTATGATCAATAAACTCGCTGCAAAGATCCGGTCGGTATACCCGGGTAGTCGCGTTCTGGTGGAGACGCCTGCCGATGAGCAACCAGATGAAACGTATTATTGGCAGTTGATCACCCGCCATAATATCGACCTGGTATTACTGGTAAAAGGCGAGACCGAAAATATGCTGCCTTCTTATGCTTCGTTTCCTGTTCCTGTTTTGGTTATCACACCAGGTTGCCTCAATCATCCTATCAGATCCATTCTCCTTCCGGTGCATGGTTTTGTGCCCGAGACGCAGGTCCATGCTTCGCTCATGTTTGCAAAAAAATTCAATGCGCAGATATACCTCGTAACCATATTGGGTTCAGATGAAATCCATTCTAAACAGCATGTAGATGCATTTTATCTTACGTACAAACTGCTCATGGAATATGGCCATACGCCGTATTATAAAATATTGCAGGGGAGTCATGATACCGAAATGATCCTCCGCTATGCCGATCAGGTAAAAGCCGATCTCCTGTTGACTTCCCTTGAAAGAAAAAGATCCGTGACTGACCTCTTGCATCCGCTCTCAGCCCTCCAGGTACTGATGCTCAAGCCTCATATAAAATAATTAATTATTTTAGAGGCATGAAACTTCAATTATGGTCGGTTGGTAAGGCTCATGAACCTTATGCACATGCGGGTATTGAAGATTTCACCAGGCGGCTCAATAAATATTTTCCGGTGCAATGGCGGTTGATTGCACCACCCAAAAATGCCGCCAGCCTGAATGAGCATGAACTCAAAAAAGAGGAGGCCGAATTGGTATTGTTGCAATTGCAGAAAGACGATTACCTCGTATTACTGGATGAACGTGGCCGGCAGTTGAGTTCACCGGAACTGGCTGCTTTCCTGCAGCAAAGAGCCAATGAAAGTACCCGGCAATTGGTTTTCCTGATCGGCGGGGCTTTTGGTGTGGATGAACGCATCAGGCAACGGGCTAATTTTTGCTGGAGTTTTTCGAAATTGGTATTTCCACATATGCTGACCCGTTTGATGCTGGCCGACCAATTGTATCGCGCCTTCAATATTTTACGAAATGAGAAATACCATCACAGCTAAAAGACAAAACCCATACCTTACTCCTATGATCACCGTAACCATCGCCATTCTTGCACTCACCTGCGTAATTTCTTTCAGCGCTTTCTCGAATGAGAGAGTGATCAATGACCTCATTTTCGATCCAACAGCTATCAACAAGCGGAACCAATGGTATCGTTTTGTTACCAGCGGGTTTATTCATGCCGATCTGATGCACCTCGCATTCAATATGTATTCTTTCTACCTGTTTGGCGATATGGTAGAGCGTGCCTTTGTTTCTGTGTTTGATGAAAAAGGAAAATTGTTATACGCTTTCATGTATCTGCTGGCGCTGATCGTTTGCCTGATCCCTACTTATATGCAGAACAGGAACAATTACCTTTACAGGAGTCTCGGCGCTTCAGGCGCTGTGTCTGCCGTGATCTTTGCGGGCATTCTGTTATATCCTACTTTGGGTATGGGTATTTTCCCTTTTCCTTTTCATATTCCGGGCTTTGTATTCGGTCCGCTGTACCTGATCCTTTCGGCTTACCTGGCCAGGAAAGGACATGGGAATATCAACCATTCTGCCCACCTCTGGGGTGCCATTTTCGGTATTGTATTCGTGGTTGTTTTCTCCAGGGCTATGTCTGACTTCGACGCGTTTGGGCATTTTTTACAGCAGGTAAGTGGTTATTTCAGCAAGTAACAAATGATGTGAATGTTCCAAGCGTTTTGAGCGCTTATCTTTGTTATGATGAAAGATAAGCAGCAGGGAGATAAGGTAGATGAAAGCGTCATCAAAATTGGATACGAGCAAAAGAAAGAAGCACTGTTTCTGATTGACATTGTTGGCTTTGTTGCGCTTGTAACAAGTTGTTACGATATAGTAGATCGTAAACTAAAAGAAGGGCGCATTAAACAGCTAAAGGCCTGGCCTGATCTTGTTGAAATTTATCATAGTAAACAGTCCGGAAGAAGCGTGTTGTGTGAATCAAGTAATCTGGAACATTTACATGAGCAGCGAACTACAGAACTCCTTGCAGATGTCGGATATGATGTAATTTTTGCACCAAAGGGAATGTTTAGTCGACAGGAGAAAAAGTTTGACGTATTCTTACTTAAAAGCCATATCATTCTTAAAGTAGATTTAAAAGCTGTCAGTAGTAAAAACCCCTTGACAATTGCTAAAAGGATCAAAGAAGGATCTGATCAAGCTCCCTTTATCGTACTTCACATTTGCTCCGACATCGAGAGGATGGCATTGATCGATGGCTTGCGAAGCGGTGTGTATAAAAACAAGTTAATCCGGGAGATCATGTTGATCTATAAAAAGAAACTATACCGTTTGCCTAAAAACCTTGTAGAAAGCTGGGGAATCTTTGATATCATAAAATAAGAAAAGGGCTCCTGTGGATGCCCCTTTCAATTCTTTGTCGTTGGGAAGTTCGAAATGAACTCAACCGCCGATGATGTAAAATTATTACTAATTGTTCACAACGAGTAATAAATCTTGGTCATTACCCCAACAAATATCATTAATAAACCCACCTATCAAATTGCTTATCAACTACTTACAATACAACAAACTGCAAGGCATTGGTGGTATTGTCAGTAATTTTAAACCGATCATCTATCCGGTACCCGATTACCCAAATGATCTTTTTATCCATTTCCAGCACCCATACTTTTTCTTTATCTATAGCGGATAATTTCAGATCAATGAAAAAGCGGCTCAGTTTTTTCTTTTTCTGCATGCCCAGCGGGTAGAAATAATCTCCCTGTTTCCATTTTCGCAATAACAAAGGGAACCTGATCTTAGTGGCATCGAGAAAGGCTTCTGAAGCGGCAGAAGGAATGGCCCTATTTAGGCTTTTGAATTTTGAATTTTGAATTTTCAAAGTCTTGTCTGCAAACCTTACCTCACTATCTGTTTGTTCAATGATAATGTGTGCGGCCTGTTCATTGGCATTTTCGGCAATGATCATCCATTTGCGGTTGCGGATAAGCCGGTGGGTAGGTGATTGTAAATAACTGCCGTTTGAGGCATCCAGTAATTTGATGGCTTCTTCTGTTTGGGCCGAAGTAAAACCATAAGGTTTCAGCAGTTCCCAGGTGAGCGTGTGCAACGGCGTTGCCTGTTTCCATTTCAATACCGGCACGTGTACTTCATGCCCTTTGATCAGTTTCAGTTTTTTGAGTTGTACACCAACAGATTGGTTGTACACTTCCAGCGCTTCATTCAGGTGATCAATGGTGTGCAATATGTTTTCCTCCACACGGGGAAAAATTTCTTTGATGGTTGGTATCAACTGGTTGCGGAAAAAATTACGGGTGTATTTGTCGGAGCTGTTGGATGAGTCTTCCACAAAATCCAGCTGCATTGTTTTGGCATACTCCACCAACTCCTGTTTCCTGAAAGGAAGCAATGGCCTGATCAGTGCGCGTTCTGCCTGCATCGGCTGTATGCCGGCCAATCCTTTGATACCTGTTCCGCGAAAAAGATGCATCAACATCGTTTCAATATTATCATCGGCATGATGCGCTGTTACCAGCCAGCTATCTTCCCGGATGGTATTGAACCATGCATAACGCAGCTCTCTCGCCGCTTCCTGTATGGCCATTTTATGAGCAGCAGCAAAAACTTCGGTATCAAATCGTTTGATCAATACTTCCTTGCCATATCGTTTGCCCAATGCCAATACAAACTGTTCATCGCGTTCACTCTCTTCACCCCGTAACTGGAAATTACAATGTGCGATCCGGAAATCAAATCCGCTTTGCGCTACAAGATGGGTCAATACAACACTGTCTACCCCGCCACTGACAGCTAACAATAGTTGTGCGTTGTTAGCGGTGAGTTGTGAGAAGTTTTCTTTCCAATGATATGTAAAGGCTTCTAGCAACGTTAATTATTCTTCTTAACCTCCTTGGCCCAGGTATCTTTCAAGGTAACAGTCCTGTTGAAGACGAGCTTATCTTTTGTGCTGTCTCTATCCAGTATGTAATACCCTTTGCGCAGGAACTGGTAACGGGCATCGGGCGGATCGTTTTGCAGCGCCGGTTCTGCCAACGCGTTTTGTACAACATGCAATGAATTGGCATTGATATGGTCTTTGAAATCTCCTTCGGCATTGCCCACATCTTCTACTTTGAACAAACGGTCGTACAAACGCACTTCGGCTTTGATGGCATGCGCAACGCTTACCCAGTGCAGGGTGCCTTTTACATGAATACCCGATGTATCGGCCCCACTTTTGCTTTCGGGGATATAGGTGCAATGCAGTTCGGTGATATTACCTGCCGCATCTTTGATCACTTCATTACACTGGATGATATAAGCATTTTTAAGCCTTACCATTTGTCCGGGCGCCAGCCTGAAATATTTTTTGGGAGGCGCTTCCATGAAATCTTCGCGCTCTATATAGATATCTTTTCCGAAATGAAGATCTCGGTGCCCTGCTTCCGTATCTTCAGGATTGTTCTCACTGGGTAACAGTTCGTGCTCCTGTGTATAATTGGTGATCACCACTTTGAGCGGATCAAAAACCACCATCCTTCTCAATGCTATCTTGTTCAGGTGCTCACGTACAAAGAATTCCAGCAATCCCACATCGATCAGGTTATCGCGTTTAGCCACTCCTATCCTTTCGCAGAAATCGCGGATGGCATCAGCCGTATACCCTCTTCTACGCATACCGCTGATGGTAGACATGCGGGGATCATCCCATCCGCTCACATATCCTTCATTCACCAATTGCAACAATTTGCGTTTGCTCATAACGGTATAAGTCATGTTCAAACGGGCAAATTCATATTGATGTGAGGGAAATATTCCTAATTGTTCAATGAGCCAATCGTACAAGGGCCTGTGTGGAATGAATTCCAGGGTGCAGATGGAGTGTGTGATATTTTCGATGGAATCACTTTGTCCGTGTGCAAAATCGTACATGGGGTAAATACACCACTTGTCTCCCGTACGATGATGGTGCGCATGTTTGATGCGATAGAGAATGGGGTCGCGCATGTGCATATTGGGACTGGCCATGTCTATTTTGGCGCGCAATACTTTTTCACCGTCTTTGTATTTGCCATCGCGCATTTCATTGAAGAGTTTGAGGTTCTCTTCCGTGCTGCGGTTGCGGTATTGGTTTTCAACACCCGGATGTGTGGGCGTTCCTTTTTGGCTGGCTATTTCATCACTGCTACTATCATCTACATAAGCCAATCCTTTTGTAATAAGCAGGATGGCGAATTCGAACAATTGCTCAAAATAATCAGATGCATAACGTTCATTGGCCCATTCAAAACCCAGCCAACGAACATCATCTTTAATGCTCTCTACGTATTCTGTTTCTTCTGTAACGGGGTTGGTATCGTCGAAGCGCAGGTTGGTTTTGCCGCCATATTTTTTAGCAAGGCCGAAATTCAGGCAAATGCTTTTGGCGTGGCCAATATGCAAATACCCGTTGGGCTCAGGCGGAAAACGGGTCATGATGGATGCGTGTTTTCCACTCTTCAGGTCTGCTTCTACAATTTCTTCAATAAAATTCAGGTTCCTTTCCTCTGACATATACGTGTTGCTATTAGGGCCACAAAGTTAAGCTTTGCGCCCCAACCTCAGGCAGGCAACGGATAGTTATTGAGGAATGTGATGGTTTTGGTCATATCGTTGTGCAATACCCGGTCTTCCTTGTTGAAGCTGACTTCCTTGCGCAGCCCCGCTACCAGATCCTCTACGGGCGTCGAACTGGTAGCCGGCCGTCTAAACTCAAGGGCTTGTGCAGCACTCAGCAGTTCAATAGCCAATACTTTTTCAACGTTATGCACTACGCGCAGGCATTTGGTAGCGGCATTGGCGCCCATGCTCACATGATCTTCCTGGTTATTGGACGAGGAAATACTGTCTACCGATGCCGGCGTACACAATTGTTTATTCTCGCTGACGATACCCGCAGCAGTATACTGTGGTATCATGAAACCGGAATGCAGTCCGGGGTCTTTTACCAGGAATAGCGGCAGTCCACGTTGTCCGCTGATGAGCTGATAAGTTCTTCTTTCCGAAATATTGGCCAACTCACTCATGGCAATGGCCAGGTAATCGAGCGCCAGCGCCAGTGGCTGTCCGTGGAAATTACCGCCGCTTACTATGAGGTCGTCGTCGGGGAATATGTTGGGGTTATCGGTAACGGAATTGATCTCCCGCAGGAATATATTCAACACATGATCAAAAGCATCTTTGGAAGCGCCATGTACCTGCGGTATGCAACGGAAAGAATAAGGGTCCTGCACTTGTTGTTTGGAGCGTTGGCTGATGGCGCTGCCCTGTAAATATTTGCGCAGTTGTGCAGCTGTTGTTACCTGTCCTTTGTGTGCACGCACTGCATGAATGTGTTCATCGAATGGTTCTGTGATACAATCGAAGGCATCGAAAGAAAGGGCGCTTATGAGGTCGGCCATTTGCAGCAGGTGTTCTGCTTTCTTCAAGCAATACAATCCGTAAGCACTCATGAATTGGGTGCCATTGATCAGGGCCAGTCCCTCTTTACTTTGCAGGTGGATGGGTTCCCATTTCAATAGCGGCATTACTGCTGCTGTTGGTTTCTTTACGCCTTCATGGCGCACTTCGCCGAGGCCAATAAGCGGAAGGCTGAGGTGACTGAGCGGCGCCAGGTCTCCCGAAGCGCCAAGCGATCCCTGTGTATAGATAACGGGCAGCACATCGTTATTGTACATATCCATCAACCGTTTAACGGTGTCGATCTGCACGCCGCTGTGCCCGTAACTGAGCGATTTGATCTTGAGCATCAGCATCAGCTTAACAATATCACGCGGCACTTCTTCGCCCAACCCGCATGCATGTGAGACCAATAAGTTGTATTGCAGTTGTTCTATTTGCCCGGCGTCGATCTTTACATTCTGCAGGAAGCCAAAGCCGGTATTGATGCCATAGAAAAGGGCGTCTTCGGCGGCCATTTTTTTATCAAGGTATTCGCGGCAGGCGATGATCCTTTCGTGGGCATCAAAGGTGATGGAAACCAATTGGTTAAAATCGAGCAGGTTCTTGACTTGTTGAAAATGCAGCCATTTACGATCCAGCGGCAAATAGTTATAGCTCATGCAATCATTCGGTTTGGAGCAAAGTAAGGTTTTTTTTACTGGCCTTTTTTTCTTTATTTTGCGCCCGATTCACGTTATCCGGACCGGTAGCTCAGCTGGATAGAGCAGCTGCCTTCTAAGCAGCAGGTCATTGGTTCGAATCCAATCCGGTTCACAGAGTAGGCTCGTTGAAATTTAAATAGTAAGCCAGGGCGAGAACACCCCGGCCTTCTGCACATGAGAAAAAACTATCTTACAATAAATATGTTCAGTTTTCAAAAATAAATTACCCCGCCCAAGCCAACGGGCACTTTAATTAAAGACAACTAAAACAGAAGTAAGGGGGTATTTGATCCCATCATTTTCATGAAATTTAAAGGATTTCCACGCCATTGGCCGAGAACGCTTGTTGTAAATCCCAGTTATCATTGTTTATTTGCTGTAATAAACAATGTGTACGATATACAGTATTCAACAATAATGGTCTGCGCCCCATGTCGCCCGAAGCCAGCCAATCCTGGCGGGCAGTTAAATAACTTTTGATCCATATTTTTTCATTACCGCCGTATGCCGGTGTGCGTTCTGCAAACCGGTTGCGCAAGAAGGGCAGTATGCCGCCGCTTTGGATGTAGCTGTCGTAAATAACCAGCAAGCTCAAGGGATGGATGAAAAAGTTGGTAGCAAAAAAATTACAGGCGGGTAAATAATATACTGTATCAAAAAACTGGTCTTCTGTTTTCTGCATCACGGGATCCCGGCCTGCTTTGCGAAGCAGGTCGATAAAACGGAGGTCATCCGCCAATGGCGCCATTCCGATCTTTGGCAGGTACTCCTGAAAAGCAGTTGCATATATCCCCTGGTGGGCAATGTAGGCTTCTATAAGCCTGCACAGGTTACCCTGTTCAGTGGTTTGTGTTTTGCCGTAAGTGATCTGCCTGGTATTGTTCTTACCATCGTGAAAAATGGTTACGTTGGCATAATCACCACGTGTGCTGCCGGTTTCAAAAGCGTTGAGTACTGCTTTGATCTTATCCTGAATAGAAGCCGGAACCAACCGATTGACATAGGCATTCATGAAACGAAACTTTATAACACAAAAATCATTTCATTCAGATGTCAACTGTCCCGTTTTGATACAAGCAGGCGTGGATGGAAGCAAAGAGGAATGAATCAGGTGCTAAAAAACGGAATTGGGTAATCTGCGCAAGGTTCGAAATACGATTGGCCCGCTGAAGGGGACAGATAGTAAAAAAACGGTCTTTTGTATAGCCGGTCACTAACCCAGCGTTAGAACCGGCTTTTTTTGTTCCCTTATGTATCTATTTCCCTCCAGAGGGATTTAGATACATGAAAGAACCTGCTGCATGATCTCTCTGAAAAAACACGTCCGGGGCAGGCTCTACGGACTTGCCTGTAGCAACATTGATAGCCCCATTTCGGAACTATTGCGGAAGCAGGTAAAATGATTGTGGATTGGTTGTAAATATTGAGGAATATTTACGGAATGGTTAAAACAAGGCATTGGGCAAGTTAATTTTTCCCCATCATCTTTTTCCTGTTGTATAATTCATAGCTGATTATTCTGGGATACATCAAATTGTATGTCCATTCGTAACCTGCCTGTATGTCGTATTTGTCAAAATACCTTACCCGT
>Ga0114932_10002397_pt1 | contig 19803 bp, 15 predicted proteins | sample 2SBtaG_2_FD_87286 | JGI IMG/M metagenome (GOLD analysis project Ga0114932, IMG submission 87286) | Deep subsurface microbial communities from Kolumbo volcano to uncover new lineages of life (NeLLi) - 2SBTROV12_ACTIVE470 metaG | ecosystem: Environmental > Aquatic > Marine > Volcanic ... | reverse complement strand
GACACCGAGGAGCTCCGAGAGTCGCCGCTCGGAGGGCAGCGCCGCTCCCGGCCCCATGTCCCCCGACAGGATGCGGTCACGGAGCTGTTGGAAGACCTGGTCGGCGACGGACTGGCGTTCGATCGGTTGCAGCATGGGGCGAACCTACCGTCGGATGGTCTGCTGGTCAACTGGTCATACCAGTTATCGTTCCTCCCGTGGAACAGCGCCCCGTCTCGCGGCGTCTATGCTTCGTCGTGATGCTCGCAGCCCTCCTCGTCGTGGCCGTCACCTTCGCCGCCACGGCCCAGGAGATCAGCGCACGGCTGGCGGAGGTCGCGCCCTACCGATCCGAGCGCATCGGCCGGGCCGTCCCGCCCCCGTCCGACGCCGACATCCGGCGGGCGGCCAGCGGCGCCATCAACGTGGCAGTCGCCGGTCAGAAGGCCACCGCCAACACCGTGGTGAACCTGTCGATCGGGCAGCTATGGGCCGGGCTCAACGACGAGACACGTCATCCCGGGTACACGGCGGTGTCCTACAGCGAGCTGGTGAAGGGACGCCCCTGCCAGTCGGGACGCGCGGTCTTCCAGTACCTGCCCATTCCGGTGCCGTTCGTCGACGACCGGTGGTGGATCGGTCACCTGAAGAGCAACCCGGCGCTCGAGCGGAGCACCGGCAACAGCGTGCGCGAGCTTGTCTGGTCGTCGTCCACCAACCCGGCCTTCGTCCGCAGCCCCTCCGCCAGGAAGCTCATGGACGCAGCGGTGCCGCTCGGCAGCACGGCGGGGAGCTGGCTCCTCGTGGCCATCGATCCCTACACGACCTGGGTCGAGTACGTCTCCATCTCCAACCCCGGCGAAGGGGTGCCCACCAGCGTCACCTCCCGACTCGCGGCGCAAGGTGTGCGCGATCAGGTCCTCGCCATCCAGAACTTCTCCAGGACAGGGAACCCGGTATGTCCCGTCTATTGATGCTCGTGCTCGTCGCGTTCACCTTCTGGGCGGCCCCCGCCCACGCCCAGGACGTGTTCTCCTGGGTGGCCTCCCACCCCGCGCAGCAGCTCGCCGCGGACCCCACCGTCATCCCGGTGGGCCAGGGCGCGATCTTCGTCCCCACCATCACCGGGGCCGAGCACGAACCGCCCGCCACGGTGGTCGCGGGGGACGAGGTGCACTCGATCTCCGTGGGCAGCAGGGCGCTCTTCCCACCCGGGCCCTACGTGGTGGTCGTCAGCTCCGGGTCCCCCGCCCAGGGGGTGTCGGTGGCCATCGAGGTCGTCGAAGGCGAGACGACGGTCGTGCCCGTGCAGTGGGGTGCGGTGCGCATCGAGGTCGTGGACGACCACCGCGTGCCGCACCGGGGCGCCTACGAGATCATCCGGGCAGACACTCGGCAGCCGGTGGGCACAGGCTTCGGCGCTGACACCCTGCAAGGCGAGATCCTGCAGACCTGGCTGCTCGCGCCGGGGCTCTACCGCATCGTGCGGGTTGGCCGCAGCGTGAGGGCCCTCCGGGACTACGTGACCGTGTACATCCCCGAAGGCGGGTTCGTGCGCTACCGCGTCGTGCAGGACGCGGACACCGGAGACTTCCTCGGGGGCGGCGTGCTGCTGCCCGAGGAGATCGCCGACGACGGGCGCAACACACGCTGGTTCCGCTCGGTGGTCGTGGGCTTCGACGGGGCGGTGGCCTCCAACCGCAACGTCGTCGGCGCGTTCAACCAGACCCAGTACACCGCCAACGGCTTCATCGACGCGCAGGCCGCCTTTGCGGACGGTCCCCACCGGGTGACGCTCGTCGCCCAGGCCGACGAGGGCTTCTCGCAGGTTCGCCCACAGGATGCGGACCCGCAGCCGTTGATCCGGGGCACGGACCGCCTGCGTGGCGACGCGCTGTACACGTGGGCGATCCGAGGCGCCCTCGGTCCCTACGTGCGCGGATCCGCCCAGTCGCGGGCGTTCGCGAGCGAGGTGCTCGCCACCGAGGACACCACCTTCGTCACCACGCTGTTGGACGGAAGCACGGCGAGCGACAGCGTGCTCGCCAACGAGACCTTCCGGATCGCGGCCCCGTGGGAGCCCACGCTCTTCCGCCAGGGCGTCGGCCTGAACACGGTCTTCCTCGAGAAGGCCCGCAGCATGAACTTCAACTTCCGCTTGGGGCTCGGCTCGCGGCAGAACCTGTACGACGGCGCGCTGGTGCTCGACGACACCGCCAGCACCTCTGAGGTCGAGTACAAGGCCATCCCGTCCTTCAACGAGGTCGGCTTCGAGAGCACCGTGGTCGCGACCATGCGCCTCCCCGGCTGGGTGGTCTACGCCACCGACGTGGAGCTCTTCGCGCCCTTCACGGCGGTCGAGGACGGCCTCCGCCAGACCCTGGCCGCAAGCTGGCGCAACACGCTGAGCCTTCGCCTCACGCGCAACCTCTCCATGAACTACTTCGTCAACATCGACCTGGAACCCCAGGTCATCGACAGTGCCCAGGTCGAGCAGAGCGTCTTGCTCCGCGCGAGCTGGGAGCTGTTCTAGGACCGCTCATGTGGACCGTCCTCCCCCTCTTGTTCGGTTGTGTCAGCAAGGGCTCGCACGAGCTCCTGCGGGTCCAGCTCGACGCCACACGCACCGCTCTGACCACCACCCAGGGCGCCTGCTTCCAGGACGTGCAGGCCCGCGACGACGAGATCGCGCTTCTCCAGGACAGCGTCGGGGGGCTCGAGGCGCGCGCCGGCGACCTCCAGCTTCGTCTGGACGCGACGGAGCTGGCCGCGACCCAGGCGCGCGAAGAGCTCGCCGTGCGCCTCGCACAGCTCGAGGCCTATGCCCCCGACCCCGAAGAGGAGCGTGTCAGCCCGGACGAGCTGGCGGCCATCGAAGGACGCGCCGATCGCATCGCCTCCGCCCTCGAGCACCTGATCGAGGACGAGCGGGAACAGGACATCATCGATGCACGCCATGCGCAGACCCACATGGCCTTCCGCGGCCTCGAGCGTGACGGGCGGCTCGAGGTCCTCCAGCGTGGGGAAGACGTGGTGGTGCGGGTCCCGACCAAGCAGATCTTCAACGAGGATCTGAGCTCGGTCTCCCCGCGGGGCGAGGAGCTCCTGGTGGCGATGACGGACGCCCTCGCCCGGGTGCCGCGAGCGGCGGTGCGTGTGATGGCTCACACCGACGACCAACCGCACTACGGCGGCCAGCACAACTCGTCGTGGGAGCTCGGCTTCGCCCAGGCCATGACCGTCGTTCGCACGCTCCAGCAGGCCGGGGCGCGCCACGACCTCAGCGCTGGATCGGCTGCGGGCACCCAGCCGATCGCCGACAACGCCACCGAGGCCGGACGCGACCACAACCGCCGACTCGAGCTGGTCATCGGACTGGCGAAGCAGGCTCCGGATCCTCCTGGAGGATGACCGCAAGGCCCGACCCGACGATCAGCATCCCTCCCACGAGCGTGGTCCAGGACGGCAGGGTCTCGAAGAACACCGCGTCGGCCAGGCCGGCCCACAGCGGCGAGGTGTAGGCCGCGCCGGCCACCACCGCCGCGCGATCGAGCTGGTAGGCGCGGGTCATCATCGTCTGACCGAGCACGGCGAACACCGCGACCCCGGCGAGCACCGGCCAGAGTTCGACCGGAGGCAGACCTGGCAGGCCACCGTCCTGCACGAGCACCAGGAGCAGGGAAAGCGGCGCGATGGCGAGCTGGAAGCACAGCACGACCACCGCCGGATGATCGGTCTCGCCGAGCCTCCGCAGGCACACGTGCGCGCCTGCCGAGAAGGCAGCCGCCGCCAGGGCCCAGAGTCCCCAGAGACCGCCGCCCTGCACCTCGGGACCGAGCAGGACGCCACAGCCGACCAGGCCGAAGACGAGGGCACCCCACGTCCTCGAGCCCGGCCGCTCGCCCGCGCCGAGCGCCAGCGGTGCGAGGATGCCGACCAGCAGCGGGTGGAGCTTCGAGTACAGCGCGTGATCCGCGAGCGGGAGCCCCTTGGCGGCGGTGAAGAAGCAGATCATGGCGCAGAATCCCAGGCCGATCCGAAGTGCGAGGACCGGCCGGTTGGCGGGCGCCAACCGCAGCCCGCGCAGGCCGAGCGCCGCGATCGGAATGCCCACGAAGCCCCGCCAGAACACCACCTCCGCGGCGCTCAGCTCGGCACGCGCCACCTTGACGAGGCCGATCATCGCGGTGAACGCCAAGGTCGTGAGCACCATCAGGAGCGGCCCCCGCCGCAGCACCGGGCGCGTCAAAGGAAGGACCGGTCCTGTCGGCGTGCGCTCACGGGCGGCATACTCACACGGTGGCGCAGGTCGGTCCCTTTCAGCTCGGCGAAGCGATCGGCGTGGGCGGCATGGCGCGGGTCTTCCGCGGTCGCCACCTGCGCTCGGGCACCGACGTCGCGATCAAGGTGCTCAACGTCGCCGACGCCGATCACGCCTTCGAGGTCCGCGCGGCCGCCAGCCTGGACCACCCGCGCATCGTGCGGGTCTTCGACTACGGCACGCTCGCCAGCGACTTCGACGATGCGGGCACCGGCCTCACACCTGGCCTGCCCTGGATCGCGATGGAGCTGGTCGAGGGCCGGTCCCTGCACGATCTCCGGCCCGACGCCGGCTGGCTGGCGATACGCGCTTGCCTGCTCGCGCTGCTCGACGCGCTCGGCCATGCCCACGCCCACGACATCGTGCACCGCGACCTCAAGCCCAGGAACGTGCTGCTCGATCGCAGCCGCTCGGCGCCCTGGGGGCTGAAGCTCGCAGACTTCGGAATCGCGTGGATGCCGGGACGCACCGACAAGGACGCGACCTACGGCACGCCCGCCTACATGGCGCCCGAACAGATCGAGATGGTCCAGGCCGACATCGGCCCGCACACCGACCTCTACGCCCTCGGGATCATCGCGTGGCGCCTCTGCACCGGCAAGGTGCCCTTCCGGTCGGGCGACGGCGTGCCGATCATGGTGAAGCAGGTGGCCCGCCCCTTGCCGGACTTCACGCCGGCGACGCAAGTGCCCGACGGTGTGGAGGCGTGGCTCAGGAAGCTGCTCGAGAAGGACCCGTCGCGCCGCTATGCCCGTGCCGCGGAGGCCGCTGCGGCCCTGCTCGGCGACGGCGACGGCCTCGGCATCCTGATGCCCGATTGGCGTCGTGAGACGCCGCTTCGACCGCCCGGTCTCGCCGACACCGGGTTGCGCCTGCTCGGCCTGCGGAAGGCGCCGTTCGTGGGCCGTGAGCGCGAACGCGACGCGCTGTGGGACGCCCTGACCACCGTCGTCGACAAGGGCTCGAGCCAGGCCGTGTTGGTGAGCGGAGCTCGGGGCAGCGGCCGGTCACGGCTGGCGATCGGCGTCGCTCGGCGGGCCGACGAGCTGGGCCTCGCCCACCGCTTCGTTGCGACCCACGCACGGCAGCCCGGTCCCTTCGACGGGCTCACCCCCATGGTCGAGGCCGTGCTCGGCACGACCGATCTCGATCGGGAGCAGACCCTCCAACGACTCGACCGGCTCGTGGAACGGCAGCAGCTCGCTCGCCGGCTGGTCCTTCCCCTGCTCGCCCTGTTGAGGCGACAGCGCGGTGATGCGCCGCAGGCGGAGGAGCGGCTCTTCGAGATCATCCGACAGACCCTGTGCTGCCTCGCCGGCGACCGGCTGCCCGTGGTGGTGCTGGACGATGTGCACACGAGCGCCTCGAGCCAGGACTTCGCAGCGGCCTGGACGCGCTCGGGCGACCGGGGCCTCCTCATCCTGACGGCAACGCCTTCCGCCCGCGTCGAGATCGACGCCTTGGAGGTGGACCTGCCCGCCCTGAGCGCCGACGAAGCCACGGCGATGGCCCAGCGCCTGCTCCCGATGTCACCCGAGCTCGCGGAGACCTTGAGGGCCACGGCCGAGGGGCACCCCTTCTACGTCGTGGAGCTGGTGAAGGACTGGGTGGATCGCGACCTCGTGGAGCCCGGCCCCGACGGGTTCCGCCTGGTCGGCACGCCCACCCTGCCCGGCGGGCTCCGCGCCATCTGGCTCGGGCGGCTGCAGGCGGCCATGGGTCCACGAGGCGACCCACGCCTCCCGGGGCTGCTCGCGGTCCTCGGCGTCGCCGCCGACCCCGACGAGCTCGCGGCCGCATGCCGCTACCTCGGGATCGCACCGAGCGACATGCGCCACAGCCTGGACGCGCTGGCGCGCTCCGGCCTGATCTGGGTGCGCAAGCGGCAGCTCGGCTGGAGCCATCGCCTGCTCCGCGAGAGCCTGTTGGAAGGCGACGACCTCCCGGCCCTGCACCGAGCTGCGGCGACCGCGGTCCGGCTGGTGCGCCAGGACCGCGCGGCCGATCGGGAGGCCCGCCACCTCCATGCGGCCGGTGATCACGTGGCTGCGGCCGAGGCCTACCGCCGCGCCGCATGGATGGCCTACCGACGCGGTCGGTTCCACGGCGCCCTCGAGCACGCCGAACAGATGGGGACGTGCCTCGACCTGGCCGAGCTGCCCCAGGTGGCCTCCGAGCGCGCCGACGAGCCGGTGCTCCGGTGGACGCTGCTCGGCGTGCTCGGCCGTCCGGACGAGGCCCGGGAGGTGGTCGCGCGCACCGCCCGCCTGCTCCAGCAGCTCACCGTGGCGCAATGGACCGACGCGTGGCACCTCACCGACCTGCACCTTCGCTGGGCACTGTCCGCCGAGAACCCGTTGCTCTGCGCGCAGCTCGCGCGGGACGCGATGAAGACCCTCTCGGAGACGCCGATGGGCTCCCCCGCCTGGCGACGCCTGGCGGTGCTCGGCCAGGACGTGATGGTGCGCACCGGGCACCGCCACGAGGCCGCCGACCTGGCGCACCGACAGGCCGAGTGGCTCGAGCACGACGGCCAGCCTGCGCTCGCGGCCTACATGCGCGTGATGGCCGCGAGCACCGTCGCCGAGACCCACAGCGTGGCCGAGGTGCGACGCCTGGTGAACGAAGCGCTGACGGCGCTGGCACGCGTCGGCCTCACCGAGCTCTCGGTGACGGTGCTCGACCAGCTAGGCGAGGTGTACCGGGACCGGAGCCGCTACGAAGAAGCCGCGGAGACCTACGAAGCCGCGCTCGCGCTCTGCGAGAAACACCACCTGCGAAGCGGCGCACTGCCCGCCTACAACCTGGGCATGTGCAGGCTCCAACAGGATCAGCCCGGGGCCACACGAGCCTTCAGCCTGGCTCGCGAGCGCATCCAGCTGTCCGGGCCGGCGTGGCTCGTCCCCTTTGTCGATGCGGCCGACGGCGTGGCGCGGGTGAGGGCCGGCGACCGGCATGCCTGGCCCGTCGTGCGCGGCATCTATGCCACCCACCTCGCGGTCGGCGCGGCGAGCAACGACCTCGTGCAGCTCGCCGAGCTTGCGGCAGAGGCCTTGACAGGTACCGACGCCGACGAGGCGCGCGCTTTCGCCGACGATCACAGGAAGCGCCTGATCTAGATCCCCTTCGGATCCGCTGCTTCGAGCGCCCGGAGCCGGCGCTCGAGCGCCCGGACCCGCTCCCGCAGCTCGGGCAACCTGGCGGACACAGCGTGGATGCGGACCGCCCGTGCGTGTGAGACCGCGGGGGCGCCCGAGACCACCGCCCCCGCGGCAACGTCGCGGATCACGCCGGCCCGCGCAGCGATGCGCGCACCGTCGCCGACCTTGACGTGATCGGCAAAGCCGACCTGTCCACCGATCACCACCTGGTCTCCGATCGACACGCTGCCGGAGAGCCCGACCTGCGCGACGACCACGCTGTGTTGACCGATGGTCACGTTGTGCGCGATCTGGACGAGGTTGTCGATCTTGCTGCCCCGGCCCACCACGGTCACGCCGAAGGTGGCGCGGTCGATGCACACGTTCGCGCCGATCTCCACGTCGTCCTCGATCTCGACACGCCCGAGCTGCGGCACCTTCACCAACCCCGCCGGGCCGGCCTCGTACCCGAAGCCGTCGGCTCCGAGCACGGTGCCGTCGTGCACGACGACGCGCTGACCGATGCGCGTGCCGGCCCTCACCGAGACCCGGGCGTGCAACACCGAGTCGTCGCCGACCTCACAGTCGTCGCCGATCACGACCCCAGGGTGGACGACAACACGGTCCCCGAGGCGCACGCGGTCGCCGAGGCTGACCCACGCACCGATGGCGACGTCGGTCCCCAACACCACCTGCTCGCCGAACACCACCTGCTCCGAGACGCCGGACGGCCCGCTCGGGACCACCAGGCGTGCAGCGAGCTCGGCGAAGCGCAGCCGTGGCTGATCGACCACGATCTGCGTGCACCGAAGCTCCAGCTCACGGGGCACCACGAGCACGCCGGCCGCGCTCTGCTTCGCTGCGACCACCCAGCTCTCGTCGCTCACGAAGGACAGGTCGGTGGGGCCGGCGCTCGCGAGGTCGGCCACGCCGCCCACAGCCACCTCGCTGTCGCCGACGACCTCGCCGCCCACCAGCGCCGCGAGCTCCGTCGCCGTCACGCCAGGGCTCCCACGTAGGCGACCACGTCCTGCACGGTCTCCAGCGCGGCGATCTCGTCGTCCGGGATGGTGCGGTCGTACACCTCCTCGAGCTCGTACACCAGCTCGATGGCCAGCACCGAGTCCACACCGAGGTCCTCGCGGAGCCTCTGCTCGAGCTGGAGGCTCGCGGGGTCCAGGCCGAGCAGACGGCCCAGCACGGTCGTGACCTGCTGTCTTGGGTCCATCGAAGACCTCTATCGCGCTCTTCGGAAGACCAGCGACGCGTTGTTGCTGCCGAACCCGAAGGCGTTGAGCACGGCGACGTCGACCTCCCCGCGCTGGGCGCGAGCCGAGAGCCCCCCCAGCGCGCAGTCGCCGGGATCGGTGAGGTTCACGGTGGGGTGGACATCGCCGGTCTGCAGGGTGCGCACACAGGCCAACGCGCCGAAGGCCCCCGCCGCGCCGAGGGTGTGGCCGATGAGCGCCTTGGTCGCGCTGACCAGCACCTCGTCGGCCCGGGAGCCGAACACCTCCCGGATCGCACGAGCCTCGACCGCGTCGCCGGCCGGCGTGGACGTCGCGTGCGCGTTCACGTAGCCCACCGCGTCGGTTGCGACCCCGGCGTGGGCGAGCGCGAGGCGCATGGTCCGAGCCATGCCGAGCCCGTCGGGCTTCGGGATGACCATGTGGTGCGCCTCGCCGGTGGCGGCGTAACCAGCGAGCTCTGCCCGCGGGGCGGCACCTCGCGCCGACGCGTGCGCTTCGGTCTCCAGGATCAAGGCCGCCGCGCCCTCGCCCATCACGAAGCCGTCCCGGTCGACGTCGAAGGGCCTCGACGCTTCCTCGGGTGCGTGCTCGAACGACGACGACATCGTGCGCAACGAGCAGAACCCGGCAAACACCAGCGGCGTGATGCTGGCCTCGGCACCGACGACGACGACCGCATCCGCCAGCCCACCGCGCAGGGCGAGCAGCGCCTGGCCCAGGGCGTGGGCGCTGGAGGAGCAGGCGGTGGACACGGTGATGTTCGGACCCCGTGCCCCCGTGGTGATGCCGACGATGCCGGCCGCGGAGTTCAACGTGATGGCCGGCACGAAGCGCGGGTGGACCCGGTCGGGCCGCTGGTCGGCATGGAGCTTGTCGTAGGCCCGCTCGCCGAAGATCATGCCGCCCATGCCCGCGCCGGCGTACACGCCCACGCGCTCCGCCGTCGCCGCCACGTCCAGCCCCGCGTCGTCGATGGCCTGCGCAGACGCCACCAGCGCGAACTGTGCGTAGCGGTCGACCTTCCTGGCCACGCCGGGGTGCAGGTGTGCCGCGGGGTCGAAGCCGTGCACCTGGCCGGCGATGCGGCAGCGGTACGCCTCGAGCGGGAACCCACCCAGGGGTTCCAGCGCCGTCACGCCCGAGCGCCCCGTCATGGCGGCCGACCAGAACGCCTCGGCGCCGAGACCGATGGAGGAGACGGCCCCGAGGCCCGTGACGACGACGCGCATGGGCGCTCTTAACGGCACCTAAGGACCCAGGTACCGCTGCACGTCTCGGCGTGCTCGGCGCACCTCGAAGCCGCCGTGTTCCTCGAAGTCGCCGGCCGACCAGCTGCCGGCCAGGCGATCGGTCCAGGCGTCCGCAACCTCCGCCAGCCCTTCCGACGCCACCAGGTCCTCGACCGCCGTGACCGCCTCCAGGTAGTCGTCTGCGCACGCCGGGTCGTCCCAACAGCCCCGCCACAGCCGCCCAGCCTGGGCACTGTCGACCGTCGCGGCCGGGTCCTGCGGGTCGAGCACGCGAACGAAGCCCTGATCGGTGCCCCACGGGAGCAGGTGCCAGGTGTCCGAGGTGGGCTGGTGGTAGAGGTGCCAGTTGTTGGCTCGGGTCGTGTAGGCGTCGTGGTTGCCGGTCACCACGTCCACGGCGAAGAGCGCCAGCAGCTCCTCCCGCACGAAGTGGCTGTCGAGGGTGCCTGCAAAGTCCTCGCCGAGGACCGAGACCAGCTCCTGGAGTCGGACCGCCGGATCGCCCTGGCCCGCCTCCTCGACCTCCACGTAGTGCTGGCCCGTCTCGGTCAGATCCCCGCCCGTCAGGCCCTCCCACAGGGTGCCGGAGCCGTCGTCGAACAGCCGCTCCAACAGCTCCTCGTCCATCGTCTCGACGACGCTGTGGAGCCCATACGGGGTTCCGTTGACCGACACACACGCGAAGCCGGACCGGGGGGCGGGCACCCCCGCGGCAGCGTAGAGCCGGTACGCGAGCGCCTCCGAGAGCCCGGAGGGGTCCTGCACCAGGTTGTTCAAGGTCAGGCGGCGCAGGCCTCCGAGGGCGCCCGCCGAGCCTCCGTCGATCTTGAAGGCGGCCTTCCCGTCCAGGGACCGGAAGCTCCCCTGCCCCTTCAAGCGAAGGCCGACTTCATGCCGCTCGCCGTGAAGCTCGAGGGTGGCGGCGACCTCGACCGACTCCTCGCGGGCCTCCTCAGGCAGCGTGCCCAACGCGTGCTCGCTCACCTCGAGGGAGAGCGTGGTGACCTCCTCTCCGAAGGCCCAGCCGTCCTTGGCGGTGCCTTCGTCGCACGGAAGCTGCGCACAGCCGACCACCGCCTGGACCAGCAGGCCCCACGGGCTCAGATGCCCAGCTCCTCGGCGACGGACTCGTACGCCTCGACCAGCTCGTCGAGCTTCTCGTCCATCGTCTCCACGTCCTCCGGCCGGTCCGCCGCGACGTCGGTCGACTCCGAGGGGTCGCTGGTCAAGTCGTAGAGCGCCTGACCGTGCCGCGTGCTGATCATCTTCAAGCCTTCCGGGCTCACGAGCGCCGAGGACGCCGTGCCACCCGAGAGCGACCACACGCCGGGGAGCTGGTCCGACGCGAGGAGCTCGCTCAGGTCGGTCCCCTGCCAGCTCTCGGACGGTGGGACGCCGAGCAGCCCGGCGATGGTCGGCGCGATGTCGATGGTCCGGGCAGCGCCCGAAGGGCCTCGGGGCGTGATGCCGGGACCGGCGAACATCAACGGGGTGCCCAGGTTCTCCTGCCAGAGGTGGCGGTGGTACCAGCCATCGTGCTCACCGAACTGTTCGCCGTGGTCGCCGACGAGCACGACGTAGGTGTCGTCCCCGACGGCCGAGAGCAGCCGCCCGACCTGGTCGTCGAAGTAGGCGATCTCCTCGTCGTAGAGGGCGAGCAGCTTCCCGACGTCTTCGTCGGTGTAGCTGAGCTTGCCGCCGACCAGCGCATTGAGGGTCGATTGAGAGCCGTCGAAGGTCGAGTCGTAGGCGTCGGACCACATGCCGAGCCAGCCCTCGGGAGCCTCGTAGGGCGTGTGCGGATCCATGTAGTGGACCCAGGTGAGGCGGGGAGCGTTGCTGGGGATGCCGAGGCGGATCAACACCTCGTCGGTGAGGATCTCGGCGCTGTCCAGCGACGACAGCTCGGCCTTGGTGGAGCCAGCCACGTCGACCCGGTCGAAGTGGTCGAAGCCCTGGTCGAAGTTCAACCCGTCGGCGATGATGTTGGACCGGGACAACAGCTCGGTCCGGTAGCCGGCCGCCTGGAGCACCTCGGCGAGGGTCTCGGGCACCGTGGACATGGGCGCGTACTCGGGCTGATCCGCGCCGCTGTCGGTGGCCTCGCAGCAGTCGTGGGTGAAGGGCGACAGCGAGGTCATCACCGTCGCCACCGAGGGCAGCGTCCAGTAGGCCGCCGAGACGTGCTCGAGCGTCACCCCCGACGCCGCCAACACCTCGAGGTTGGGGGTGGTCTGGCGCTCGTACCCGTAGGCGCTCATGCGATCGGACCGGAGGGTATCGACCACGATGACCAGCACGTCCGGCGCGTCCGCAGCAGCGCCGCGAGCGGAGTCGCCACCGTCGCCGGTGCAGCCCGAGATGATCAACGACAGCAGCACCGACCGACCATAGCCGGTCGGTGTCGGGGCGATCACTCAGGGTCCGTAGGCCAGCTGCCCACGCCACCGTTCCAGCTCGCTGGTCAACGCCTGGAACGCCTCTGCAGCTTCCGCGTCGCCGTCGATGGTGGACGCGAGGTCCTCGCCCTCCGCGTAGTCCGCCGTGTCGTAGCGGTAGAGCTCGCTCTCTGCACCCGCGCGCTCGATGAGCTTCCAGCGCTGGCTCCTCACGGTGGCGTCACCGGCGGCCGGGGTGCCGGCCGCGTTCGGCGAGAAGGACTCGACGTGCAGGTGGTCGCGCGGCCCCACCGCGCCCGCATCCGACAAGAGCCCGGCCCACGAGCGTCCGTCGATGGTGACCGCGTCTCCGGCGAAGTCGCCCTCCGTGCGAACCAGATCCTGGACGTCGACCCCAGCCAGCTCGGCGACGGTGCTGAACACGTCGACCACGTGCACCAGGGCGTCCGTTCGTCGCCCGGGCTCCGTGAGGAGCGGTCCGGACACGATGAGCGGGACGTGCACGCCCCCGTCGTACAGCGACTCCTTCGCGCGTTCGGGCCGCGCCGGGTCGAGCACGGTCTCCCGAGGGGAGCCGTTGTCTCCCATCACCACCACCAGCGTGCGAGCGCGCACCCCGGCGTCCATCGTGTCCAGCACCCGCCCGAGCTCGGAGTCGACGGACTCCAACATGGCGGCGTAGAGATCCGCCTGCGGGTCGCCGTCGGCCACCGTGAGCGTGGTCAGGTCCGCGGGCGGCGCATGGAACGGCTCGTGCGGAGCGGAGAACGCGGAGAGCACGAACCAGGGCTCGGGCAGCGCCTGGCTCAGCGCGAGCACATCGTCCGCCTGATCGGTCGTGACGTAGCTCGTGGTGAAGCTCAAGCTCCCGTCCACGTTCTTCTGCCAGTAGTCGTAGTCGAGCTCCTCGTCCGCGACCGCGTCGTAGGCGTGGTGGAGGTTTCCGAGCGTTCCGCGGACCGCGTCGAAGCCCTGGAGCCCGGGGTGGTCCGCCGGGCTGTCGTGCTGCCACGCCACGAGGTGCCACTTCCCCACCAGGGCCGTGGCGTAGGGTTGTGGTGCAGCGCGCAGCACCTCGGCCACGGTCACCTCGTCCTCGAGCAACCAGTGACCGTCCACCTCCGGGGTGAGCACACGACCGAGCCCGGTGCGGGTGGCGTGCCGGCCGGTGAGCAGTGCGGCGCGCGAGGGTGTGCAGCCCGGGTAGGTCCAGGCGTTCTCGAAGAGCAGGCCCTCGGCGGCGAGGGCGTCGATCGTGGGCGTGGGGGCGGGCTGGTCGTGCACGCCGTAGGCGCCGATCTTGTCGACGCCGACGTCGTCGAGCAACACCACCAGGAGGTTGGGCGGCATCGGCTCGGACGTGTCCGGCCGGGTGTCTGCGCCGTCCGAGTGGGGCGCCGCCGTGTCGAGCGCACCCGGACCCGCGACCGCCGTGGCATCGGACGGCTGGCAGGACGCGGCCCACAGCATCAGGAGCATCGGGACAGTCTATGACGACGGGGCCGAGGTGCGGAAGGTACCCCCGAGAGGATTCGAACCTCCGGCCTACGGATTAGGAAGGGGTGATCCGGCGTGTGGATCGCGGTGCGGAGGGCGTTCGCGGGGCGGATCGGGGGGCACTTGTACACCACTTGCAACTCTGGTGCGGTGGTGTGTCGACGGCCGCCGGGGTAGCCCCACCGCATGCCGACGTGGTGGATCTGGCCGCTGGAGTTCACGCCTCATCTCGAGGAACGCATGGAGCAACGCGGCCTGAGCGAGGTCGAGCTTCGTCAGATGCTCGCAACCCCGTCGGGCCTGGTAGACGATCACGTCGAGGGACGATGGGTGGTCCATTGCCGGCTTCGACAGGCAGCGTGGCACGTCATCGTGGAGCCGGATGATGAAGACGAGGTTGTGGTCCTCGTCACTGCCTACCGGGTAGACTAGGGCCATGGCACGTCGATACTTGCAGGTCACTTACCGGAAGGGCAAGCCGCTCGCGGCATACCTCCAACTCCGGCGGCGGCCGGGGTCGAAGGCCGCGCGCTCCGTGCCGGTCGACGGTGGTCTGATCATCGACTACGACGCTGATGGGGAGCCGATCGGGCTCGAGATCACATCCCCGGCGAGCATCACTACGTTGCAGCTCGACACGGTGCTTCGGGAGCTGGGCCTGCCGCCTCTCGGAACAGGCGAGCTGGCACCACTTGCGGCGTAGACGCGACCTGTCTGCGGCGACCGGCAGCTTGCAACCGGCCTTGCCCCTGCGGGAGCGGCCAAGAGCACGACACTGCCGTGATCGTCGGTCATGTTGACGGGGCCCGTAGTCGGTCTCCAAGGACATCACGGAGGAGCCGAAGCCGGGCCGCGGAGCTGGCTACGGCGCGGTGTGGACCGGCTCCGAGGCAGTTGTAGGTCACGTGCAGCCGGCGCGTGCCGAAGGGTCCGGCTGCCTCCAGCCCCTCCCTCGCTCGAACCTCCTCCACCAAGGGATCGAGCCGCAAGATGCTCCGCGACAACGAGCCCCTCGGGCACCTCGGGCGAGATCGACCTACGGTCGTCGAATCCGGCGCCCTCATCGCGGATCGAGATGTCGACAACGGCAACCAGTCGACAACGGCAACCAAACGCCTGATATCACACGTGGAAGTGGTACCCCCGAGAGGATTCGAACCTCCGGCCTACGGATTAGGAATCCGCCGCTCTATCCAACTGAGCTACGGGGGCGTGCGCGCCCGCTATCCGACCTCCGCAGGCCGCGTCCAGCCGCTATGATCGGGTCGTGCTCTTCTTCGTCGCCTGCACCGCCGACCTCACGGACACTGCGGTGGACGCCGCGCCCGTCCCCGTGGACTGGTCGTCCCAAGCCGTCCGCCTCGCCGAGGACATCGCGCCGCCCGCCGACGGGCTCTCCTGGTCGCGGTCCATCGTGCACCTGCACTCGCCCTGGTCCCACGATGCCTGCGACGGCGAAGGGTACGTGGACGGGGTGCTGGACGAAGCCTGCCTCGACGACCTCCGACGCGGCCTCTGCGAGGCGGCCATCGACACCGCCTGGCTCTCCGACCACCCCTCCTACGGCGCGGTGCCGGACTGGGACACCTTGCTGAACCTGCGCTCCGGCGATGACCTGGTCGAGCTCGACGGCCAGTCGGTCGGGCTCCGAATCCTGTGCGACGACGGGCACCAGACCCTCCTCCGACCGGGCTACGAGGACATGTTGATGCCCGTCGGCCTCGAGCGGCACGTGGCAGACGACGCCGAGACTCGAGACGATCTGCTCAACCGCGCAGATCAGGACGCCGTCGACGCCATGCTGGACGCCGGCGCGCTCGTCCTCCAAGCCCACACCGAAGAGCGCGACCTCGAAACGCTCCTCGAACGGCAGGCCCTCGGGCAGGCGGGCGTCGAGGTCTTCAACCTGCACGCGATGGTCGATCCGACGATTCGAGAGGAGTTCCTCGGCCTCGACCCGCTGAGCTGGCTGAGCGACGCGGCCCCGTTCCTGGACGCCGACAGCGAGGCCGAGCCCGACCTGGTCTTCCTGGCGCTCTACCAGGACCAGCAGGTGAGCATCGACCGCTTCGATCAGCTCGCGGCGGTGCAGCACACCGTCGCCGTGGCCGGCACCGACGCCCACCGCAACTCCCTTCCCAGCCTGATGTCCGATGGCGAACGCGTGGACTCCTACCGCCGCATGATGCGCTGGTTCTCGAACTGGGTCGTGGCGGCGGATCAGGCACCCGACACCCTGGACGAAGCGCTGGCCGCGGGCGCCAACTACATCGTGTTCGATGCGCTGGGAATCCCCGACGGGCTCGGCTTCGAGCAGGTCGACGGGGGGGTGCGGGCCGCGTGCGTGACCCTGTCCGATGGCTCTCCGAAGAACGGTGAGTCCCCGGAGATCGGCTACGAGATCCTGAAGGACGGCGCGGTGTGGGCCACCGGATGTGGCACCACCCACGCCACGGACGGTGCCGGCGTGTACCGCCTGCGCCTGACGATCGATCCCCACCATCTCCGGGACTTCCTTCCCGACGACGGCGACTGGGACCGGACCTTCACCTGGGCCCTGTCGAATCCCGTCCTGCTGTAGCCTCGAGGCGCTGCAGCGCGCCAGCCCACAAGAAGTAGGCTCCTCCCGTGTCCGACACCGCCCGCCACACCCCGCCCTTCTCCGGTCTCGAAGTGGGCGACTGGTCGCTGAAGGCGCCGCTCGACGAGCACAAACCCCGGGCGGCGTGGCTCGCGGAAGACGGCGGCGGAAGGCTCGCTGTGATCGCGCAGCTCGAGGGCGACCCCGCACGGGTGCAGCGCCTCCTGCGCGTCTGCCACCCGTCGGTCGCCGCCGTCCTCGATCACGGCACGGATCCGAGCCCCTGGATGGCGCTGGAGCACACCCCCGGCGTGTCCCTGAAGGTGCTGACGAGCATGCGCCCCCTCAGCAGGACCCAGGCCTTGCAGGCGGGTGCCCACCTCGCGGATGGACTGGCCGCCCTCCACGAGGAAGGGCTGACCCACGGCGCGGTGCAGCCCGACCACATCCTCTGCCGAGAGCTCTCGGGCCCCTCGCTCACGCTGCTGTCGCCCACGGTGGAGGTGGGCTTCGGTGACCTTGCGTGGTCGGCGCCGGAGCGCTTGGATCAGGGCCACCCCACAGCGGCCACCGATCTCTACAGCCTCGGCTTGCTGCTCTGGCGTCTGCTGCACGGTGCGCCGCCCTGGCCGGATGGCTCACCGGAGCTCCGCGGTGAGGGCCCGCCGCCGTCGACGCTTCGACGTCCCGCCTTGGACGCCCTGCTCCGAGCCCTGCTCCACCCGAGCGCCGCCGAGCGGCCGTCGGCGGGGGAGGTGGTTCGGGTGCTCGTCGCGGAGGGTGCGCGTGCACCCGGCCCGGACACGTGGACGGTGCTGCGCCGCGCCCACCACCTGCACCTCACGCGCACGGTGGAGGCCGAGGCGCTGCGCCTGTGGACCGCCAAGACCAACAGCCTCGCGCTGGTGGGCCCGCGCGGTTCCGGTCGGTCGCGTTGCCTGGACCGCATCGGGGCGGCACTGCGCAGCCGCGGTGTGGCCGTGCTTCGCATCCATCCCGGAGGGGGCGCCTGGGCACCCGTCCGGCGCGCGCTCCGCGATCCGGCGCTCTGGGGCGAGCCGGCCAACCTGCCCGCGGACATGGAGCAGAGGGTTCGGGCACGGGCGGCCGCCGAGCTCGTGATGGGGCGCACCTCGGGCCGCCTCGCCGTGCTGGCCGACGACCTCGGGAGCCTGGACCGGGGCACGGCCGCCACCCTCGCCGCACTCGCCGAACAGCCGGAGTGCACGGTGTTCGCAGCGGCGTCGCAGACCCCCGCCTGGGCGGCGGCCACTTGGGGCATGTCCAGCATCGGCCACGCGGAGCTTCGTCGCCTCCTCGAGGGCTTGTTGGGACGCTGCGACGACCTGGCGGGCCTGGCGGAGCGCGTGGAGAAGCTCACCGGCGGGCTGCCAGGCATCGTGTTGGAGACGGTGCTCGGCGCCACGGAGTCCGGCGCGCTTCGCTACGAACGCTACCGCTGGCGCGTCGATCGCGCGAAGCTCCAGGCGCTCGGGCACACGCCCGAGGCCCACGTCGACCGTCTGCACCTGCTCGGCACCGCCGCGACCACGGTGGGCGGGTTGCTCGCTACGGCAGACCGCCCCTTGCGGGTAGAGACCCTGGCCAGCCTCGCCCACGCGGCCAGCCGCGGCATGCGGATCGCGCTGGACGAGCTCCAGGTCACCGGCTTCGTGCGGGTCGAAGAAGGGGTGGCACGCTGCGACACGGAGCTGCACCGCAAGGCGCTCCTCGGAGCCAGGCCCGAGCCGGAGGAACAGCACCTGGTGCTGGCCCGGCACCTGGCCGCGACCTCCGGCGCAGACCTCGTGGCGCTCGGTGAGCACGTCGAGGCGAGCGGGGACCTCGACCTCATCGCGGAGCACGCCCCGCGCTGCCTCCTTGCGGCCCTGGATCGAGACACCGCCCTCGCTCTCGCGCTCGCGTCGGCCATGTTCGATCGGCTGCCCAGCCCCACGCTGGCGGGACTTCGCGTGCGTGCGATGGCGCGGGCAGGCCAGGCGCCCGCAGCGCAGCGCTTTGGAAGCGACCAGCTTCCGCGGGACCCGGGCGCGCAGCACGCGCCACTCCTCGCGGAGCTCGCGCGCCTGCACGCGGATCACCTCGACCAGCCCGAGGAGGCCCTGCGTCTGCTCCAGCGCACCCGGCTCGCGCTGGGGGGCCAGCTCCCGCTGACGCTCGCGGGGCTGGCTGCGCGCTTGCACCTCGAGGCCGGCGAGCTCGACGAGGTGATCGCGCATGCAGCGAGCGCACCGCCGGTCCCCCGGACCGACGAGGTCGACGCCTGGATCGAGCTCCGCACGGTCCACGCCGAGGCGATCCTGGAACGAGGCGACGCAGCGGCCGCGCTGGAGTTGCTCGACAACATCCCGGAAGACCTGGGCGCAGGGCGCCCGAGCCGCGCCCGCCTCGATGCACTGCGCGGGCGCCTCGCCTGGAAGGCCGGTCGAATCCGCGAAGCGGGGTACCGCCTCTCGCGCGCGTCCACGCCCGAGGCCGGTCTGCGCGGCCCCGAGCGCGCGCGGCTCCTCGACCTCGCCGCGCAGGCGGTCGTGCGGATCGGCGACCGACCCGGAGCGCTCGCCCGCTGGGAAGAAGCGCTCCGCATCCTCGACCGTCACGGCGCCAGCCGCGAGGCGGTGCGCGTGCAGATCCGCCTCGCAGATGCCTACCGCGAGACCGGACGGTTGGAGCAGTCACGCGAGGCTGCGACCACGGCGCTCGAGCGCGCGTCGAACCACGGCATGCACCATGAAGAGGCCGGCGCGGCCTTGCGCCTCGGCGAGCTCGCCATGGTGAGCGACGACGCGGCGACCGCGCGGCGCTGGTACGACCGCGCGTCCACCATCGCGCGCGGCTGCTGTGTGCCGGAGCAGGAGGCGCGCGCCGCCGTGCGCCTGGCGGCGCTCGCCGTGGCAGAACGCGCCAGCGGCGCCCTCGCCTCGGTGCACGCTGCGCAGCGGCTCGTCGCCCGGTCGGGACAGACCGCCGACGCGTGTTTGATCCGCGCCATGGAGGCGCTCTGCCTGGCACGCGAAGGCGGCGGCGCTCAGCTCGACCGCCTCGCCGAATGCGCCGAGGAACCCTTGAGGTCCGCTGGCGAGGCCGGCCCACTCGCCGAGGTGCGGGTGCTCCTGAGCGAGGCCTTCCTGGAGGTCGGACGCAGCCAGGACGCGCTGACCTTCGCGGACCGGGTGCTGATCTACGCCGACGAGATGGGGCATGTGCACCTTCGAAGCCGCGCGGTGACCCTGGCGGGTCGGTGCCAGGCCCACCTGAGCGCTGGGCGCGACGACGAGGGCCTGAAGAAGCTGCTCGGGTTGGCCGTGGCTGTCACCCGGGAGCGTGATCTGGCCGGCCTGCTGGCGGCGGTCACCGAGTCGGCG
>Ga0114932_10002395_pt1 | contig 19807 bp, 14 predicted proteins | sample 2SBtaG_2_FD_87286 | JGI IMG/M metagenome (GOLD analysis project Ga0114932, IMG submission 87286) | Deep subsurface microbial communities from Kolumbo volcano to uncover new lineages of life (NeLLi) - 2SBTROV12_ACTIVE470 metaG | ecosystem: Environmental > Aquatic > Marine > Volcanic ... | reverse complement strand
GCCGACCATGGCGAAGCCGGCCCGTTCGTGCAGCTTGATGGATGGTGAATTCTCCGAATCGCCAATGATCGCCACCATGCGCCGAAAACCCCGCGCCGTGCATTGAGCGATGATGTCGTCCAACAGCTTCGGGCCGATGCCGGCGCCGCGCGCCTCCTCGGCCACGTAGACGGTGTTCTCCACCGTGTTGCGGTAGGCCGGCCGGGGCCGGTATCTGCCGGCGTAGGTATAGCCGACGACGCGGCCGGCGCGCACGGCGACGCGGTACGGGAAACCGCCGGCGATGACGGTGTCGCGGCGCCGGATCATTTCGTCCAGGTCCGGCGGTGTTTCCTCCCAACTGGCCAGGCCGTGGATGACATGATGGGCGTAGATCGCCTGGATTGCCGGCATGTCGGCATCGCTGACATCGCGGATTGAGACGTCGCCGATGTCCGTCGCGCCATCGCTTATTCCGGCGTTCATTCCGCCGCCTTGGGCAGGCTCCGGGGATCGCCTTTCAGGATGGCCGGGTCGATCTCGCTCAAGGCCTTGATCAGCTTGTTCATGTGGCGGATGACGCGCGGCAGGTCGGGGCCGCGCTGGATGCGCCGCTCATCCATGTAGAGCGCGCGGTTGATTTCGATCTGCAAGGCGTGCTGGCCAATTTCCGGGCGACCGTAGCGCCGCGTGATATGACCGCCGGCGTAGGGGCGGTTGCGGACCACCCGGTAGCCCATCTCCTTGAGAACGTGTTCGGCCAGCGCGGCGACGTCCGGCGCACAGGCCGCGCCGTGGCAATCGCCCAGCACGATGTCGACATTCTTGAGGCCCTTGGTGCGCACCCCAGGCGCCCGCGTCGACGGCATGGAATGGCAATCGACCAGCAGCGATACGCCGAACTTGCGCCTGGCCGCTTCCAACAATGCCGCCAGTGCGCGGTGGTAGGGCCGGTGGTGCGCGTCGATGCGCCAGCGCACCTCGGCGAAGCTGAGGGGGCCGTCATAAATGGCTTCGCCGTCGGCGACGACGCGGGGCACCGTGCCCAGCCCCGCCGCGACCCTGGGTGAGCGGGTGCGGACGAAATCCGGCAACGGGCCGTCGAACATCTCGGGATCCAGTTCGAAGGCTTCGCGGTTGGCATCGACGTAGGCGCGCGGAAACAGGGCGCGCAACATGGGTGTGCCGAAATCCGGCGCCGCGGCGAAAATCTCGTCGACAAACGAATCCTCTGAACGGCGCAACATTTGCGGCGTCAGCCGCGATTGGGCGACGAACGCCTTCGGATAGCGGCGGCCCGAATGCGGTGACGAGAACACCACCGGCGCGCCGAGGACGTCCGGGCGGCGCACGTCGAGGCAGGAGGCGGTGTGAAATTCCATATCCATGGGGGCCATGATTGCCGTTGCCGCCGGCCCAGGCAACGGTTTCCTTGATGCCTCGCCGATGGGGCTGGATTTGCCGACCGAATTTCACGCCCGGGGCCCTCAAAAGCTTGCATTCACACCCGGAATCGATATAACCGGTCCTCTCAATCGGGCGCGTAGCTCAGCGGGAGAGCACCTCGGTGACATCGAGGGGGTCGTAGGTTCAAACCCTACCGCGCCCACCATCGAAACCCTCAGGGAGACCTGGGGGTTTTGTCATTTCCGGTGAGAATTTTGGCGAGGCCGGGTTTGAGTCTTTATCCCGCGCGCCTGACGGCGCGATCCCTACCGCGCCGGTCACGGAAACGCCTCGGGAAACCGGAGGCAACATTCTGAGCGGGTGTTGGACGGACACCGGGTTTGAGGCGCGCGCGGACGCGTGCCAAACGTACATCAGTACGAAGATGCGGTTGGGAGGCCGCCGACACGGCACATTCGTAACGTGGTGGTGCCGTTATCGCCGGTAGGTCAATGCGAACTCAGGAACCGTTGGCCTGTTTACTTGGCCTTGCTGCCGCGTGACTTCTTTATAAACATCGCACAAATCAGCATAAGTATACCGGCTACTACAGCGAGTCCGGAAAAGTAGTAAATCAACACGATTTATCTCCAGCCCAGGGATCGTTTATTTATTTTTTGAGATTAAAATTATAATATTATATTTTTCAATAGCTTACAAGAGTTTTTTAACATGGGCTGAATTCCGCCTCACCGTGTGACCGCCGTGCAACGGGGGTGAGGCGCGGATTGAGAACATACCGGAGTATGAATCCGTTTAAAATATGCGCCCGCCGCGTGAAGATCGGAATGATGCAGGCTTATACCAACAGCGCCGCGGCCCGGCGTATTTGTTCGGCTACGGTCTCATCATTGGCGCGGCGCAACAGCCGGGTGGCCGCGTACCACGGCGTCGTCTCGCCTTGTGCGCCCCATTTCCACTGCGGTGCCGGCGACAGCAAAACCGTCGTCGGTACGCCCAGTGCGCCCGCCATGTGGACAGTGGAATTGGAAATGGAAACCACCGCATCCATGGCCGCGACTTGCGCGGCGAAGGCGTCCAGGTCGGCCCACTGATCGACGCCGTCATCGTGGACCACTTCGATTCCGCTGGCCGCGTGCAAGGCGCTGCGTTCCGCCGCCGTATCGCCGTACTGAAGATCGATGAAGCGCGTATTGGGGTGTTCGAAAAGCGGCGCCAGATCGCGCAGGGACAGAGATTTCACGCCGCCGAATTTAGCCTTTGGGCTTTGCCAGGCAATGCCGACCAGCGACACGTCCTGATTTCCGGCCTGGTATTGGTCGCGCAGGGTCTGTGTGTGCGTGGGATCGGCGGCAAGGAAAGGGCTGGCCGGGCGGACCGCGAAATCGCGCCACAACCAGCACCCCAAACTGCCCATGGCGACGTGATAGTCGATGTCCGGGTCGGTCGTTGCGGCGGCCGGTGGGTTTTCCGCCGCACGCATTCAACATCGGCGAAGGAGCGCTGAAACAATGGCACCAGCCGGGCCTCGCTTTCCAATACCACCCGGGCACCGCGGGCCAGCAAATCCGGTAACAGCGCCATGTACATGATCTGGTCGCCGACACCTTGTTCGGCGTAGACGAAGATCGATTTGCCGGCCAGCGGTTCGCCCAGCCATGCCGGTTGCGCCGGCGGACCGCTCCATCGTTCACGGCGTTGCAGGCGCCAGTGGTGGTTCTCCCAGGCCCGTTCGAAATCGCCCTGCAGGAACTGTAATTCCCCCAGTATTTCGTGGACCTGGCCTTGATCCGCCAGGGCCAAGTCGTGGCCCCGCGCAATCCAGGAATCAACTAACTCGCGGGCCTGATCGCCGCGGTCCGTGTCGCGCAGGACACAGGCCAACTGCATGGCGGCGGCCACGTCATCGGCGTTTTTGAACAAATCCGCCCGGTACATGCGTTCGCGCTCATCAAAACCTTCACCGGCAGCCTTCAAAATGTCTTCAAGATCATCGCGGTAATTCCGAAATGACGGTTCCAATTGAAAGGCGCGGCGAAAATGAGTAACCGCGTCCGCCAAGCGGCCCTGATCTTTCAGCGCCAATCCCAGACCGTGGTGGCCGCCGGCAAGGTTCGGCAGGGCATTGAGCGCGGAACGGAAGGCCGCTTCCGCCGCCGGCAGATCTTTCTGTCCCAACAGAGCCTGGCCCAGATTGGCCAATAACATGCCATCACCCGCTCGCCGATCAAGGGCCCGGCGGTAGGTCCTTTCGGCGTCTTCAAACCGGCCGGCTTGGCAGAGCGCGCCGCCATAATCGTTTTCAATGTCCGCGTCATCGGGCCGCAATTCACTAAGCCGGGCGAAGGCGGTGACGGCGGCCTCCGGCGTTGGCAATTGAACCGCCGCATGCGCCGCCAAGCCCGCCGCGTCGTCGCGGCCCGTGTCGGCTAATATCTTGATGGCCAGCGTGAACGCCGTCGCCGGGTCGCCAGCTTCGACGGCGCTCAACGCTTTTTGCAATGCCTTGTCGGCGTTGCGCGGCGTCGCGCCGCGGCGTTGCTGCTTATTCTGTTTGCGGCGCAGCCCACGGTTCATGGGGCAATTTCCTCAGTTGTCGCGGCAAAGATACCAAAGGCCGGCGTCCGGTTCCAATGTCGTGTATGGGCCGGTTGGTCTCAGTCGGGCCGGTTCTGCTTTCTGCGGCGCTCTTGTTCTTCCCAGGGATCGACACGGTTCAAATCGCGCAGGCTGAAGAAGATCAGCGGTATCGACAAGATGCCGACGCCGACGAAAAACGGCTCATAGAGGGTCATGCCGGCGATAAAAAAGACAATGCCGGTGTAGGCGATGATCTTCGAAGGCAGCTTTTTGTCCTTGGCGCCGACGCGGTTTGCGGCGTCGCGGTAGATCAACATAACCTTGTTGAAGTTGGCCGAGATGATGGAAAAAGTGATAAAGGCGAACACCGCCAGCGCCATGTAGAGGGCATAGGCCGCGCCTTCGCTGAGGACGTCAAAGGGTGTTGTCGGTTCCATGCGGCGTCTCAATGCGGCCCGGGCAGAAGTTCATTCGTTCAAGGATAGGGACGGAACGGGCGGATTGGAAAGGAGAGAATCGAAAATAACCCGACCGCCCTTGAGGACGAGGCGCTCGGCCGGATGGCAACAGACGGCTTCCGCGACGGTCTCCGCCGGCACGGCCATCAGATCGGCCGGGCTGCCGGCCTTGAGCTCATGCGCAGCCAAGCCAAGAACCTGGGCGCCGCCTTCGGCGACGACGCGAAGCGCCAGTTCGATATCGACGTCGCGGCGAAAGCCTGAGCGGTAGGCCAGCATCATGGCGCGCGCCAGCATGTCGGCGTTGCCATAGGGCGTCCAGGTGTCGCGGACCCCGTCGGAGCCCACGGCGACAATGACGCCGGCCTTGTGCAAGTCCTTGACGGGCGGCACCGGGCTGGCGCCCGGCGCATAGGTGATTATCGCGACGCCCGCTTCGGCCAGGGCGTTGATCAGCCGGCCGCGGCGCGCCGCATCAACGCTGCCCAGGCAGAAGGCATGGCTGATGGCGACCCGGCCGGCCATGCCCAGCGCCCGGGTCCGTTCGCAGATCATCTCCATGGACAAGGCGCCTTCGTCGCCCATTTCGTGGAGATGAATGTCGATCATGGCGGCTTTTTTGTCGGCCAGGCCAAAGACGGTGTCCAACTGGCCGGCGCGGTCACCGTCGATACTGGAAGGGTCGATGCCGCCGACGACCTCGACCCCGGCGTCCAGGGCGCCGGCCATCACCGCCGCCGTGCCGGGATTGGTGATCAGGCCGAATTGCGGAAAGGCGATGAGCTGGATGTCGATCCGATCGGCGAAGGCCTCGCGCACGGCCAACAGGGCGTCGACATGTTTAAGGCCCAATTCCGGTTCCACGTCGACGTGGCTGCGAATATGGCCGGTGCCCATGGAGATCGCCTGACACACCAGGGCGCCGGCGCGTTCGGCAATGCTGTCCTGCATCAGGAGGCGCATCTCAAGATCGGCAGCAATGCGCGCTTCGCGCGATGGTCCGGCCCGATGCGCCTGCCAGGGCTGGCCCCAAAGGGTCTTGTCGAGGTGCATGTGGGCGTCGACCAGCGACGGCACCAACAGCGCGCCGCCGCCGTCCAACTGAGGCGCCTCGCCGGCGTCCAATCCGGGCGCGATTCCGACGATGGCGCCGTCTGCCATCAACACGTCGGTGGCATCGGCGCCCCAGGGCCGGACATTGCGGAGGACAAGGGCGCCGGTCATCGGTCTATGGTGGCCATCGATCCAAGGGGTTAGTTGACGGGATTGCCGTCGCCATCGGGCCAGCGAACAGGGCTGGACCGGTGGTAGCCATAGTGGTGCATGCACGATGTCGAAAAGCGCTGAATTTCCAATTTGCCGTTGACTTCCCAATGGCTTCTCGGCACCCCACAGCCGACCGCCGCCCAGGCGAAATCCTTGGCGGTCGCGTTGGTGTTGCGGGTCTGCCAATCATCATTGACGTCGCGGGCCGGGTGCGTGCAGGCGGCCAGAATGCCGGTCAAAAATGTTATCGATACGAAGCGGGCGAAGCTCATCGATGCGCCATTTCTTGCAATTTACCGGCCTTGCAGGTTGCCGGACCGGCTGTGGTGCCGACAGGCAAGTTTTTCACAGTCTCGATGGTCCGACAATTGCAATTTTTCTGGGCCCGGTGGGTGCCGGTTTGGCGCGCCGCTTCCCAAACATATTCAAATTATATAAAGTATAAAAACCTTAAATCTCAAAGACTTTGCTATTTCGAAACGGGTGACTATGTTGGCGCCCATCAAACAGGCCACGTCAACCGTCGGGGCCGAAGAAGAGGGAAATTGAGTAGATGTCGAAACTTGTCGCGCCGCACGGTGGCGGGTCCCTGAAACCCCTGTTGGCGCCGGAATCTGAGCGGACCGATGGTCTGGCCGGGGCCGCGGCCCTGACCCGGGTGCCCATGTCCAGCCTAGAGGTTTCCGACGTGCTGATGCTTTCCATGGGCGCCTATACGCCCTTGGACGGGTTCATGAACGAAGCCGACTGGCGCGGCACCTGCGTCGACATGAAATTGGCCGACGGCACCTTCTGGCCGATCCCCGTCAGCCTGTCGGCCAGCGCTGAGCTGGCCGACACCATTGAGATCGGCCAGGCGGTTGCCCTGGTTGATGCGGACAGCGAAAAGATCATGGCGACGATGATGGTCAACGAGAAATTCATCCCCGACAAGGCGCTGGAATGTGAGACCGTCTACCGGACCACGGACACGGCGCATCCCGGGGTTGCCAAGATCATGGACCACGGCGCGGTGCGCCTGGCCGGTCCGGTTACCGTATTGGACGAAGGCGAGTTCCCTGATCTGTTCGCGGACCTCTACCTGCGCCCCGACGAATCGCGCGCCCAGTTCGCTGAAAAGGGCTGGTCGCGTGTCGCCGCCTTCCAGACCCGAAACCCCATGCACCGCAGCCACGAACATCTGGTCAAGATTGCCGCCGAGGTCACCGACGGGGTGTTCATCCACCAGGTGCTGGGCAAACTGAAGGCCGGCGACATCCCCGCCGATGTGCGCACCGAAGCGATCCAGGCGATGATCGACAACTATTTCCGCGCCGGCACGGTGATCCAGGCCGGCTATCCCATCGAAATGCGCTATGCGGGACCCCGGGAAGCCTTGTTTCATGCCCTGATCCGCCAGAACTATGGGTGTTCGCACCTGATCGTCGGGCGCGATCATGCCGGCGTCGGCGATTATTACGGGCCTTTCGATGCCCATCACATTTTCGATGAGATCGACGAAGATGCGCTGCAGACCCGGCCCTTGAAGATCGACATCACGTTTTACTGCACCAAGTGCTACGGCATGGCGACGGCAAAGACCTGCCCGCACGGCAAGGAAGACCAGATACAGGTCTCCGGCACGGAACAGCGGCGCATGCTGACGGAAGGCGAAGCCATCCCGCCGGAATTTTCAAGGCCGGAAGTGGTGGCCGTGTTGCAGCGGTATTACGCCAACCTGGATTGAGGCGGCAGTGATCGCGCATGTCGAAGAATTTATCAACGCTGTCATCGGCGGAAAATGACCATCGGAACATGATGCGTTGGCCTGGAGTTGGGGGCTCAAGGCTACCCTATTCCGTGGCGGCGGATCAACCAACGCCGCCGCCTTGGCCTGCTCCGCCGTGGGTGTAATACTTCGCCCATGGCCCGGTCCTGGCGCACGATTGTCGAAAATCTGACGTCCGCGGACGGGCCTGCCGTTCCGGCCCCCTATGGGCTTTCGGCGGCCATCCTCGTCGCCATCCCGGCGGCGCTTTGCCTGTACGTCGCGGTCCGCTACTTCGCTGCGTCGTCGGGCGTCATGGATCCTTCCGGTAACGCCGTCGGCCGTGATTTCGTCACCATCTGGTCGGCGGCGCAGTTGCTCAAACAAGGTGACTTGTGGTCGATTTTCGACAGCGCCTCCATGTTCGCCTTCCAGAAATCGATCTTTGGCCCGGATTTCCCCGCCCACAATTACCCCTATCCGCCGCACAGCCTGTTCGTGATCGCGCCGCTGATGCATCTTTCCTACCTGCCGGCGTTCGTGCTGTGGAGCGCCGCCACCGCGATCATCTTGGCCGCCGCCTTGCGCGCGGCCGGGATGCATTGGGGACTGATCGCCGTGCTGATGGCCGCGCCCTCGTCGTGGATCAACTTTGTCTGCGGACAAAACGGCTTTATCACGGCGGCGCTGTGCGTTGCCGGGTTCGCCTTGGTGACCCGGCGACCATGGTTGGCCGGCATCATGTTCGGTTTGCTGACCTTCAAGCCGCACCTTGGCCTGTTAATCCCGGTGGCCTTGATCGCGCTCCGCCAATGGCGGGCCGTGGCGGGCGCCGGGCTGACGCTGGCGGCGATGGTCGCCGCCAGTTCGCTGGCCTTCGGCTGGGATGTCTGGCCGATATTCCTGGAAACCGCACCGGCGGACATGCTGGGGGCCGGGTTGCAGGGCGACAAGGGCGTCGCCGAATGGATGATCCCGACAGTCTTCATGGCCGCCAAGCGGATCGGGCTCAGCGCGGATGCGGCCCTGCTGGCCCAGATCCCGTTTACGATGACGGCGGTTACCGCCGTGTACCTGGCGTTCCGAAGGCCGTGGCCCATGGAGATCAAAATGGCGCTGCTGATGACGTCGACGTTTCTGGCCAACATCTACGGCCACAACTATGACATGACGTTCACCTCTATCGCCGTCGTCGTGCTCATGGCCTGGACGGGCAGGCAGGGGATTACGCCTTGGGATCTGTGGACGGCGGCCCTGGTATGGACCCTGCCGATGACCATCTTCGTTCTCAATTATCACCACGTGCCGCTGGGCCCGGTGTTCCTGGCCATGCTGGCGGGTTGTCTGTGGGCGAGCGGCATCCGGGCCGAGACGGGCCGGGCCGGGGCCTTTGCAAGGTTTTGAGGCGGGCCTTGGTTCGTCAATGGCCGAAGCCGGTATTGAGGCGACGCCAGTTAGGCCTCAAACTGTCGTTGAGTTGGGGATTCAACATCTCGACAATTTTTACGTTCACAGGGAATGCTCATGATCGCGCCTGAATGCAAATCTGGAACCGCCGATTGGTGATTGAAATGCGCGCCAGGGTGATCAGTGAATTTGTGCCATGCGTCTGACCACGAAGTACCCATTGACGATCGTTACCATGGCCTTGGCCGCCGCCCTGGTGACCGGCGTCGTCGCCTACCAGGTATCGAAAAAGGAATTGCGGCTGGCGGCCGAGCGCCAATCGATCGAGATTCTGGAAAGCCGCAAGGCGGCGCTGCGCCGTTACCTGAAATCCATCGAGCAGGATCTGTCCCTGTTGGCCTCCAATCGATTTGCCCAGGATGCGTTGACCGACTTCAGCCATGCCTGGGCACGCTTGCAGGGAAATCCCGAGCAAATTCTGCAGAAGCTTTATATTCATGACAATCCGCACCCGACCGGCGAGAAAGAGAAATTGGACCAAGCTGACGACCCGTCCCTGTACAGCACCGTGCATGGCCGCAATCACCCCTGGTTCCGGCGGTTCCTGGAAGAGCGCGGCTACTACGACATCTTCCTGTTCGATACGTCGGGCAACCTGGTCTATACGGTTTTCAAGGAGCTCGACTACGCCACCAACTTTACCAACGGGCGTTGGCGCGGCACCGACCTTGGCCGGGCCTTCCGGACCACGGTATTCAACCTGTTTCCGGAATTTCAAGCGTTCTTCGATTTCAAGCCCTACGAGCCGAGCCACGGCGCGCCGGCGAGCTTCATCGCGACACCGGTGTTCAACGACAAAGAGGATTTTATCGGCGTTTTGGCCTTCCAGATGCCGATCGGACGGATCAACGACATCATGCAGGTTTCCGCCGGCATGGGCAAAACCGGACGCGCCTACCTGGTCGGCCAGGATTTGCTGGTGCGCAACGATTCCCGGTTCTCAAGCGCTACGGAAATTCTCAAAACCAAAAAATCGGCGGACATCGTGCATACGGCCATGGAAGGCGTGACGGGCATCCGCGAACTTACCGACGACAGGGGAACCGACATTCTGGTCACCTACACGTCGATCGGCTTTGCCGGCCAGGTGTGGGCAATCATTACCGAGATCGAACTGGCGGAAGTTCTGGCGCCGGTCGATGACCTGCGCCGGTTTATGATGTTGGCGGGGTTGATCATCGGCCTCACGGTGACCGTCTTGGGGGTTTGGTTTTCCGCCAACCTGTCACGTCCCATCGTCGCCATGACCGGCATCATGCAGCGCCTGGCGAAACGCGATCTGGATGTGGATGTGCCGGCGTCCGGCCGCGCCGACGAGATCGGCGAAATGGAAAAGGCCTTGGAGGTATTCAAGGAAAACGCCTTGCAACGCAAGGTGGCCGAAGCCGCCTTGCAGGAAAGTGAGCAGCGCTTCAAGACCATTCTCGACAACATGCCGGCAGCGGTCTATCTGCGCGACCGCGACGGCCGCTACATCCTCATCAACCAAGCCTACAAGGAAATTTATCAGATCACCGACGAAGAGGTCTACGGCAAGACCGTGCACGACCTGTTGCCTGCGGAGCAGGCACAAGAGTTCGCAAGCCAGGATCGTCAAGTGATCGACCAAGGCGACTTCATCGAATTTGAGGCCGTCGTCACGCAAAACGATGAAGCGAAATTTCTGACCACCATAAAATTTCCGATCCGCGACCATCGCGGCAATATTGAAGCGGTTGGGGGTGTCGACGTCGACATCACCGAACAGAAACATGCCGAAGCCGCGATTGCCGAGAAGGAAGCGCAACTGCGGCTCGCCCTCGACAATTTGCCCGGCGGTATCTGTATGCTCGACGCCGGCCTCAATATCGCGCTGTTCAACGAACAGTACCCGGCGCTCATGCGCTACGGTTCCGAAACCTTCCAGGTTGGCCGATCGATCGGTGATTCGATCCGTGCCGCGATTGACGATGAGGTGCGCTCGGCTGAGGACGCCGACGCGATCATCGCCGAACGCCTGGAACGTCTGGGCGCCGCGCGTTCCGGTGAATCGGAACGCATCTTTGCCGACGGCGACGCCATTCGCGTACGTTACAACGCGCTTGCCGACGGCAGCCTTGTCCTGGTGGCAACGGATATCACCGAGAGCCGGCGGGCGGCACAGAAGATCGAGGAAAACGAGGCCCTGCTGCGCAATATCATGGACCATATCGCGCAAGGTGTCGTTGCCTTCAATGCCGACCGGCAGTTGCTGTCATGGAACGAAAACTATCGTCAGATTCTGGCCTTCCCGAAATCGTTGCTCCGGCCCGGGCAGGCCAACGAAAAGATGGCTTTGCACCTTGCCAAGAAAGGCACCTACGGTGACGGGGATCCGGTGGCCTTGTCGAAAGCGCGCATCGAACAATTGTGGAAAAAGGACGGCTCGACGCGAATCGAAATGACCACCCAGGAAGGCGGCGTTTACGACGTCTGGTCGGCGAAGACGCCGGATCATGGCCTAGTCATCACCTACACGGATATCGCCGAGCGTAAGCGGGCCGAAGAAGAACTGCATGAGGCCCGCATCGTCGCGGAAGAAGCGACCCGGGCGAAATCCTCGTTCCTGGCGACCATGAGCCATGAGATCCGCACGCCCATGAACGGGCTCATGTCCATGGCCGAGCTGTTGAACCATACGGCGCTTTCCGAGGAACAGCAGAGCATGTCGACGATCATCCGCGAAAGCGGTGCGGCACTGCTGGTGATCATCAACGACATCCTCGATTTCTCGAAGATCGAAGCCGGCAAGATGGACCTGGAAGTGGTCGATCTGTCGCTCATTGACCTGGTCGAAAGCGTCGCCCATCTATTGGCGCCGCAGGCTTCGGAAAAAGGACTGGGGTTGAGCGCCTTCGTCGATCCCGCACTGCCCGATCATTACCAAGGGGACCCGACACGGCTGCGCCAAATCTTGCTCAATCTGGCCGGCAACGCCGTCAAGTTCACCGACAAAGGGTCGGTCAGCATCGACATCGCGGCGGCGCGCAAGGGTAAGGTCAAATCCGCGCTTGCGTTCCGGATTACGGATACTGGCATCGGCTTGAGCGATGACCAGCAGCAGAAATTGTTCCAGCCTTTTCAGCAGGCCGACGCCTCAACGGCACGGAAGTTCGGCGGCACCGGTCTGGGCCTGACCATTTGCCTGCGTCTGGTCGAGATGATGGGCGGTGAGATCGGGGTCGACAGCGAACCCGGCAAAGGGTCGGTTTTTTGGTTTGAAGTTCCCTTGCTGGCGTCGTCGCCGGGCCCATTGGACAACGCGCGTGATTTGTCGGATGCCCGGGTGATGACGGTGGGCAAGGACACCAACAGCCTCGGCGTCGCTGAACGGTACCTCACCTACTGGGGCGCTGAGACCGAATTTGCCGCCACCAGTGCCAGCGCATTGGAAATACTAAGCGCGGCGGCTGAGGCGGGGCGGCCTTTCGACGTTGTCTTGATCGACCATGCGCAAATGGAGAATGATGGCCTCGCGCTGGGGCAGGAGGTCTTGACCGATCCCCAGTTGGAAAACACCAAACCGGTCTTCCTCGCGCCTTACGGTTCACGGACGTTGCGCGACGAAGCGCAGGCCCTTGGTTTTTTCGGTAGCCTCAAAAAACCGCTCGCTCGCGCCATGCTATGGCAGACGGTGGGCGCCGCGCTCGGCCTTGTCTCGAAGGAAGAATTTGTTTCCCAGGAGGCCCAGGAATATGACGGGATTGCGCCCCCCGACGTGGAGGACGCCCGCGCCGCCGGCACCTTAATCTTGGTGGCCGAGGACAATCCGACCAATCAGGTGGTCATCTCGAAGCTTTTGGACAAGTTGGGATTCGCCGCCGAAATCGCCGACAACGGCGCCGTTGCTTTCGATATGCTCGGCGATCATGACTACGGGCTTTTGCTCACCGATTGTCACATGCCGGAAATGGACGGTTACGAACTTACGACCAAGATCCGTGCCCACGAACAGGCAGGGGGAAGACGATTACCGATCGTCGCGCTGACCGCCGACGCCCTGGCCGATACGGAGAAAACGTGTCTGGACGCGGGCATGGACGGTTATCTCAGCAAGCCGGTGGAACTGGCCAAATTAGAAGCGGCCATCGTCCGGCAACTGCCCAAGGCGGTGGAACTGCGCCGACAGGCTGTACCGGAAAAGAACACGGACGACGCGCCGCAAGGCGAACCCGAAACCGAAACCGACGCAGAGACGGATGAGAACGGCTTGGCCGTATTGAATTTGGAAATGATCCTGTTCGCCTTCGACGGTCTCAACGACGAGGTTCGCGACATGCTGGCGGAATTCGTCAAGGAGAACCGGCAGCGGATCGGACAATTCCAAGACAGCGTCAAGAAGGCAGATTACAAATCGGCCAGGGAACTGGCGCATGCCATGAAGGGGGCCGCCAACACCATCGGCGCCCATTCCTTCGGCCAGCTGTCCGCCGACATTGAGGACAGCCTGAAGAACGAGAACCCTGAGGGTGCCGAGGTGTTGGAACCCGGGTTGGAACCGGCATTTGAGAGGTTGGAGCGGGCCATCGCCAATCTTTGAGCAGCCCTCGAACCGGCAATGACATCATCCAGCGTTCGGGCGCTCACGGTCCTTCGTTGGCAACGGTCTCCGGCCCTTCGCCACCGAACCGCAAAGCCGCATAACCGATGATCAACCCCATCACCGCGCCTTCCGCGGCGAACCACCACGGCGACGTGATCAGGCCGTCGGGGCCGAACACATGGTTCATGGTCGCCTGCATGAAGTCGTAGGTGAAGAACACCATGACAAAGTTCATCCAGGCCCCGATCAGCGGATCGCGGAACCACCAGGGCATGGGCAGTTTCAGGATCGGGTGATAGGTGAAGACGCCAAAGGCGCCGATGATCGCACCGAATGTGGTGTACCAGAGCAAGACGCCCCAGCGGATCAGCAGATCGGCGTCGGGCAGGATATAGGGCGTAATGAAGAAGCCGAATATACCCAGCATCAGGCCGGTGAACTTGCCGGCCGCGATCCGGGTCATCAAGGAGGGATTGGGGAACATGGCTGACCTCCGCCGGCTTTTACAGAGATATGGGAAAAGCTTACAGGGTTCCCATTGCCGCGCATTGACTTCGCTCAACTTTCGGCAGCGACCGCCGTTCCGGCCGCGATCATCGCGTCGATGCGGGCCTCGTCGAAGCCGGCCCAATCTTTCAGCACGTCGCGGGTGTGTTCCCCCAACAGAGGCGCGCCGACGGGATCACGCACCGGGGTCGCGGCCAGATTGTAGGGCGGCATCATGGTCTTGATCTCACCCAGGGTCGTGTGCGGTGCCATCTTCACCAAATTGACGGCCTCGGCCATGGGCGAATTCAGGGCCGCGTGGACAGAGTTGATTTCCCCCGCCGGAATCCCCTGGGCTTCCATCAGCGCCAGCCACGCCGCCGTGGGGCGCGCTGCGAAGATGTCGTTCAAGATGTCCGTCAACGCCGCCTTGTTGATCAGCCGGCCTTCGTTGGTCGTGAAGCGCTCGTCGTCGGTCAGGTCGGGCCGCTCCAGGGCATCGGTGCAGAAGCGGCGGAACATGCCGTCATTGCCCACCGTCAGCATGAATTCGCCGTCCGCAGACGTATAAACGCCGGCCGGCTGGGCCGCCTGGCTGCCGTTGCCGGCACGGGTTGGATTGTCACCGACCAGCAGCGACTGGGCGCCGAAATTGCCTAACATGTTGGCGGCCATGGCGAACAGGTTGGCTTCCACATATTGGCCGATGCCGGTATCGCGCCGGGCATAAAGTGCGGCGCTGACGGCCTGGGCGGCGGCCGTGCCGGTGGCCATGTCGACCACGGAAATGCCGACCCGCGTCGGCGGGCCGCAGGGCTCGCCGCACATGGACATGAGCCCCGATTCGGCCTGCGCAATGGGATCATAACCGGCCCGGTTGGCCATCGGCCCGCTGCGGCCATAACCGGAGATGGCGCAATAGATGAGGCGCGGGTTGATCTCTTTCAACACGTCGTAGCCCAGGCCCAGGCGATTCATGACGCCGGCCCGGAAATTTTCGATGACCACGTCGACGTCTTTCACCATGGCCTTGATGGCGTCGCGGCCGTCGTCGCTTTTCAGGTCCAAGGCGACGCTGCGCTTGTTGCGGTTGACGAACAGATAGAACGGCGATTGGCCGTCCACGTCGGGCGGCATGTAGGTGCGCGTCGCGTCGCCGCCGGTGGCCTCGATCTTGATTACGTCGGCACCCAGGTCGGCCAGGATCATCGCCGTATAGGGCGCCGCCAAAACCTGGCCCATGTCGAGGACCCGGATGCCGGCGTAGGGGCCTGACGCCTGCGATGTCATCCGGCGGCCCTGCGGGGCAACCGGACCTTGCCGGTACCGATGATCGACAGCGCATCGTTCTGGTTGCGCGCCTCATGACTGATGGTCACCACGTCGCCGTCGACGGCCGTCACATTGCCGTTGATGAACAGGGTGTCGCCTTCCGGGTTGTGGTGGCGGATCTTGGTTTCCGAATGGACCAGGAAGCCGTCGTCGCCCATCCAGTTGGTCAGGTGGTGGGTCATCCATGAACAGCGCTCGGGGCCGTAATCATAGGCCCCGGGCGCGCCAACGGTGTGCGCGAACTCCTGTTCCCAGTGCACCCGTTCGGGGCAGTCGGGAATTTTGAAGCGGTTGGGAATGCCGAGGCCGGGATGGGCGTGAATCTGCTTCCAGGCCAGCTTGTTGGCGCGGATATAAAGCCCGCCCCAGCCTTGCGCGTAGGCGATGAAGCCGGTCACCGTCATTGGCCCCTTGACCATGGTCGGCAGGGCGTCGCCGACGTTGACATCGTCGACATACCGCGGCACCGCGCCGCGCACCTCTTCGTCGGCGTAATGCTTGTATATCTCGGTCAGTTCGTCCTGGCTGTAGGTCTGTAGGTCCTTGGCTTTCAATTCTGCGTATTTGGTGCCTTCTTCACGCGCCGCGTCGCGTTCCGTGCGAAAGCACCAACTGTCACCGTCCGCCACGATGTCGCCATCGGCGTTGAAAAAATCCACGTGATAAATCTGCTGCACGGCGCGGCCGGAGAACTGCGTGTCGCGCAGAATGAAATCCTTCAGATACGATTCCGTCGACACGGCCTCATTGCGCCGCAGCCATTTGTGCCACGTCCAATCGGCGCCGGCCCACATGGCGTGCACGCCGGGCAGGCCGCCGACGTAACCCGATATGATCCGCGAGCACGCAAACAGGAACGACGGCAGGGCGACGATGCCGCCGTGCGATGTCGTGGCTGCATAGTCGGGGTCGCACCACAGCGGATTGTCGTCGCCGATGCCGTGCGCATAATGACGGATGTTGTCGCGGGTTGCCTCCGTGCACCAGGGCAGCGGTTCGGTGGCGATCTTCACGCCTTTGCGGGCCTCCAATTCCTCCAGGCCCTGTTCGGTAATGCGCGGGAAGTTGCCCGCCGTATTGTCCTGCATGATGTCAGGTCTCTTTCAATATCAGGTCACTTTCCGTTTCGACGAGTATTCATGGCGGGCCATTGATGCTTTTGCAAATGCTGCTGTTTCATTGGCGAAAATGGGGGGCAGGTGATGAAAAATACGAGGGCATTATGCCGGTCCCAAAACGGATTTATGTACGCATCCCCGATGGCGCCGGAATTTCCGGTTGGGATCGGCGGGCAATACATATGCGAAGACGGCCTTGGAATTCGCCGTCGCGCGGCATCGCGGCGCTGTTGAAATACGCCTGAGTTAACGCCAGCACTCCACGGGCACGGTGAATTTCCGCGATTTATCGGCCAGATCGGCATTGCCAATTTTCGCGGCGCCTTCCGTCGTCTTGAAGGTCACGCCGTTCTTCGACAAAAATCGTTGGGCGGCGCCACCATTGACCACGAAATTGACATTCTGAGCGCGGAATTTTCGGGTGTTCAGCACGGCAACGGCAATCCCAATAATGCGGCCGCCTTCATCCAGCGCGGGGCCGCCGCTGTTTCCCGGTTGCATGGGCGCCGATATCTGTAGAAAGCGTTTATCGTCGCCAATGCCGGTTGTCGCGCTAACGACACCTGTCGTGAGGTTCATGTCGGCGCCCAACACGCCACGCAGCGGATAGCCGGCGATCGCCACCGGTTCGCCAACGCGAACCTTTCGTTTGCCCCGGAATGTGCCCACCCGCCGGTCCTGCGGGCCTTTCAAAATTGCCAGATCCAGGTCAGCGTCCCTGGCCACGATCTCAACGGGTACGCCCCGGACCCGGACGTCCGTGCATACCTTGATCACGTGCTCATTTGTCAACAAATGGCCATCGCTGGTGACCCGGAAACCTGAACCTGATCCGATCCGCTCCGGCGCGCGCTGGCCTTTGCCATCGCCAACGCCAATATCGCGCAGCCAGTCTGCCCATTCGGCATAAAGCGCTTCGGCTTTGCCGATGACGCGGCCCGGGAAAGGCTTGCCACGCCGGATGCGCTCAACAATGTAGAGTTTCTTGTCGGTCTCGATAACAGCCGCGGCGACCAAGTATCCCCGGTTATCGGCCCGGTTTCGGGTGCAGGTGTAATATCCGACCAACTTCAGCCCGTAGGCGTGTCTCGACGATTTGGCTTCGATACCGCGGCCATAATCGCAATTTCTTGCGTGCGCGCCGAGCGTATCGTTGAGGAAATCGAACGGCGATGCGCCGATCATGCGCCGAATTTCCGTGGTCACGATAAGCCGGCCCCATTCCTTCTTACCGACGTCCTTGCCGCGGATGTAAAATTCCTGGGTCACGTCCAACTTCAATTCCTTGAGATAGGCGTTCGCGTTGCGGCTATCGCGCACTTGGGCACCGGCCAAACGCCAGCTAAAGGGAATCTTGACAATCAGCCGCGACGCTTTCCGTGCTTTGGTCCGCGTTGAGGCCGTTTTCGGGATAGGCTTTGGCGCCACCGGCCGGGCGCGCGGGGCCAAAGCTTGTTGTGATGGCTGTTGGCGTGATGGCATTGCGTTGATCGCCGCCAATTCCTTGCGGGCCCGTTGGTTGCCTTGAGCGGCGGCCTTTGACAGCCATTTCGCGGCTCCGCCCAGGTCTTTCTTGACGCCCGTCCCCAGGCGGTACATCTGTCCCAGCCGCAACTGGCCCCAGGAACTCCCGGCGTTGGCCGCCTTGCGGTACCACGAAACCGCGATCTTGACATCCTTCGGCACGCCCTGGCCCGTGCGATAGGATTCTCCGAGCCGAATTTGTGCCGACACGTTGCCTCCCAAGGCCGCTTTGCGGAACCAGTCGACGGCCCGCTTCAAGTCCTTCTTGCCGCCCTGGCCCTTGCGCAGGAGATCGCCCATGCGGTACTGGGCGGTCGCGTCGTCGGCCTCGGCCAGGGCCTGATATTCGGCGCGGGCGACCTTGAACTTGCCGGCTTTGTAGGCGGCCTTGGCGGCGGCCATGTCGGCTTGTGTGGCGACCGACGCCAGGCAAAGGCCAACCGCAACCATGGCACCGGCGGCCAAGCGCCGCCATGGCCAAGAACACAACCATGTGACGGGCTGCTCACCCGCCCTGTGAATCTCCGGCATTCTTTCCGCCCCCGGTCGGATATTGCATTCCGGCCGTTCCATTCCCTGCGGCCAGTGTTCCCGTCAACATAATTGATGGATTGGAAAATACAATCCAGCCCTGCAGGCATCCGGCGTTGACACCATTGTGACATCAATTTACATTTTTCGAATATGAAAGGCCAATCGTGTGGAGCCAATCGGGGGGAATCGCTAAGACACGGTCGTATCGAGGTTGACTGTGACGCAGTGGATTAAGAAGTTGAATGACATCATCTAAAAATCGCGAGTTGGATCATTATTGAGACAAAAAGCGTTATTTTTTGAACAAAATGCCTTTTTTTGATTTTTGTAAGGTCTATATTGAACTCATTCCGGTAAGTGGGGCCGGGCGCTAGGGAGGAAAATTTCAGGATGTTCAGCATCAATCCGTTTGCCGAGCTTTCGGCATCCGTATCACCCGATGTCATGCAGGCCTACGTCATCGTCATGGCTCTGGCGGTTGTCGGGGGAACGCTGTTCGACGTCGTGCACAAGAAAAGCGCCAAGTTCTTTTTCGAGAAATCCAAAACGGCCGAGGCCGCGCGGCAGCGCGAGATCGGCGGCGGTGAGAAAATCGGCATTGCCGTCAAGACCGTGGCGGAGGACGTCTTGACGTCCGCCGAGTTCTGCAATCCCAGGCGCCGTATCTCGCATTTGTTCACCATGTACGGGTTTATCCTATTCTTGGTGACGACCATTGCCCTGGTGTTTGCCTATCCCACCCCTGAGGCGCCGGCCATCGTGGCCCAACTCTGGCACCTTGGTGCGGCGATGGTCTGCTTCGGCGGCTATTGGTTCTGGTTCTTCATTCGCGTCGACGTCGCCGCCGAGGGAAACCCCTGGTACCGCATCGTCCGTGCGGATTTGTTCATTCTGTCATTGCTGGCCACCAACACCTTCGCGCTGGTCTGGTCAATGCTGCAGTCGAGCGGCGCCGGCGCCATCACCACGGTGGTCCTGGGTCTCTTTATTTTGTCATCGACGGTGCTGTTCGGCGGCGTCATCTGGTCGAAGTTCGCCCACATGTTCTTCAAGCCGGCCGCGGCGTTCCAAAAGCGCGTCATGAAGGCGGATGGGTCGCGGGAGGGCCTGCCCAAGCCCGCGGACCGAACCGACCCGGCGGACCGCGACAGGCATTCCATGACGTTGCTGAAGGATGCACCCCTGGACATGGGACTCGGCATCAAGCGCGAAGCGCCCAGGCACTACTGATAATCAACCCGCGATGATCTTCTGATCAGAAGAGGAAACGTTCCATGCCTACTTTTGTTTACATGACCCGATGCGACGGCTGCGGGCACTGCGTCGATATCTGCCCATCGGATATCAT
>Ga0114932_10002391_pt1 | contig 19831 bp, 19 predicted proteins | sample 2SBtaG_2_FD_87286 | JGI IMG/M metagenome (GOLD analysis project Ga0114932, IMG submission 87286) | Deep subsurface microbial communities from Kolumbo volcano to uncover new lineages of life (NeLLi) - 2SBTROV12_ACTIVE470 metaG | ecosystem: Environmental > Aquatic > Marine > Volcanic ... | reverse complement strand
CGTAGAGGCTGTCGGCCGTTTGCAGGAACTGCTTTTGCTCGGCGCTGGTTTCGGTTTCCTCTACTTCTATATGGTATCGGGCGGCCAACCAGCGGAGAGCTTCCACATAGCTGTATTTTTCATGCTCCATCAGGAAAGTGATGGTATTACCACTTTTCCCGCAGCCAAAACATTTGTAGATTTCCTTGGAAGGCGATACTGTAAAAGAAGGACCTTTCTCGTTGTGAAAAGGGCAGAGGCCGATATAATTGGTGCCCCTCTTTTTGAGTTTTACGAATTCACCTACCACATCAATGATGTCTATCCGGTTGGTGATCTGTTGTATGGTATGCTGGCTGATCATGGGCAGGAAGGCGAAGTTAGTGTACCTGATTAATTATTATTCCCTATTTTTATTCATGCTTAAAAAAGAACGACAGGCTTTCATCATTCAGCAAATCAACATACATAATAAGGTGTTGTCGTCTGACCTGAGTGTACAATTGAATGTTTCCGAAGATACCGTACGAAGGGATCTTCAGGAGTTATCCGAGGAAGGTAAACTGATCAAAGTACATGGCGGTGCCTTGTCGAAGTCTTTTCATTTTACGCTGGAAACCAATACCATCTATTCCCAGCCCGAAAAAAGAAGCATTGCTTACAAAGCGGTACAGATGATCCACGACGGGATGCTGGTACTGCTCTCAGGTGGAACCACCATACGAGAGTTGGTAAAAGCCCTGCCACCAGAGTTGAATGCCACATTCATTACAGTAAGCGTACCCATTGCACTGGCGCTCCTGGAGCACCCCAACAGCGAAGTGATCTTTTTAGGAAATAAAATATCCAAGAACGCACAAATGTCCGTCGGCGCAGAAGTGGTGCAGCGGTTGTCCGGTATCCGTGCCGACCTGTGTATCCTCGGTACCAACAGCATCGATGCCAACCAGGGTATTACCGACCTGGAGTGGGAGATCATTGAAGTAAAAAGAGCCATGGTCAAAGCTTCTTATAAGACCGTTTCACTGGCCATTGCCGAAAAACTCAACACCGTACAACGCCTCCAGGTATGCAAGCCCGAAGAGATCGATGTGCTCATCACTGAACTGGAGCCTTCAGATCCTATTTTAAGGGCTTACCACGACAAGGGTATTATCGTGCTCTGATCAATAAACCTTTGTGGAGTTAGATATCATCATCACCGAGTAACTCACGTTCTATTTCTTCCATCTGCACAATATCCCATGCTTCGCTTTCGGTAGGGGTAATATTCATCACATCCAGCATATCCGCTTCGGCAAAAGCCGCTTCTACCGGCTTTTGTAAGCAGCAAATCACGAATGATGTATTTTTTTCATAGAATTCCTGCTGGAGTGTTGCCAGAACGGCAGCAGCTGCTTCCTCAATAGAGAAGACATTTTCCAGATTTAGGACAATATTTTTAATGGGTTCTTGCAGCTTTTCGAGTGACTTTTCACGTATCGTGGCTGCTATATTGACAGTAAGTTCCGGCGGAATTGGCGTTACAACGGTAAATTTCTCCTTGGTATCAATTTTGACTTCCATTTATTGTAAATTTAGATTAACAGTTGTGTATAAGTGCCACACAACTTCGGTCAAAAATATTCGTTATAATTGTATAAATCCAATCTAGGTTATGGATAATAATTTTTCAGCACAGGTTAAAGAGATCATTTCTTTCAGCAGGGAAGAGGCGTTACGTCTGGGGAATGACTTCATCGGAACGGAACACCTATTATTGGGTTTGATTCGCGACGGAGATAATACCGCTATCAAGGTCCTGAAGCAACTCAATATTGATCTTTACGAATTACGCAAAGAAGTAGAATTGGCCGTCAAAGACAAGACGGGAAAAAATATTGCCAACATCAACAGCCTGCCGCTAACCAAGCAGGCCGAGAAAGTGATAAGGGTAACCGTTCTCGAAGCAAAAGCGCTGAAGAGCCCGCTGGTAGAGACCGAGCACCTGATGTTGAGCATCCTCAAGAACAAAGAAAATATTGCCACCCAGATACTGAACCAATTCGATGTTGACTATGATCTTTTCCGCAACGAGTTGGGTATGGTAGGTACTACCAACCCGAACCCGCGGAGCGAGTTCACCGACGAAAACGAAGACGAATTCGACGAAGAAAAACGTGCTTCCGGATATCAGCAACAAAGGTCTGGCAAACAGGCAGGGAATGCCAAGAGCAAAACGCCGGTACTGGATAATTTCGGAAGGGATATCACCAGGCTGGCAGAAGCCGGTAACCTCGATCCCATTGTGGGCCGTGAAGCTGAGATCGAAAGGGTGAGCCAGATCCTTAGTCGCCGTAAAAAGAACAATCCTATTCTCATTGGTGAGCCGGGTGTGGGTAAGACAGCCATCGTAGAGGGACTGGCCCTGCGCATTGTGCAACGCAAAGTGAGCCGGGTGTTGTTTGATAAAAGGGTTATTTCGCTTGACCTGGCTGCATTGGTGGCCGGTACCAAATACCGCGGCCAGTTTGAAGAGCGCATGAAAGCAATCATGAATGAACTGGAGAAGAACAGGGATGTGATACTCTTCATAGATGAGATACATACTATTGTTGGTGCAGGTGGCGCCAGCGGATCGCTTGATGCGTCGAATATTTTCAAACCGGCCCTGGCCAGGGGGGAACTCCAATGCATTGGCGCTTCCACGCTCGATGAATACCGTATGTACATTGAAAAGGATGGCGCATTGGACAGGCGTTTCCAGAAAGTGCTGGTAGAACCACCGAGCGTAGAAGATACCATTACCATTCTCAATAACATCAAAGCCAAATACGAGGACTTTCACAATGTATCGTATTCCGATGATGCCATTGAAGCGTGCGTAAAACTCAGCGACCGTTACATGACCGACAGGCTCCTGCCCGATAAAGCCATCGATGTGTTGGATGAAGTGGGTGCACGCGTTCACCTCAAGAATATCAATGTGCCTGAGAACATCGTTGAGCTGGAGAAAAAAATTGAAGAAGTTAAGAACGAAAAAAATAAAGTAGTCAAGAGCCAGCGTTTTGAAGAAGCTGCTTCTTTGCGCGACACCGAAAAAAGATTGGGAGAAGAGCTGGAAAAAGCCAAGACTTTGTGGGAGGAAGAGAGCAAACACAAACGTTACCCGATCTCCGAAGAAAACATTGCCGAAGTGGTGAGTATGATGACGGGCATACCGGTGAAACGCATGGTACAGGCCGAGACCGAGAAACTGCGCCGCATGAGCGAAGACATGAAAGCGATGGTGGTTGGCCAGGATGAAGCGATTCTCAAAGTGGTGAAAGCCATCCAACGCAACCGTGTGGGGCTCAAGGATCCGAAGAAGCCCATTGGTACTTTCATATTCCTGGGACCAACTGGTGTGGGTAAAACCGAACTGGCACGTGCACTGGCGCGCTATATGTTCGATTCGGAAGATTCGCTTATACGCATTGACATGAGCGAATACATGGAGAAGTTCACTGTAAGCCGGTTGATAGGTGCCCCTCCCGGTTATGTAGGATACGAAGAAGGCGGACAGCTCACTGAAAAAGTGCGTCGCAAACCTTACTGTGTGATCCTGCTGGATGAGATTGAAAAGGCACACCCCGATATCTACAACATCCTGTTGCAAGTGCTGGATGATGGACAATTGACCGATGGACTGGGAAGAAAAGTGGATTTCAAGAATACATTGATCATCATGACTTCCAATATCGGTGTGCGTCAACTGAAAGAATTTGGCGACGGTGTAGGATTTGCTACTGCTACGCGTATACAGAATGCAGAGGATAATAACAAAGCAGTGATTGAAAAAGCGCTGAAGCGTACTTTCTCTCCTGAATTCCTCAACCGTATCGACGATGTGGTGGTATTCAATACCCTTACCAGGGAGCACATCTTCAGCATTATCGACATACTGATGAAAGGTGTTTCGAAACGTCTGCAAAACCTGGGCTTCTCACTGGAACTCACAGATGCCGCCAAGGATTTTATTGCCGATAAAGGATATGACTCTCAGTTTGGCGCCAGACCGCTGCACAGGGCCATCCAGAAATACCTGGAAGATCCGCTGGCAGAAGAAATACTCAACCTGAACATCAAGCAGGGCGATGTACTGGTTGCCGATCTCGACAAAGAATCAGGTAAACTGACATTCGATTTCCGTAAGCGCGTGGAAGAAGGAGCGAATGTGTAAAGAGAAAGTAAGTACTGGTTATATCAAGCCGCTTCAATTAAAAACTGAAGCGGTTTTTGTTTTTATTATAGCGCCATTACGGCCATCATTATTTCAAGTGCCTTTTGATCTCTCTATCTGCATCCCTGTTCTTGATGGTTTCGCGCTTATCGTGCAGTTTTTTACCTTTTGCCAAACCGATCTCCACTTTCACCAGGTTTTTTTCATTGAGGAATATGCGCAGGGGAACGATGGTAACGCCTTTGTCTTTCAGCTTGGCTTCCATCTTTTTCAATTCCTTTTTCGTGAGTAATAATTTGCGGTCGTGTACGGCAATATGATTGTTAGTGGTGCCGTGTGAATATTCGGCGATGTAAAGTCCGCGCACCCACAACTCCCCATCATCGAACAAACAAAATGCATCGTTGAAACTTACTTTGCCGTCCCGGATCGATTTAACTTCGGTACCGAGCAAAGCAATGCCTGCAACATATTTATCTTCTATGTAGTAATTGAAATAGGCCTGCCTGTTATTCATTTCCTTCGCCATGGGCCTCTGCTGTTCAATGAAAGGATGATCAATTGCGGAACAGGGTGATCACTTCGGCCAACCTGTTTTTGAGTATTTTCCGGTCAATAATAAAATCAAGGAAACCATGTTCCAGTAAAAATTCGCTGCGCTGGAAACCTTCGGGAAGATCTTTCTTGATGGTTTCTTTGATTACACGTGGCCCCGCAAACCCAATCAGGGCGCCAGGTTCAGCGATATTGAGGTCGCCCAGCATACCAAAGCTGGCAGAGATGCCACCAAAAGTAGGATCGGTGAGCAAGGAAATATAGGGGAGTCCTGCATCGCTCAGTTGAGAAAGCTTACCACTGGTTTTGGCAAGTTGCATCAGACTGAATGCGCTCTCCATCATACGGGCGCCACCGCTCTTACTGATTACCAGGTAAGGTAATTTGTGTTCAATGCAATAATCAACAGCACGGCTGAACTTTTCTCCCATCACACTGCCCAATGACCCGCCGATGAATTCAAAATCCATGCAGGCAACTACCAATCCTTGGCCATTGACAGTGCCGGTTGCCACGCGCATGGAATCCTTCAGGTTGGTCTTGGAATGGATATCATCCAACCTTTTCTGGTAAGGCTTCAGATCGGTAAAATGCAACGCATCAACGCTGAATATGTTATCGTACATCACAGTGTACGATTTGTTATCGAACAGGATGTCGAAATATTCCTCACTGCCTATGCGGTGATGGTAATTGCATTTCGGACAAACATACAGCGCTTCTTTGAGTTCTGTGGTAGTACAGATATAATTACATTCGGGGCATTTGCTCCAAAGCCCTTCAGGCGTTTCCTTTTTATCAGCCGTAGAAGTCAAAATACCCTTGCGTATACGCTTAAACCACCTGGGCTTGGCTTCTTCACCTTGCATTTCTTCTCCGGTCAGATTGACTTCAAAATCTTCTTCACGCTCTTTTTTCATATCGGACAATTCAAGTTGGGCGTCGAAGATAGACAATAATTGGTATATCAGGCAATTGTAACGGTTCTGTCGAGGTAAACGTCCTGGATGGTTTGAAGCATGTCAACACCTTCCGACATCGGGCGCTGGAAAGCTTTACGCCCCAGGATCAAACCCATACCACCGGCCCTTTTGTTGATGACTGCGGTGTATACGGCTTCCGCAAGGTCGCTGGCGCCCTTGCTTTCGCCACCGGAATTGATCAGTCCCACACGGCCACTATAACAGTTCAGTAACTGGTAACGGCAGAGATCGATGGGGTGGTCGGTGGTGAGTTTTGTATACACGAGCGGACTCGTTTTGCCATGCTTGGTGGCAAGATAGCCACCATTATTAGTGGGTAATTTTTGTTTGATGATATCGGCCTGCAATGTTACACCCAAGTGGTTGGCCTGGCCGGTAAGATCGGCTGAAGTATGGTAATCCACACCATCTACTTTAAATGCATTGTTGCGTGTATAACACCAGAGAATAGTAACCATGCCCAGCTCATGCGCCATTTCAAATGCTTCCGCTACTTCTTTCAGTTGCCTTGCACTCTCGGCGCTTCCCCAGTAGATAGTAGCACCTACAGCAATGGCTCCCATATTCCAGGCGCTGCGGATGGTACCGAACATAGTCTGGTCATAACGGTTGGGATAACTCAGGAATTCGTTGTGATTGATCTTCACAATAAAAGGTATCCGGTGTGCGTACTTGCGACTCATCAAACCCAATACACCATATGTAGAAGCTACGCCATTACAACCGCCTTCAATCGCCAGCTTCACAATATTCTCCGGATCGAAATAAATAGGGTTGGGAGCGAAGGCCGATCCACCGCTGTGTTCCACGCCCTGGTCTACCGGGAAAATACTGCAATAGCCTGTGCCGCCGAGCCGGCCATGATCGAGCAGTGTCTGAAAATTACGCAGGGTGGTGTTATTGCGATTACTATTGATCCAGCTCTTTTCTATGTGATCGGGTGAAGGAAGATGAAGGCTCGATTGATCAATGGTAGTGCATTGGTGATCGAGCAGGTAAGCGGCTTTATCGCCCAGCAGGTCGACGATTTTTTGATTGGGCATGATACTACTTTTAATAAGTTAACAGTCGTTAGTTAAATAAAAGTAGGGAAAATGGTTGACTTATAAATGAAACGTCATCCTGAGCGAGCGAAGCGAGTCGAAGGAGCTGCTATCAATTCCAACAGATCCCTCGGCTACGCTCGGGATGACGTTTACTATTTGTTACGCATTCCTGTTGATACAATTGAGGTCTTCAAACGCCACTTCAAGGCGCTTGGAGAAAGTCTCTTCAGCCTTGCGTAACCATACGCGAGGATCGTAATATTTTTTGTTGGGCTTATCAGTTCCTTCAGGATTACCTAACTGACCTTGCAGATAAGCTTCATTCTTCTTATAAAATTGTTGAACACCTTCCCAGAATGACCACTGGAGATCGGTATCGATGTTCATTTTGATGGCGCCATAACCAATGGCTTCCCTGATCTGGTGCTGGGGAGAGCCGCTACCACCGTGGAATACAAAGTAAACAGGCTTCTTGCCGGTTTTGAGTTCTTTTTCAATATGGTCCTGGCTGTTTTTCAGGATCTCAGGGCGGAGTTCCACATTACCCGGACTATAAACACCATGCACATTACCGAAGGCAGCAGCCACGGTGAACAGTTTGCCTACCTTGCTCAGCTCGGTATATGCATAAGCCACGTGCTGTGGTTGTGTATAGAGTTTATCGTTTTCCACTCCGCTGTTGTCAACACCGTCTTCTTCACCGCCGGTAACACCCAGTTCGATCTCGATGCTCATACCCAGTGGGGCCATGCGTTTGTAAAATTCAACAGAAGTATGGATGTTCTCTTCGATGGGCTCTTCAGAAAGGTCCAGCATGTGAGAGCTGAACAAAGGTTGCTTTTTCTCTTTGTAAAACTGCTCACCGGCATCGATGAGTCCGCTTACCCATGGCAGCCATTTCTTGGCAGCATGATCGGTATGCAGTATCACCGGTACGCCATAGTATTTGGCTACATTGTGAATGTGCAATGCGCCGGATATGCCGCCTGCAATATTGCCCTGGAAGTTGTCGTTGGGCATTCCTTTTCCTGCGATGAACTGTGCACCGCCATTGGAAAATTGTATGATAACAGGTGAATTTACTTTTGCAGCAGTTTCAAGGGTAGCGTTGATGGTATTGGTTCCGATGGTATTCACTGCCGGCAGGGCGAAATGATTGTCTTTTGCGTCGTTGTATAAGGCTTCCAGTTCTTCTCCAAATAAGACCCCGGCTTTGTACTTTTTCATGCTAAAGTTTTTTGATTTACGTTGAATGCTCAAATTGCTTATAATTTCGGCAAGATAAGCTACTTAGGACAAATGGTTGTTAGCTTTCAGGAATGATGGGCCAGCTTTTGCAAGAGGCTGGTGAAATAAGCAGGAGCCTGCTGCAGGCGGCTGCCATACCAACTGAACATTTCGCCGTCTACCAACCCGATAGATACCTGCGGCAATGACTGCCTGATTTCAGCAATATGCTGTTCGCGGAAAGGATAAGGTTCGCTGGATAAGAGGATCAATGTTGTGTTTTTAGATGCCAACTCCTCAATGCTGGTTTCCGGGTAACGGGTTTGACCGGCAAACACATTTTGAAACCCACAACGAGTGAGCATATCATGAATAAATGTATCGCCGCCAACGCTCATATAGGGGTTGCGCCAAATGAGGTAGGCAGTGCGAGTTTTTTGATGACCGGAGGTGGGGGATAAATCGGCGAAACCTTCCCGGATAGTATGAATGATTTTTTCAGCTGCCGGTTCTTTACCCGTGATGATTCCTATCTGCCGTATCATAATGAGTGCGTCGTTGAGCGTACTGATATCACTGGTATAAACAGGCGCCAGATCGCGGAGAGCATCCACCTGTTCTTTGGTATTCTCTTCTTTATTGGCAATGATCAGGTCGGGCCTCAATTCTTTTATCAATGCCGGCTTAACAGACTTGGTGCCACCGATCCTTGTTTTGCTCTTAAACCATTGCTGCGGATGAACACAAAATTTCGTGATGCCCACTACTTCTTCGTCCAATCCCAGGTTGAATAATAACTCTGTTTGTGAAGGCACCAATGAAATAATACGCCTGGGAAGCTCTTTTAATTCAATGCTTCTGCCTATTTGGTCACAAAACGAGATCATGGAGATGTTAGTTGTTAGTTGGGAGAGTATTAATCCTAAAGCCACCGTGGTGCTTGCGCGCAGCTTGAGATCACCTTTGGCTTGTAAAACATCGTTGATAGTAGAAATTTCAAACTCCGTCTGCTCCCAGATCTTTTTTACTTCGCTGAATTTATCGAACAACTATCAACTCATACCTTACTTCGCCAGGCTCTGGATCACATCGTACTTGGTAACGATATGGTATTCGCCTTTTTCGTCTTTTGCCAGCACTGCACCGTTTTCTTTGTTGATCAGGTTGCCGATTTTTTCAACGGGAGTTACAAAATCAACCACGGGGTAGGCATGCTCGATCACACTGGATACTTTGGCATTTTTGATTTCAGGATTACTGAATATTTTCTGGAAAAGTCCGCTTTCACTCAATGAACCCACCAGTTCATTACCCTGCATTACGGGTATCTGCTCAATATCGTGTTTCTTCATCAGTTCAACGGCTTCAGATACGATATGTCCGGGCGTTACAGTAACCAGTTTCTGATTGGCGCGGCCGTTCACGATGTCTTTGAATGTTTTTACATCCAGGAAACCGCGTTCCATCATCCACTGATCATTATAAATCTTGCCCACATAACGGCTGCCATGATCGTGGAAGATGCAAACCACCACATCGCCTGCTTTCAAAGAATCTTTTAACTGCATCAATCCCTGCAAGCAACTGCCTGCACTGTATCCGCAGAACAATCCTTCTTCTTTGGCAATCCTGCGTGCCATCACCGCACCATCTTTATCGGTTACCTGTTCAAAATGATCGATCACATGCATATCATAGTTCTGTGGAACAAAATCTTCACCGAAACCTTCAGAGATATAAGGATGCACTTCGTTCATGTCAATCTCACCGGTCCTGAAATATTTAGTGAGCAAAGAACCATACACATCAATGGCCCATACCTTGATGTTGGGATTCTTTTCTTTGAGATACATAGCTGTTCCTGTAATGGTACCTCCTGTGCCAGCCGTGCAAACCAGGTGCGTGATCTTGCCTTCTGTCTGTTCCCATATTTCGGGCCCTGTGCTTTCGTAATGCGCCAATCGGTTCGCCAGGTTATCGTACTGGTTCATGTACATGGAATTGGGAATTTCCCTGGCCAGGCGTTTGGCTACGCTGTAATAACTTTTGGGGTCGTCGGGTAACACGTTAGTGGGACAAACAATTACTTCCGCGCCAACGGCTTTGAGGATATCGGCCTTTTCTTTAGATTGTTTATCGGTAGTAACAAAAATGCATTTGTATCCTTTCACACAGGCGGCCAGTGCCAATCCCATACCCGTGTTACCGCTGGTTCCTTCTATGATGGTACCGCCGGGCTTCAGTTTACCTTCCTGTTCTGCTACTTGCACCATTTTCAACGCCATGCGGTCTTTGATGGAGTTGCCCGGATTGAAATAATCCACTTTGGCCACCACGGTAGCAGGCAGGTCTTTGGTAATCTTGTTGAGTTTAATGAGCGGTGTATTGCCAATGGTCTCCAGTATATTGTTCAGCCACATGATAGACTAACGGTTGTTTGTGCAAAGATAGAAGGAAATGGCTGATGTAGTCATATCTGATTTGATGTGTACATTCTGAAACATGCACTGCAAATCCAATCAGGCATTACTTGAATGATTCGAGCATTTTTCCGCAGAGATCACTCTGGATCATTTTCTCTGCAACGGCGATCATGTTTTTGAAAGCTTTGGCATTGCTGATGCCGTGGCCGATGATCACAGGCTTTGCCACGCCCAGTACGGGCGTACCGCCGTAGTTTTCATAATGAAAACGGCTGAAATATTCGTCCTGGTCCAGTTTACGTTTGTGGGCGATATCGTAAATGGATTCGGCCATTTTGAGGATGATGTTACCGGTAAAACCATCGCAAACCATTACATCGGCTTTGCCGGTGAAAATGTCGCGGCCTTCAATGTTGCCGGTGAAATGGATCAATGTGTTTTCTTTGAGCAGGGGATAGGCTGCTTGTGCCAGCAGGTTGCCTTTGCCTTCTTCTTCTCCCACATTCATCAAACCTACTTTTGGATCTTCGATATTGAGGATGTGCTGGGCATACAGACTACCCAATACTGCGAACTGGTTCAACAGTTCTGGCTTGCAATCGGCATTCAGTCCTACATCGAGCAACAGACCGGTGCTGCCATCCAGTTTGGGAACAATGGTGGAAATGGTAGGCCTTTGAACACCATCGATGGGCTTGATGCTGTACATGGCGCCCACAAGCATGGCGCCCGTATTACCAGCGCTGATGAAGGCGTCGATCTTACCGGTAGCCAGTAAATGAAAACCGATGGCGATGGAAGAACGTTGTTTTTCTTTGAGGGCCTTGGTAGGGTGCTCGTGATACCCGATGACCTCGGGGGCATGTATCAAATGCAAATCGGGTGATGTAACCTGGTGTTCTGCCAGTAAAGGCTGAACAACGGTTTCATCACCGATGCAATATAAACTTGTGGCAGAGCGATGGCCAGACAGGTATAGCTGCAAGCCTTTTACTGCTTCCAGCGGTGCGAAATCTCCGCCCATCATGTCTAAGCCTATATTCATGCCAGCAAGCTAAGGATATAATTTGAACTAAAAGGTTACGCTTTCAGGGGAGCTTTTTCAGCTACCAGTTTTCCTTTATAGAACAATTTTCCTTCGCTTACGTGTGCACGATGGCGCACATGGGCTTCACCTGTAGTGGTGTCTTTGCTTAACGTCACTTCCTGTGCAACATAGTGCGTTCTTCTTTTAGCGCTGCGCTGCTGTGAATGTCTGCGTTTAGGATTCGGCATATCTCGAAATTTATAGTATCAAAAAAGTTTATTCCAGGTTTTTAAATTGATCCAGTCCCTTCCACACCGTATTCTTGTCATCCTTCTTCGTTCCTTCTTCCATCTGCTTCAGCTTCTCCAGCACTTCCGGATTGCATTTGGATTTACCCTTTTCATCCTCCCCGCATATTTTTTGTAGTGGGATGCTCAGGTTGATGAATTCATATATCCAGCCCGACAAGTACAGGTGACTTTCACCCCGGCTGATATAATATACATCGGGATCGTCTTCCTGTTCATTCATGGTATCGGGTTCATCCACCATCTTGACAATGATGTTAAACTCATCCCATAACTGCAAGTGCAAAGGATTGCCGCAGCGGTCACAGGTAGCTTCCACGGCGCCGTCAATATCAAACCGCAATTGCATGAACCCGTTTTTTTTATCGAGGCTCAGTTTAATATTGGCATCGCAGTTGCTGAAATCCTGCTTGCCATACGGTGCAAAGAACTTATCATCCACCCTATATTCGTATACATGAATCCCCGGTTTCAGACCCACGAACGCTATCTCATATTCCCGCCGATGACTCATAACCTTTTTTTAAGGGCTTGCAAAGGTAACGCTAAATGGTGGAAATGCCAAAGCAAATTGGCTTTTCCTGGGTATTCATTTGTTCACAGACCTGAATTGGTTATAAAATAACATATTTGCATATATGAAACCCGGTACAAAGATAACACGTTCCCTGTTCCCGGCAACCATCCTGCGCCTCTTGTTGGCGCTGGGCCTGCTGGTGGTTTCTTTTTTCCCGCGGTTTGTTGAGTACTGGTACAGCCAGGGTATTTATCCGGCCATCGGTTCTACCTTGCGGCTGCTGACCAGGTGGATACCTTTCAGTATTGGGGATGTTGGCTACCTGTTGCTGGCTTGCTGGTTATTTGTCAGGCTGGTTCAATGGCTGATGAGGCTGAAAAGAGAGGGGCTTTCGAAAGCGTTGATGTTGCAGGGCCTATTAAGTTTCATTCATTTTTTGATGGGCATTTATATTGTGTTCAAACTGGTATGGGGATTCAACTACAACCGTCTCGGCATTGCCTATCAACTGAAACTGGAAAAGCTCCCGTATTCGCAGCAGGCGTTGAACCAACTGACCAGCGACCTGATCGATTCGGCCAATACTTACCGTCGCCGGTTCGATACCATATTACCAGCTCCTTCAATCGATTCCATTTACCGCGATGCCTACCATGCGTACCTGCAAGCGTCTGATGCCTATCCTTTTTTAGATTATCACCAGCGATCGGTCAAAGCCAGCCTGTATACGCCGGTTGCCGATTATATAGGTTTCACGGGCTATTATAACCCTTTCAGCGGGGAGGCGCAATTGCGTACAGATGTGCCCCGTATTTTGCTGCCCTATGTGGCTTGTCATGAAATGGCGCACCAGTTGGGTTATGCCAGTGAAAGTGAAGCCAATTTTGTAGGGTTCCTGGCTGCCGCCAGTTCCGCCAATCCTTATTTCCGCTATTCCGTTTACCTTGATTTGTTTTCTTATGCCCAGGGCGAGCAACTGGCGCAATATGCAATGAATAAAGACGCCCAAGGTTTTGAAGCGGCTATTCAGCACAATCGCAACCAGTTGGATACACTGGTGAAAAAAGACAGGCGCGAGATCAGGGAGTTCTTCCGTAAGCGCAGCAACCGCATTTCACCCGCCATGAACAGTCTCTACGACCAATACCTGAAAATGAACAGCCAGGAAAAGGGCATGAAGAGTTATGATGAAGTGATCGGCTGGATATTGGCGTACCGAAAGAAAGGTGTGGGCAGCTAGAATTTATTCTTCCACATCATGCTTTCCACCGGCTTATTGGGCTGGCCACTGTATTTAGCATTGCTTTTCTGGTTGTATTTCACTTCAATTTCTCCTTCCACAGGGAAATAGATCAGCTGACCAATGGGCATGCCCTTGTACACGCGTACCGGTTGCTTGCAGGAAATTTCGAGGGTCCAGTTGCCGCAGAAGCCCACATCACCCTTACCGGCAGTGGCGTGAATGTCAATGCCCAGACGGCCGGTAGAAGATTTACCTTCCAGAAAAGGCACGTGCGCGTGGGTTTCGGTATACTCTTCGGTTACACCTAAATAGAAATGATGAGGCTCCAATACAAATCCTTCGTCGGGTATTTCAAAATAATCGATGAGGTTGTGTTTTTTTGCATCCAGTACTTTGTCTACATAGCGCGCCAACCATTTACCCAGGTGCACATCATAACTGTTACTGCCCAGGTCTTCACGCCGGTAGGGCTCAATTTTGATGGTGCCTTTCTCCATTTCCTCTAAAATGCGCTTATCTGTCAGGATCATGCTCTGTTTTTTATGGTTGAAATGCAAATAAATCTTAAATCTGCAATCTAAAGTCAATTCATTCAAGCGTGCCGCTGTTTTATCAACAAGATATCAACGAAACCACCCGGCTGGGTGTCTGGAAAATTGAAGAGCCCGAATCTTTTTTCCTTGCCAAAGTACCGCTGCAACGTAGTATTACGCATCCGCATAAAAGATTGCAACACCTGGCCGGCCGTTACCTGCTGCCTTATTTGTTCCATGACTTTCCCCACGAAGAAATTGAAATAGCCGACACGCGTAAACCCTTTCTGCCCTTCGAGCAATACCACTTTTCTATTTCGCATTGTGGTGATTATGCGGCGGCTATTGTAAGCAGCCGGTACAGGGTGGGTATTGATATTGAAATGGTCACACCGCGGGTAGACAAGATCAAACACAAGTTCCTGCATTCCGAAGAGCTGGTATTTGTAAACAGTTACCCTTTGAACAAACAAGTTGCGTTATTAACACTTTTATGGAGTGCAAAAGAAGCCATGTTCAAATGGTGGGGGCGTGGGGATGTGGATTTTAGTGAAGTGATGCGTACAAAAAGCTTTGAACTGAAACACGAAGGTTTGTTTGATGGACATTTTCAGAAAGATGATTTCAGGAAGGAGTTGGCATTGCATTACCAGTTGCGTCCCGACCTGAGCCTGGTATGGGTGTATTCTTAATCATCCTGCCTGTTCTTCATCTTGGGCACCAGCAACAGGTTCTTTTGCAATGTTTGCTTTAACTGGCGCTTGACCAACTGACCCATGGTCTTTGACTTGGAGAAATAAGCCGGGTTTTGAAAATGCTCGCCCAGTTCCCGTTTCAACTGCTCCAGTTTTTCCGGTTTGGATATTTGGTCTCCACTCATGATATCCAACAACTCTTTCATACGGTAGCGCGCCGAAACCAGCCTGAAAGTCATCATGGTACGCTCTTCAGTCTGGTATTGTGCAATGGAGGACTGATCGAGGTGCTTCTGCACGATATCCACAAAGGGTCTGTTGTCTTTGAAGAACTGCGGCAGGTAAAGGTTTTTACGGCCTTCATAAGATTGCTGATCAAAATCAATAGCCCTGATGCGGTATTGCACATCTTCAATATCGGGCGTGATGTTCACCACAAAATTATAGGAACGCATATCGCCCAATAATTGCACAAAGCAACGCTCATTGAATTTCACAAATTCTTTTGCCAGCCTGATGAGGTTGGTATTGGAATTATTGAGGTATTCGTTGATGAAAATATCACCTGGAATGCCTGGTATATGTTCTTCGATGAGTGTGGCATTGTTGGTGAAATAGGTCATGCGGTTAGGGGAGAGGAGGTGTTCCAGTTCCAGTCCGTATACCCTGCTTGCATCGGCCTGCTTGATATAATAATGATCGTAGTTGTCGTTGAATTTATTAACGATGCGTATGCGAAAAGGCTGACTATTACCAAAATAACAAAAGTCGATCCTGGCTACATCGAGGTGTTTGCTGAAACTCATGTCGCCCTCGGTTTTGAGGATGGCATAAATGCGTACCAGGTTTTCGCGCAGGAATTCCCATTCGCGCATATCATACGATACTTTTTCCCAGGAAGTATCATTGCCCTTTTTGTCTTTCAGCGGAACGGTATAGGTAAACCGTTGCAGGTCGCGATAAGTTACCGGCAGATTCACTTCCCGTCCGTATTTGACCAGGTATTTGCGCAATGCATCATCTACAGGAAAAATGGGTTTCTTCTGTGAAGGCCTGCTCATCTGGTCGGCCAGGGCGATATTGCCGAAAAGACTATTCAAGTAATAAAGAATCGTTGTCGTCCAACAAGTTCAGGTCTACATCCGATCCTGCAATACCTTCTACAGAACCCTGGATATGTGCGGCGTTGAGCAATACTTTCTCCAGTTGTTTTTCACGGGCCTTCCACAATTTTTCCATGGCGTCGCGTTCTTTCTGGATGCCCTGCCTGATGCTCATAAAACCTTCGCGGATGGCTTTCCATTGTTCACCGAATTCTCCGCTGGTGAGGTAATCATAGAGCATCACCATTTTATCGCCTTTGTTATCCTGGCTTTTTTTGGCATCGGCAATCCGGAGGATGGCATTACGCAGCAGCAAAGCAACACTTCTCACTTCTACAAACGTGCAGATATAAACACCGTCTTTTTCTCCGAACCGGTCCATATCTTTTGGTAAGGCCTGGGTAACGATCACCGCAACATCGGCTCCCTGGCTACGCATATCTGCTTTCAGTTTCTCTATCCATTCGTTCGCAAAATCCTTGGTGCGCTTGCTTTCATAAATAATGCGGCCACATTCGTTACCAAACTGGTTGCGTACGGTTTGGATACAGTCGGCACCGCGAACGCCTTTACCCACTTCTTCCACTTTATCGAAAGGGAAGGCGGCTTCCAGCAGTTCTTCCAACATCAGTTCCTGTACTTCACCCTGTAATTGCATGCTGCCTTGTTCTGATTTGCGGCGCATTTCTTCGGCCAACTTTTTCTGGTCTTCCAGTTTTTTTTCTAACTCTTTCAATTGCAGTTGGTATTCCTGCTCTTTGAGACTCATTTTTTCCGCCTCTTCTTTCACCAGTTGCTCCTTCAACTGTTCTCTTGCTTCCAGTAACCTGCGTTGAACAGAAAGTTCCAGCTCTTCTTCTTTTGCTTTCAGCGCCTGTTCTTTTTGCAGGAAATCCAGTTCTTTTTTTCTTGCCTCTTTCAGCTTCTCTTCTTTATCGGCATCTGCCAGTTGCAGCATTTTTAGCTGGTTCTCAAAATCGGCAGTGATGGTCTTACGCAAACTGTCCTGCAATTCATCCCGCAGGCGTTTTTTTTCTGTTTCCAGTTGCCGGGCCGCTTCCTGCTCTTTCTGCCTGAATTCTTCGTCTTTTTTCTTCTGCCACTCGATCACTTTGCCCCGTAATTCTTTTTCCACTTCTTCCCGGATAGAATCGCCCGGTTCGAACTGGTGGTGGCAATTGGGACAATTTATTATGAATGAAGCCATCTGCTATTTTTTTACAAATTAAGTCTAAGGAGCGGAATAAAAAACCTGGACCTATATAAAAGATCGGTAAAGCATATGTAATCAGGTACTTATACCTGATTGGAATAGATGGGTTTTACTTTAAGTTGTACCCTGTATAATAATGCCCAAGAATGGATAATGAAATAATAGTAAGTGAAAGCCATGTTATCAGCAAGATATACCTGGTGCGAGGCCAGAAAGTAATGCTGGATAGGGATCTGGCGGATATTTATGGTGTGGAAACGAAGAGGTTGAATGAACAGGTAAAGCGAAACCAGGAAAGATTCCCACAAAATTTCATGTTCCAACTGACAGATCAGGAGGTTGAAATCTTGATGTCGCAAATTGCGACTTCAAGATTGGATGAAGATACAGGATGGGGAGGAAGGAGAAAACTGCCTTATGCTTTTACTGAACACGGGGTATTAATGCTTGCTAATGTTTTAAAAAGCGCCAGAGCGGTAGCCGTCAGTATAAAGATTATCGACATTTTTGTTCGATTACGAGAAGCTTTACTAGCTAACCAGGATATGCTATTGAAATTGGAACAGCTGGATAAAAAAATGTCCAACATAGGGCACGATGTAAAAATGCACGATGGAGAAATTGAAACCATTTTTGAATTGATCAAAGAGATCATGGAAGAAAGGATGAGGCCCAAGCCACGGACTCCTATTGGCTTCAAGCCACAGGCGTAATCACTAAAGAAAAAGGAGCTACTTGAAAAGTAACTCCTTTAAACAATATTGTGCGGAAGAGGAGATTCGAACTCCCACGGCTGTTACCCCGCTACCACCTCAAAGTAGTGCGTCTACCAATTTCGCCACCTCCGCAAGTATTGAGGACTGCAAAAGTAAAGGAAAACAGTCTAAAAATTACATCCGTTCGGGTACTTTTATTCCCAGCACGGCCATCCCTTTTTTAATAACACCCGCCGTAAGCTGGGCCAGTTGTAAGCGCAGTTCTTTTTTATCAGCGGTTTCGGCATTGCCGATAGAATGTTCTGTATAGAATGAGCTGAAGGTCTTTGCCAGGTTAAAAGTATAGATGGCCACTTTAGACGGATCATGCTCGCTTGCCGCTTCCTGCAATACAGATGGGAATTGCTCCAATTCTATGGCCAGGGCTTTTTCCAGTGGCAGGAGACTATTGCCGATACTGCTGCCTTCTGGCATAGATTTACGCAAGACGCTTTTGATACGGGCATGCGTATATTGAATGAAAGGCCCGGTAAACCCATGGAAATCGATGCTCTCTTCGGGATTGAAGATCATTTTTTTCCTGGGGTCCACCCGTAACAGGAAAAATTTTAATGCACCCAAACCAATCGTGTCATAGAGTTCGGCAAGTTCGGCAGGAGAAAAATCTTTTACTTTTCCCAACTCTTCTGTTTTCTGCCGGGCTATGTTTACCATTTCATCCACGAGGTCGTCTGCATCCACTACGGTCCCTTCGCGGCTTTTCATCTTACCCGAAGGCAATTCCACCATGCCATAGCTCAGATGATAAATACCATCAGCCGATGGGAGACCCAGCTTCTGGCAGATCAGCTTCAATACCTTGAAATGATAATTCTGTTCATCACCTACCACATAAATACTTTGGTCTACATTGAACTCTTTCTGTTTCTGTTCAGCAAGCCCTATGTCCTGTGTGATGTATACTGAAGTGCCGTCTTTCCGTTGCACCAGCTTTTCATCCAGTCCATCGTTGGTGAGGTCGATCCACACACTGTTATCTTCTTTCTTTACAAAAACACCTTTGGACAAGCCTTCTTCCACCAGGTCTTTACCCAGCAGGTAGGTATTGCTCTCATAGTAAACCTTGTCAAAATTGCTGCCGATCCTTTGATAAGTAATGTCGAATCCTTCATATACCCAGCTATTCATCCTGCTCCAGAGCTCCATCACTTCGGGTTTGCCGGCTTCCCAGTCGAGCAGCATTTGCTGTGTGGCTTTCATAATGGGAGCTTCTTTTTCAGCCAACTCTTCCGTCATGCCGCTATCCACGAGTTCCTTTACCTGCTTTTTGTATGCCTCGTTGAACTTCACATAATAATCCCCCACAAAATGATCTCCTTTGATACCCGTACTTTGAGGGGTATCGCCGTTGCCGAAATACTGCCAGGCGATCATGCTCTTACAGATATGAATGCCCCTGTCGTTCACTACACAGGTCTTTACAATACCATGACCGGTAGTTTTAAGAATTTCTGCTACACTCCATCCCAGGAAATTGTTCCGCAAGTGCCCGAGATGAAGGGGTTTATTGGTATTGGGGGATGAATATTCCACCATTACTTTGCTTCCGGTGGAGGCGCTCGCACCAAAGGAAAGATTAGCTGCATTTGACTGGATGAACTGCAGCCAGTATCCATCGGCTATCGTCAGGTTGAGGAAGCCTTTAATGATGTTGAAACCGCTGAAAAGATCAGGATGCCGGTTGATCAGATGGCTGCCCAATTCCTGGCCCAGGACATCCGGCGCTTTTTTTAACAGTTTTATAAAGCTGAAAAGTACCACCGTATAATCGCCCTCGAACTCGGGTTTGGTGGCATTGACCAGAACGTCATGAGGCTGTAAATCAATATTGTACAATTCTTTTAGCGCTTGTGCCGAGGCTACCTTAACCTTTAAAACAACGTTCATGGGCTTAACAATTTCGGGTTGCAAAAGTAACCAATTAAGCCCTACCTTCGCCGCCATTGATGCGAAAGTTGCACCAACATATCCGTAAACTGATCCTCGACACGGTGGACCTGTT
>Ga0114932_10002388_pt1 | contig 19859 bp, 16 predicted proteins | sample 2SBtaG_2_FD_87286 | JGI IMG/M metagenome (GOLD analysis project Ga0114932, IMG submission 87286) | Deep subsurface microbial communities from Kolumbo volcano to uncover new lineages of life (NeLLi) - 2SBTROV12_ACTIVE470 metaG | ecosystem: Environmental > Aquatic > Marine > Volcanic ... | reverse complement strand
TGTTACAAAAAAACAGGAAGATCGGTTGGTTGTGCTGGATGCTGACATTCGAGGATTAACGCCGTTAATCGAAGAAGCCGCTAAAAAAGTTGAATCTTTAAATTGCAGTCACCTATTGAAAAACGTACAAAACGCCGAAGCGCAATGGACGCGCCACCAGCAAGACGTTGCTCTTTACAATTTAAACGATCGCTCAAAAGAAATTGAAGCACTATTAATTAAAAATGTTCAAACCATCCTGGATTTGGGCCGCAAAACAGGCCGCGGACAACGATTGTCGACATACTGGAAGCCCTCAAACGCACTCGAGCGATTAATAAAACTAAACGTTTTAGAAGGCCGTCCTGGAACCTAATTATTTATCCTTTGCCCGGTCGTTTTCTTCCACAAAAGCTCATCGCGACCGGGTTTTTTTATAAAATAAGTTACCAATATCCGAGGGGGCGACGAATGAACGATGATGATTCTTATTTTGGCGAGCACATTGTTGTCGAAGTAGAAGATATAGGTGCCTTTGTTTTCAGGGTCCCGACAGAGATGTTTGCCGGGCAGGTTAAGTGTTTATCAGAGATGATATTTCCAGACGAAGCCTGTGAGAATATCGCCAGCGTTCGTCTTGTCGTTATCATGGCAACATCGTTTACATTTTTGATGATACAGGCCCCGGACTCATTCGATGAGGACGAACTTGACCCGATGAGAAATCTCGAAGACTTTCAATTCTACTTCAAGATATTCGATGCCTTTTTGGCCCACGTTGAAGCCTACGCAGAAATGGAAGATATACCCGATCCTGCGCTCGCATTCAAAAAACATACACTAAAGCAAAACCGACTAGTAAGTTTTTGTTTGAAATAAAAAGACTGTATGAAAAACCACTCGTTATAAAACCATGAATAAACAATCACTGATATTAATACCATGTAACAATATCTAGTGCTAAAAATTACAGTAAAAGACAATAAATAGACGAATATACAGTTAGATACAAGAGTCTTTCTCTGCCATGTTGAAGCATAAAAGCCGTGTTATAATGAAAAATCCTTTCAAAAGACTGAAAAAAAACCACTGAACAAACAATCATAAAAAATATTGAAAACTGATTCAGAATTTACCGGCGCGGTGGAATTTTAAAGAAAGCCCTTATTGCGTTATTCAACCCCGCTTTCCAAGACATCCCTAATTTTGACGAACCCACCAGACCGCCCCGCCCCAAACTGCATCTGCCCGTGCCCCGCCGGTGGAATGGGATACAGATTTTGATCAAACGCCTCTTCAGGAATCGGGACAACAAGTTGAACCGGTACCAGAATTTGAATATGATCAAACCGTCAATGGGTAACTCTAGAAGATTCAATTTTTAAGTACTGCTCCAAAAACTTAATGGAGCCGGCATAGGGAACCTATTGTCTTTCGCTCTGAGAATCCGCATTCATCACTCGTTTATTGCACTGAGAGTACATCAATAGGTATTTTCATTGCCTGTTGTCACGACACCGATATTCATTTTTGTCAATAAAATTCTTGCCATAAGCAGGGAAAGGGCATTAAAATTCCTATCCTTTTATTTCATTATCAGGATATTGGTGGCAAGCCAAGTTCTTTAAGAAACTGGTTATGTGTTTCAGCTGCTTTTACAGCCTTCTTTTCCAATTCGGACAATTTCGTATGTACTAACTTCAAATCAATTGGCTCTTCTGGCTTGGCGGTACTGACATAACGTGAAATGTTCAGGTTATAGTCGTTTTTCTCAATCTCTTCCATCGACACGCGTTTGGCGTAACGCGGTTCTTCCTTACGGTATTGGTAGGTGTCGACAATCTTTTCAATATGCTCTGGCAACAAACGGTTTTGGCGTTTACCTTTATCGAAGTTTTCGCTGGCGTTAATAAACAGCACATCGTCGGGCTTTTTGCACTTTTTCAATACCAAAATACAAACCGGAATACCGGTTGAGAAAAACAGGTTGGCAGGTAAGCCAATCACGGTATCGATATGGCCGTCTTTTAACAGTTTGGTTCGAATGCGTGCTTCTGCGCCACCGCGGAATAGCACGCCGTGAGGTAGAATAATCGCCATGGTGCCTTCGTCACTTAAAAAGTGAAAGCCGTGCAGTAAAAAAGCAAAATCGGCTGCGGATTTGGGCGCAAGGCCGTGGCTTTTAAAACGAAAATCTTCACCTAAAGTCTCAGTAGGTTCCCAGCGGTAGCTAAACGGCGGATTAGCGACGACAGCATCGCATTGCAGCTTTTTAGAAGGGTTCATTTCGTTGAGAATATCCCAATCGTTCAGAAGTGAGTCGCCGTGGTGTATTTCGAATTCGGAATCCTTAACGCCGTGCAGAAGCATGTTCATGCGCGCTAAGTTGTAGGTGGTGATATTTTTTTCCTGGCCGTAAATTTTACCAATACCATGTGCGCCTAATTGCTTGCGCACATTTAGTAATAACGAGCCAGATCCACAGGCAAAATCCAGCACCTTGTCTAGCTTATTCTTTTTGCCTGTTGCCGGTTCCTGGCTATCAAGGGTGACAATTTCAGAGAGAATGGTAGAAATCTCTTGCGGAGTATAAAACTCACCGGCTTTTTTGCCAGAACCTGCGGCGAACTGCCCAATTAAGTATTCATAAGCATCACCCAGGACATCACTATCGCTGGAAAACTCGGCAATACCCTCGGCGATTTTGCTGATGATGGTGTAGAGCTTAGCATTGCGGTCTTCGTATTTTTTGCCGAGCTTTTCAGAATCCAGATTAATTTCCGAGAACAGTCCTTGAAAAGTGCTTTCAAAGGATTGGTTCTCAATGTACTTAAAACCCTTTTGCAAGGTATCCAGCAAATTTTTGTCATGTATTCTGGCCAATTCCGCAATACTGCCCCACAGGTATTGCGGTTCAATCACATAATGCACTTTGCGGCGCATTTGTTTCTCAAATTCGGTTACATCATCAGTATTCTCATCATACCAAAGCGATAGAGGCGTGCGCTTATCGTCGGCTCCCAGTTCGGGGTAATCTAGCCCCAACTCTTTTTTTGCTGAAGCTTCGTAGTTATCGGACAGGTAACGCAAGAATAGAAACGACAACATATAATCGCGAAAATCGTCGGCATTCATCGCACCGCGTAGATTATTGGCTATCCCCCAAAGTGTACTACCCAGCCTGTTTAATTCTTGTTCTGTCATGTCGTTATCCTTCTTGTGGTGTCGCTGAGTATTTCCGGCAGATCAAACTGAAAAACATCAATGAAATCTCTAAGAATTTGTCGGAATAAATTTTGATTATCTTCGCCCATTGGCGTTGGTTCGTGAATAGCATAGCTTCCGTGGCTGAGAAGATTAAGCGCCCGGTTAAATAATGCTCTATTCTCATCATCATCTAGTGTATTGAGACAAAAAGAGATGTCTGAGTGGCCGAAAAATGTAGCAGTTTTCTCCATAATGCTGCGCAGAGCGTTAAAGTGGAACGTATAGAGTGTGCCTGCTTCTGGGTCAGCCGCTTTTTGCAACTCAGCAAGCGTTGCGACGTGATGAAAAAAGGGGCTGTCTTCAGTAGAGCGAAGAGTATACCTCCCCTCGTCATTGGGGCGATGGAGGAAGTAACGCTTGTGCCTTATCTTAGATTCATTTTCTTTCGATCTACCGATCTCGTTGCACATTACATTAAAAAAGAGTGAATGATGAGAAGAGACGACGACTTTAATAGGATCAGGGGAATCATTTTCGTCTTTACGGTTGGTGGCACGACGTAGAATTTTAGCTAGATCACAGGCAACCGAGATTGCATTATTATCATCAAGAGATGATACTGGATCATCAATATAAATATGTTTTACCCATTGATAAGATTCATGGCCGTCAAGAACCCGCTCGCAGATGGCCATGAATATGCACCAGATAAAAATACCTTCTTCTCCTCGGGAGATTTTGATATTGTCTTGCCCATCTTTATTAAATTTTACAAAGTGTGGTTTGGTAAACGTATCTTCCCCTTGCTGAATTTCCTTGTACTCAAAATCGAAACCAAAATCAGCATAGCGACTGAGGTACTCATCAATAGTCGGCTCTAATCCTAGGTTAGTAAATCCATCAAAGAACTTTGAAAATTGGTTTATTCGTAATCTGCGAGCGGAGTCATTTTCTAGATCGTTTTCCCATGTGAACAAATCTTCGGTGAAAGCGTTAAAGTAAAGTGTGTCTGGATTTCCTCCATTGTTACGTTTTCCTCGGTCTTTGAAATCCATTGACAATCGAGTTTTTCCTGTACGATTGTAGGCATATAGAAGCACCAATTCCTTGTTGTTTAAGTCATCGCGTAGCCGAGTAACCAGCCTGTTCAAATTTTGGTAGGTACGTACGCCGTTCATGCGCCCACCCCATCAGTTGCGGTGAAAAGCTGATGCATCAGGCCTTTTTTATGGTCTTTGAGTGACTCTATTTTTTTAGCTTGTGAGGTGATCAGGTTGTCGATGGAAGATAGGCAATCGGCGATTTTTTGTTGCTCAGGAAGATCAGGGATATTGATATCAAGCCTTTCTAATTGGCTCGAATACAAATGTACAACTGAAATACCTTGCGATAATTTTGCAATAGACTTCTTTTTAGCGCTATTTAAATAATACGATAAAAAAACACCATTCATTTTTGAGCGGATGATATTCAAATCCCCACCTAGTGCAATACCGCTATTTATTACACATGATGCTGTAGCAATATCCTCTTGGGTTTCACCTGAAGCAGGGATAATCACATCATTTTCTTTACTCAACACTAAATTATTAGCTGATATATTTGTGTGGGAGCTTACATTTTCTATTGTTTCATTGTAGAGTGTATAAAGCTCTCCATATCTAATGCATGGCTGCTTTCCATCAATTGCTACATCCGATTTAGAAATACCTTTACCTTTTGAAAACGTAGCAACTTCTCCTAGCGGTTTATCCTCCCACTCCCCCGCATCCCGAAACTCAGGAAAACGCAGTTTGGGCACGGTTTTGCCTTCGGCGGGGAATAGTTGCTGCATCAGGCCTTTTTTATGGTCTTTGAGTGTGTCGTGTTTTTGGCTGTGTGCGGTGATTAGATCGTCGATGGAAGACAGGCAATTGGCGATTTTTTGTTGTTCGTCAGCTGATAGAGCAGGAAGAGGCATTTCTTCAAAATCATCATTTGTAATGCTCATCCGGTCATGTCTTGCACCGCTATTGGATACTATTCGTAGATATTGGTACCAGTGTGTTGATTTAAAGTACTGCTCATAAAAACCATTGTTACTATTTTTGAATCTGAAAACAGTATACAGCGGTGACATCACGCCTTTACCAACCTTATTCTTAGAGATGGGTCCAACTGGAGCAACATTCGAAATGCGAGGATTGTAAACATAGTCACCCTTATCGACAATAAAGTACCCACCAAGATTATTTTGATTAGCAATGTCTTTGTCAAAGTAGTCTCGCTGATCCACAATTCCATCTACTGCGGAGTTGGTTAGAACACGAGTTACTTCAGTTTCTTTGTTCTTTTGAGTAATTCTTTTAGCTAATTCTCTGAGTGTTTTTTGCTCCCACTCCCCCGCATCCCGAAACTCAGGAAAACGCAGCTTAGGCACCAGCATTTTTGTCGTTGGCTTACTCATACGCAGCTAACCCCGAAATATCACGTCCTTGAGAAAGTTTTTTAAGTAAAGGCATAAGCTCTTCCATCAAAGACAGTTCTGCCTTGGTGCGCGCTTTCCAACCCAACTCCAGTGGTTCGAGTAAATCACTAAGTTGTTCGCCGTCGAAGATCATGCGATCCATGATGCCATCAACAAAGCTTTGTAGTGCGTCATTGCTAATCCCATGCTTTTCGGCCATGGCACGCAGTTCTTGAGTGGATTTGTTTGCTTTAAATTTCTTATACCCTTCGCGTATGGTTTTTTCATTCAGACTTTCACCGGCTGGCAGGCTGTTGATGTAGGCCACAATATCATCGCGTTCATCCATCAGGTTGGCACTGGCACTGATCAGGTCGATCAATTGTTGTCGGGTCATTTTCTGCTTGCTGGGTTTATCGCCGGTGGATGAAGCAATCAGCCCCATGATGTAGTCGTAATCAATCACGGCTGAGGCGAATAATACCAGTTCAAAATCCAGTTGTTGTACGGTGTCACCGGCATCGCCCCCGCCTTTACCTTGTTGCGTCTTGAGACGTTGCGCCGTTTCCAGATACATGCCGCGAAAGCCGCGCAGTTGCTCTTCGGGTAATCGTGCATTGACGCTGTCGACTTGCTCGTCGCTTAGGTCGGTATATTGATCGAGCTGAGTTTTCAGGCGCTGCACTTCTTTAAAGTGGTTAATAAATTCACCGCGTGCGGCATCACCTTTGAGGTTGTTGACGGCTTCTGGCGTACAAGTAAGGCCTTGCGAGTCCATGAATTTTTCTAAATTGCTGACCGCACCGTCTAGTTGTTTAATCACTGCAGGTGCAGGATCAACCAGCCAGATTTCTTTGGCCTTGTCTTTGTTGGCACCTGAGAACAGGGCAATAGCATCGTTAACGGCTTTTTCCTGATAACGAAAATCCAGAATTTTACCGTGAGGCTTAGTGTCGTTTAATACGCGATTGGTGCGCGAAAAGGCTTGAATTAAGCCGTGGTGTTTGAGGTTTTTATCCACATATAGGGTGTTGAGGTATTTAGAATCAAAACCGGTGAGCAGCATATCCACAACAATCACGATGTCGATTTTGTTTTTATGCGGGTAATCGGTGTTGCTGTATTTATGATCTTTAATGCGTTGTTGTACATCCTGATAATACAGATCGAATTCGTTAATGCTGTGGTTGCTACCGTACTGACTGTTGTAGTCGGCAATGATGGCCTTAAGCGCGGCTTTCTTTTTTTCGGGCTCTTTTTTGTTGTCCTCTTTTTCCTGTGTTAAGTCTTCCTGTAGCTGTTTAACATCTTTATTGCCTTCGGCGGGTGGCGAAAACACGCAGGCTATATTTAAGGGTCGATAGCTATCGTCATCGCCATCTTTATTCGTTTGTATCGCTTTGAATAGCGCGTAGTATTCAATGGCGTTATTAATGGAGGCGGTTGCCAATACCGCATTAAAACGGCGCTGGTTGGTGGCGGCATTGTGTTTATTAATAATCTCGTTAACAACGGCGTTGGCTTCAGGTGCTTTGGGTTTGGCTTTGCTTTTTTCGACCTCCTTGGGTTTTTCACCAAAGTAGTCGATAGCAAAACGCAGGACGTTGCGGTCTTCAATGGCGTGGGTAATGGTGTAGGCGTGCAGTTGTTTTTGGAATATGTCTTCGGTGGTTTTGTAATATGCTTGTGTGCCGTCGATTTGTTTGTAGGTGGCGTTATCTTCAAAAATAGGTGTACCGGTAAAGCCGAATAATTGAGCATTGGGGAAGAAGTCTTTAATCGCTTGGTGGTTGTCACCAAATTGGGAGCGATGACATTCATCAAATATAAATACGATGCGCTGGTTGCGTAGCGGCTCTAGGCGTTGTTTGTAGGTTTGCTTGCCTTTTTGTTTATTCGCCTGGTTGCGCTTGCTGGTTTCGTCCAGCGCAAGGCCGAGCTTTTGAATGGTGGTGACGATGACTTTATCGGCGTAGTCTTCCGAGAGCATGCGCCTTACCAGAGTTTCGGTATTGGTGTTTTCTTCGACACAGCCTTCCTGGAATTTGTTGAATTCTTCGCGGGTTTGCCGGTCGAGGTCTTTACGGTCAACTACGAATAGGCATTTATCAATGTCCGGGTTGTCTTTGAGCAGTGTGGAGGCTTTAAACGAGGTGAGGGTTTTGCCACTGCCGGTGGTGTGCCAGATGTAGCCATTGCCACGATTTTGATGAATGCAGTCGACAATCGCTTTTACCGCATAGATTTGGTACGGACGCATAATCATCAGTTTTTGCTCGCATTCTACCAAGACCATGTAACGGCTGATCATTTGGCCCAAGGTGCATTTGGCTAAGAACTTGTCGGCAAAGTCGTGTAAGAGGGTGATTTTGCTGTTATCTTCATTAGCCAGTTGATAAATCGGCAAAAAGCGTTCGTCGGCATTAAAACTAAAATGCTGGTTGTGGTTGTTGGCAAAGTAAAGAGTATTGTTTTCATTGCTGACAATAAACAACTGCATAAAACACAGCAGCGTGTTGGTGTAGCCGTTGCCAGGGTCGTTTTTGTAATCGACAATTTGTTCCATCGCGCGGCGGGTAACGATCTTGTGCGTTTTAAGTTCTATTTGCACCACGGGTACACCATTGATCAGCAGAATCACATCGTAACGGTGGTGGCTGTTATCGGTATTGATGCGCAATTGGTTGATGACTTCAAATTCGTTTTTACACCAGTCTTTGATATTGACCAGCGTATATTGTAGAGGTGTGCCATCTTCGCGCAGGAAGGTGTTGCGTTCGCGCAGAGTTTTAGCAGCGCTAAATACATCGGCGTTGACAATTTCATCGCGCAATTGGGCGAATTCTGAGTCGGTTAGGTTGACACGGTTGAGCTCTTCGAAATGTTTACGAAAGTTTTGTTCAAGCGCTTCGCGGTCGCGAACATCTGGGCGATAGGTGTATTTGAGATCGGTTAATCTGGCGATGAGGTTATCTTCGATCTGGTTTTCTTTTAGTATCATTAAAAAAGCTCTTTTTGTCCTTTTAAGCGACCTTGTTACTGCCAGTCATTGTGAGTGCTACATTATCATTAATTCGTTCGAAAATGCGAACATATCTAATACTGAGGTAAGCGTTCACACCCATATAATTAAACGGCTCCAATTGGAGTTTTGGCGACGGGAATTTTCGGCGCATCCAACCCCTGACGTCGTAGCGTGATTACATCGCGGATATACAACAAAGGCGAATGCCCACGTAAACGACACGTGGTGATGACGCTGGCGAATAAAGCCAGTGCCCGACTGCCTTGCGGCGAACGTGTGCCTTGGGTAATTTTGCGCATAATCACCCAGTGACGTAAAGCACGTTCTGCTTCATTATTGGTCGTGGGCCATGTGGGATGCTCCAGCACACGAAATATCGCGTCCCAATCATTAAGAAACTCGCGCCCCAATGCGCGTGTTTTTTTATGCGAACACACGGTCATCTGCTGACACACTTTACGCAGATGGGCAAGATCATCCTGATGCTCGGCTAAAATAGACAGTTTTCCTTGACCCGGTCCTTCACGGGCTTGATAAATCGCATCCATCAATGAATTCATGATATTAACAGTCAGATATAGGAGTCTTGTTCTACCATGGCGAACCATATAAGTTACGAATAATCTTTCAAGCCTTGATGAATCTATCCGCGTCCTTTTTTCTCTAAACGGCCTGACGGTTTCTAGGAACCGCTGTGTGAAACGGATTTTAAAAGCACTGGTCTGACCTGTTTGTGTCATCAATAGGGATGATTACCTCCGCAATCTGGTTTTACTCGGTAATTAAACGCTGAAGGTTATCTGCTCGCTTTGTCCATAGGCAAAGAGCCCTTTAGGTTTAGCTCGGCGCCTGTGGGCAAAGCGATCCCGAAGTGTGATTAAGCACTGACAGTCGCTTGATAACGCTCTGCTTTGTTTGCTAAGGCACATAGAATACGTGCGTTTTTATTGGCTAATGCCACGGCCGCCACATTAAAACCACGCCGCTTCATCAACTTCTGACACCATAAACTCAGCTGGTCTTCCCTGTTTTGACAGGTTCGCAATACGGATCTGGCACCATGGATTAATAAGGATCGGATGTAACGGTTACCGTGCTTGCTAATGCCTAACAACACCGATTTTCCGCCACTGCTGTACTGTCTGGGAACGATCCCCAGACTACCTGAATAGTGCCGGCCATTGTCATACTGTCGACCATCGCCTAAATCTGCGGCCACGATGGTCGCGGTCATCGGGCCTACGCCGGGAACATCGGTTAATCGCTGGCTTAGCTCGTTGGTCTGACAGAGCTGACTGATTTGTTGGTCATAGGCCTGGATTTCTTCATCTAAGGCCAACAGGCGTTCGTATTGATGGGCAAAGGCGGCACGACTCAGTGGGGTTAGAGAGTTTTCCGCATCTTCGAGTAGCTCTGGCAAACGCTTCCTGACCTGATTGACACCCTGTTCAATAACAATGCCTCGCTCGCTTAATAAGCCCCTGGTTTGATTGACCAGGGCTATTCGTCGTTTCACAGTCTCTTGCCGTAAGCGATGAATCATTTGGATGTCCTGTTGTTCTACGGTTTTAATCGCAATCGTTCCGACATTCGGTCTCGCTTCCGCATCATTAAAGTCATTTTTGGTAACTACTCGCCCCTTCGTTAAAAAAAAGCGAAAAAACACTTGACAGGTTTTTTTGCCTAAAAAAATCTTTTTCCTGCTTCGTCATAAAACTTACGTTGATAGCTCATTGTAAAAGAGCTGTGAGGGTAAATCCGATTGCTTGAGGTTTTGTATCGAAAAAGCCATTTCAATCGCCTCAGCTCGACATCAGAACGTCAAAAAAACCAATGATATAATACGCTTACTGTAATTATATCATCTATTTATTGATGGCGAGTCTGGATAAAACCTCAGTGAGAAATGAAGTCAATCGACTCAAGGACGATTTCGAACAACTCTGCTCCAAAGGAAAAATCACCACAGAAAGTCAAGTGCTCATGAACAGTATGTTCATGATTATTGAATTGATACTCTCCATCTTCCTCGAAAGAAGCACACAGAAAAACAGCAAGAATTCCAGCACACCTTCGTCTCAAACTGAAAAAGATGAATCCTCTCTCCGTCATCCAGGAAGTCACAGCAAGGGTAAAAATGAAAACAAGGGGAGGGCTAAAAATACCCGAACGAAAGAAACCATCATCCTGGCTAAAGTTCATACCTGTGATGTTTGTGGTGAAGCACTGACAAACACACCCTGTCAACACATTGAAAGACGAACAAAGATTGATCTTATTTTTGAGAAAGTGGTTGAACATGTGGATGCTGAAGTCAAGTACTGTCCACTGTGCGATTCAACCGTCAAAGGTCAATTCCCTTCAGATATGCACGGCCCCTTACAATATGGCGAGGGTTTAAAGGCGTTTGTCATCAATTTGCTTGTCTGTCAAATGGTGGCGCTTAATCGCGTACAAAAGTTGGTTAAATCAATGGTGGGTGTGGTCATTTCCGAAGCCAGTCTACTGAAGTTTGTACTGCGCTTACACCAGGCTCTAGACGCATGGGAACATCAGGCGACACAACAACTTCTTAAAGCGCCCGCAATCAATGTGGATGAAACATCCTTACGGGTGGATAAGAAAAACCACTGGATACACGTGTATTCATCGGGTGATCTTACACTTAAGTTTTTACACCGAAAACGGGGTAAAGAGGCGATCGATTTCATTAATATTATTCCACGATACGGAGGCTCGATTATTCACGATTGCTGGTCATCCTATTTCTCGTATAAACACTGCGGCCATGGACTGTGCGGTTCACATTTACTGCGTGAGCTCACATTCATTGTTGAGTCGAATGAGTACGCCTGGGCGCGCACGATGAAACATTTATTGCAGGAAATCTGCATCAAAGTGTCTAAAAGCGAAGAAAAGAAATTGACCGACCAGGATCTCGCAAATCTACAAAAGCGTTACCGAAATATTTTAACGCGGGGAGAAAAAGAACTGCCGCCTATTCCACCCAAGCCGAGTGGCAAGCGCGGTAAACTGGCCAAATCGGATGCACATAACCTTTTGGAACGTTTAAAAGCGCATGAAGCGTCCGTTCTGCTTTTTGCAAAAGATCCTTTTGTCTCTTTTACCAACAACAGAGCAGAACGCGATTTGAGAATGTCCAAGGTTAAGCAAAAGGTTTCGGGGTGTTTTCGAGCAGACGTTTACGCGCACGCCTATTGTCGAATATCAAGCTATCTGCAAACCATGGCAAACAAGGGATATAATCCGCTTATTGCTATTCAAATGGCCTTGGCGGATGAATTCGATTAAGGGGGGCGAGCAGTTACAATAAAACTAAATTAAAGGAACGAGGTTGGACTGAGGGTGCTATTAAAAAATTCCTTGGTAAGCTAGATGATACAGGGCGTAATCCGCATTATCTGACAGGACCACCTGTGCAGTTATTTAATCTGGATCGTGTGGAAAAGGCAGAGGCGTCTAAAGAATTTATTGAATGGAGTAACCGTACCGCTAAACCACGGAAAAAATTGAGCGATTTAGCTAAACAGCGAGCTGATATGAAACGAGAGGAATTAATAGTCTTCATAAATAGCTTGAATATAAATGTGCCAGTGATGAAACTGGAAAAATTAATAAAAAAAGCTGTGGAGCACTATAACGATTTACAAGTTGAGCGAGGTAATTATGATAAGGAGGCAACTATTAATGATTCCCCTAAATTTCTTGCGAGAATTTCAGCGAACATGCTGCGTCACGAGTTTTCGGACTACGATGACGAACTTGATAAAATGTTTGGAAAAGTTGGTCGGAGTGAAGGGGCTGTCTTACTCAGGGAACGGGTTATGAATAAAATATTCGAAGTATACCCATGGATTGATCAGCAATTAAACGATGACGACGACGATGATTAATTTTGTTTGCTATTTGATTGAATATTTTTTCTTTTCCAAGAATTCACCATAAAGGTAAAGTTAAATGAAGCAGGTAGAGACTGAGCTGAAAAATAAAAACCGGCATATTTACCCCAAAAACCCAGCCATTGCGCTTGGTTTTTCCGTAGAAACCTAGAATATAGCTATTTTTGGCAGTAAAATGTCACCAAAGTGTCACTAAAATATTCAGGATGATTTATGCCGACCAAGGAAGAAAAACAAGCAGCCAAGGAGGCTATCGCGGACCATTTAGCGGTTCATGGGAATAAACATTGGTCTTTAACAAAAGATAAGCATCCGAATATTAACACCAGAACCTGGTGGCGGTACGTTGAAAAATCATCCGGCGGAACGGTACCTGCGCCTAAAGAGCATTTAGAAAAATCCAAGGAATTTTTGTTAAGTGAGGCGGCAAATCATTTGCCGGTTGCGGTCGCTCCCGCGCCTGCCACACTGGCAAAAACGGGTGACGAAGGTAAGCGAGCCATTGACGTTCTCAACAAATTTACAGAGCTTTACAACGACGCTGAACTGTTGCGCAACTATTCCACCGATAAAAAAGGCGTTATTACAAAGCCACAAGTCTATAGTGAGTCCATAAAGCACCGACGGGAACTGTTAACCGCAATGGTTAAGTCTGCAGAAGTGCTTTGGGAGTTGCGGCGGATACAAGATTACTATGATTTAATCCTCGAGGCCATAAAGGACGTAACCCCGGAAGCCGCTCGAAAGATTGCAGATAATCTTGGTGCGTTGGATAAAAAACACGGTATGACGATTAACGGCAAGTTTTAGAACTTATTCGACGCCACTGTTCGGCTATTTGATCGTCTGTCAGTACGGGCCCAGGCCGACAATCCTGATAATCCAGCTTTAAACCAAAACAAACCTTTAATTTTTTTAGCACCCAATATGAATACAAAGCGCGACCCGAAAATACGCAAGGGTCTATTCAGTTTCACCTTTGATGAGCCGATCCCAGAAGAGATTATAGAGCAGATAGAAATATTGTTGCCGTTCTTTTATTTGACGCATGATATTCATGCCGTTAACGACCTGTCTCGCATGATAGTAACCCGAGAAATGAAACCAGGTGATGCTAATAACTTCGTATACATGCCGGAATTACTAAAGGGTTCGCCAGTCTTGAATCCTGCCTGGGTTTGTGCGGCTGAGGTTATTAGAGGGTTTGTTGTGAAGTAAATATAGTGAGAATTTTAGATTACGATTGAGATTTTAATTGTTAAAGAGATATAAAAAGGTGTTTATTTGATAAAAAAGTAAAATAAAGTGCTTTTTTTAGCTATATTTGTCAAAATAGCCAATGAAACTTATTAAACGTTAAATGAAATGCTTATTGAATTCACCGTAAAAAACTTCCGTTCGATTCGTGAAGCCCAGACTTTGAGTCTAGTTAAAGGAAAGAGTAATGAGTTTCAGGCAACTCACAGTTTTCAACCGCCTTCACCGGGAGCGTTGCCGCTTCTCCGTTCGTGCGCTATTTATGGCCCAAATGCCGCTGGTAAATCAAATTTTATCAAAGGTTTAGGTGTCATGCGATCCTTTGTAGTAGAGTCGGCAACTGCTAAGCAATTGGGTGATGAGATTCCCGTTACTCCGTTTTTGTTTGATGACCAAGATGCTAAATGTCCAACTGACTTTGAAATTGTTTTTATTAATGAAGGTGTACGTTATCAGTATGGTTTTTCTGCAACAGTCGAACGTGTTTGGGATGAGTGGCTATTGGCTTACCCTAAAGGTCGACCGCAGCGATGGTTTAGACGTGTTTATGATGCTGATACTGAAACATATAACTGGGAAATGGGTAGTGGCTTGGCGGGTAAAAAACACCTTTGGCAGGAATCTACGCGCGCAAACGCACTTTTTGTATCGACCGCCGTTCAGTTGAATAGTGAACAGCTAAAGCCCGTTTATGATTGGTTTAGAGAGAAATTGCGCATTACGAATATTCGAGGATGGAGCCCTGCCGTCACCGCTTCCCTATATTCAGAGATTCAATTTAAATCCGACATAAATGAGTTTTTGCGAGCAGCGGATTTGGAAATTCAAGACGTTAATATTAATACAAAAAAATTTGATTCTGGCGATTTACCGGATGATATGCCCGATGTCTTGAAATTAGAATTAATTAGCGAACTAAAAGGTGCGGAAGTATTCGATATTAAAACGATTCATCAGAAAAATGGCGGCGGTACATGCCAGCTTGAATTTGATGAAGAATCAGATGGAACCCAGAAATTATTTTCTTTTGCTGGTCCGTGGTTGGATTCACTGGCTAATGGTTATGTATTAGTGATCGATGAATTGCACGATAATTTTCATCCTGCCATCGTTCGGTTCTTAGTGAGCCTTTTTCACAATACTGAAAAAAACCCAGAAAATGCCCAGTTGGTTTTCACTACCCATGAGACATCTATTTTGAGCCAGGATGTTTTTCGGCGAGATCAAATTTGGTTCTGCGAAAAAGACCAATACCAGGCAACCTCCCTCTATTCCTTATCCGATTTCAGTGTGCGTAAAAAACACGAAAACTTGGAACGGTCTTATTTATCTGGACGGTATGGTGCCTTACCATTTATTCGCAATCTTAAGACTGGCTAAGGAAACCGTGTGGGTACGGAAAACTTATTTCGAAAACGCAAAGCAAGACAAGCTAAAGACTTGAGGCGACAAAGGGAAAGTCGAGAAGCGTACGACAAAGTTCTGATTGTTTGCGAGGGGGAAAAGACAGAGCCGTATTATTTCCAGGGCCTAAGGGCATATTACAAACTTAATACGGCCAATGTTGAAGTTACAGGCAAATGTGAGTCAAGCCCAAAGAACGTTCTGGATTATGCATTGGAGCGTTATAAAAAAGAAGATAAATTAGGTGATGCTTACGATCAAGTTTATTGTGTTTTTGACAAAGACATCCATTCGACCTATCAACTCACATTGGATCGGATCGCGAGTCTCAAATACAACAAGAAGAAAAAAACCGTTATTGCAATTACGTCTGTGCCTTGCTTTGAATATTGGCTTCTTCTACATTACGAATATACCACAAAACCATTCAGGGCCTCTGGATCAGAAAGTGCGGCCGACAATATAATTGCAGAATTGCGCAAATATCGTACTGACTACAAAAAGGCAGAAGTGGGTCTTTTTTCGAAATTATTCGATAAGTTAGAATTAGCCAAAAGTAATGCAGAACGGGCGACGATTGAGGCCAAAAACCAGAATACCGACAATCCTAGTACCCGCGTCCACGAATTAGTTGGCTATTTGCAAAATATTAAAGGTTAGCATTTTATCGATAAATTATTAGATGAGCGCCTGTTAGAAAATCCAACCTTAATTCTAATTATCCTTTACTACAAAAAAATCATGTGTCAGGGTTTGTTCTGGAATAGCCTGTTACTTTTCAACCTCTTTTCCAATCTACCTTACAGGGCTATTTCGCGGGACAATTTCGGGACACTCAGAGGTAATAATAGGCAATAAACGGCAATAATCAGCAATTAGTGAAATAGGGTAAGTCTATGTTATTATTGTCATTAAGTGCTGTGTGTTGTTGTGGGAAATCGTATAGATGTGACTCATAATCCCTTTGTCGTAGGTTCGAGTCCTACAGGGCCCACCATATTCAGCCTCTAGCTATCAAGTTAGGAGCTTTTTTGTGTCAGAACGGGTGGGGGAGAGTCGGCAGGAAAGCTAATATACCACTCCAAAGTTACTGGAGTGGTATATTTAATTCACAAAGACTTAGGCGTGTGCAGCGAACGGATGTTCCATGGAGCCCTTCTGAGCAACTACGTCACGTGCTTTAGGTTCACGTGCAATCGCGCGTTGAATTGATTCCTTGGTGGCAGCGTAGTTGTAATCCTGAATTTTGGCATCATCTTCTGCCATCCAATGAATGAATACACCGACACAAATGAATACATCATCGGCTTCATCCGCTGGAATGGTTCCATCTTCGACACAATCCGCAACGGCCATTGCTACGCCTCGTTGTGCTGGACCGAACATTTGTACAGCCTGCTTGGAGCCTTTTATTGTGACTTTGTTGAACATGACCGTAGCCGGTTTGGCAGTTAAATTTGGTGCAACGACAGCCAAAAGATTAGAAAAACCGTCTTTGTTGTTTGTCAGACAATTTGTGAAGGCGGTTTCCACAGCACTCCCGCGGGGACCAATCATCAGGTCTATATGGGCAACTTCATTACCGTCCCCTTGTAAAGATTCACCCACTAATACGCGATCAATGAGCGCATGTTCTAAGCCTCCATTACCATTACCTGCCTTTTCCCGCGTTAGCGCAAACAGCGCAAGCATTAGTGCTATGACTAAGCCAAAGACTTCTACAGGCAAAGATTCAGTCTTTGAAAACACAATTGCCGTAGGTGGCTCATCTGCAGCAGGTGCAGGCTTGCTGCTACTAACCCGCGGTGTGCTGGGCTTGGCTTTGTTTTCTTTAGCCGCGAGATCAATGATCGATTGATCTTGGTAGACTATGTAGGGTTCAAAATCTGCCGCCGGATATTTTGCGTCGGCTGCGGCGTAGTTAAAACCACCGAATAGAAACAACGCGGCGGCGAAAATGCCCGTTGAAATGGAAATTCTCATGTTTTTCTCCGTATTTTAAATTCCGAGCGGCAATTCGCTCTTGCATCTGTCTAATGCATTAAGGTTATCCGCATCCCTGCTAGGGTTTTAGTGCCAAGATAAGAACGTAAATCTATTGCCAATAATTAATCTAGCCATCCGCAACTATTCAGGATGGCATATTCAATGCGTATGGCTATGGCTAGGCGTGCGCAGCGAATGGATGTTCCATAGAGCCTTTTTGAGCCACCACATCACGTGCTTTAGGTTCCCGAGCGACCGCGCGTTTAATGGATTCTTTGGTAGCAGCATAGTTGTAATCCTGAATTTTAGCGTCATCTTCCGCCATCCAATGGATGAATACACCGACACAGATAAATACATCATCGGCTTCGTCCGCCGGAATGGTTCCATCTTCGACACAATCGGCAACGGCCATCGCTACGCCTCGTTGTGCCGGGCCAAACATCTGGACAGCTTGTTTGGAACCTTTGATGGTCACTTTGTTAAACATAACCGTAGCGGGTTTGGCTAATAAATTTGGTGCAACCACCGCTAAAAGATTAGAAAATCCGTCTTTATTGTTGGTCAGGCAATTTGTAAAGGCCGTTTCCACGGCACTACCACGAGGGCCAATCATCAGGTCGATATGCGCAACTTCATTACCGTCCCCTTGTAAAGATTCACCCACTAACACTCGATTGATTAAGGCCATATTTTGTTCTCCAGAAGAAAAAAAAGATGTAATTGCATCCAGAATGGACATTGTTATTTCCTTTATAGAAAGTACGCTAAATTAAAATTACCTCGAAGGTCCTCAGCAGTATATTATAATTAATTCACTTCTTTGGAAATACCTCTTTTGTTTTCAAAGCATGAAACAACGGGGCCAGGTCTCGGATAGTAGCGTATATGGGCTCTGTGGGAGCTAATTAAATTGACGGCTCTCCATGCTTGTGACTAAGTTTACTAAGAATGGCCGCTCGAATGTTTGTCCTTGTGGTTACCGTGGTTTTTGAATTAGTTGGTGGGAGGGTGGTTTCTGTTGGACGGGCTTTTTCAAACTAGAGTCAAACTGGTATAGGAGAGCCTCACATTGTTTTATAATACACTGAAGTTATAAATAATATTGACTTATATTTAGAGGAGGAATAATAATGTATTCCGAAAACTTTAACTGGCCTTGTTTGTGCGTGGATAATTTATATCCTGGCTATTAAATCCTATCCGTATGCTGATTACATGGGGCTTCCGATGATGAAGCGGTAATTGATGGTGTGCCGGACACAGAAGTAGAAAATGACGAAGAATCCGGCGATTGAGGCGAAGAAGATGCTGCAGAATAAAATAAAGAAACATTAAATGAAGAAGACTAATTCATCTGAGGGCGTCTTTTTATAAATTAATGGGTTTTTGTAATGTAGGTAGGCAAAATTAGGGTTGTTTGAAATTAATTTTTTTCTATTTTGCTTGCGTACACTTTCCAGAAAGGATTTTGCCGGTACAAACTATATTATATGAGATCAATTTATCACTATACACCAAGATATATCAAGAATCGTTTCGTGGATATGGTTTACCAACGAAGCTATCCGGATCACCCGTGGTTGACTCGTCAGGCCAATGAAATATTAGCGGGCTATCTTAGGCAATCGGATGTTTGTCTAGAGTTTGGCAGTGGCCGAAGTACTTTATGGTTTGCTAAGCATGTTGGACACATTACCAGCGTAGAAAATAATGCGCTGTGGTACAAGAAAGTAAGTACGATGCTAAATAATGCGGGACAGCAAAATGTTAGTTATTTCCATGTTCAAATGGATAAGGAAGATCGGGAAGGTGGTGATTCTGCATATGTGAAGACAATAGATAAGTTCGCAACGGACAGTGTCGATTTTGTGCTTGTTGACGGCGCCTATCGGGATTACTGTGCACAAAAAGCTATTAGAGTGATTCGTCCAGGCGGTTTACTCGTAATCGATAATGTGAATTGGTATTTACCCAGTGATTCTGGCACTCCATCTTCAAGAACCTATGAACAAGGTCCAAACGGGACGATCTGGGCAGATGTTAGTAAGACCATCGCAGGCTGGCGGTCTATTTGGACAAGTTCAGGAGTCAGTGATACCGCATTCTATATAAAGCCCTACATGTAATAAAAGGGATGGTTTTGCTTTCTTTTTTCGCTGGGCGTACGGCTTAGTCTGTTACTCTGTATTTGATCGAAAAAAAAGTTTGAGTTCTGTTTTTAAAATTGATTGAAATAAAACAAAGAAGAGTATAGTTAAACAAGGCTATACCTGTAAGTTCAAGTGATTCTTCTATAGTTGCAATAAGCTTATAAGTCTGGTCATTTAAGCCATGTTCATAGGCTCTTGTAACACCGATTATTTCTATTCCTAAAGCCCCAAAAACATAAAGAAAACCCGATGCGAAAAAAAGTAGTTTAAACCGACCGGCTAGATGAAAGAATAATTTTAAGTAACAAATAAGAAAGCTTAACACTAAAATACTGTAAGGTATTACCCAGGCTGCGTAAAGAGCACGGCGAAACGGTTCTAAACTTCTTGACACGAGGATTTCATTCGTGGTGGTTGAGAATTTTTAGTCATTCTCAGATAATCAAATACGCGGCGCATATTACGAGCAAGTTTGTTAATCG
>Ga0114932_10002385_pt1 | contig 19869 bp, 19 predicted proteins | sample 2SBtaG_2_FD_87286 | JGI IMG/M metagenome (GOLD analysis project Ga0114932, IMG submission 87286) | Deep subsurface microbial communities from Kolumbo volcano to uncover new lineages of life (NeLLi) - 2SBTROV12_ACTIVE470 metaG | ecosystem: Environmental > Aquatic > Marine > Volcanic ... | reverse complement strand
TCAGTGCTGAAATGCATAGTGTATGCAGGTTGATCAAATGAATGACTCACATATCGATAAAATTCTTCATATTGAGAGTCATCTATTTCTTTTGTTGGACGTGTCCAAATTGCTGAAGCTTCATTCAGTTGTTCCGGTTGATCATCAGTATCTAACATTATTGGTAATGCAATATGATCTGCATACTCTCGAACAATAGTCCTCACACGTAATGGTTCACGAAATTCTCGTGCATCCTCACGTAAATGCAATGATATTTTTGTGCCACGCTCAGGGGCATTAATGTCTTCTTCAATAGAAAAACCTCCACCACCTTCTGAAATCCATCTCCACCCTGTTTTTTCTCCTGCTTTCCGAGTTAATACTTCCACATGATCAGCAACCATGAATACTGAGTAGAATCCAACTCCGAATTGTCCAATCAGAGAAGTATCTGCATCCGAATTTTTCTCAAGAGATTCAGCAAAAGCTGCAGTGCCAGAACGAGCAATAGTACCTAAATTGTCTATCAGATCTTCACGATTCATTCCTATACCGTTATCAGCAATACTTATAGATCGTGTTCGTTTGTCTAAGGAAATAGTTACAGCAAGTTCAGTATCATCACCTAATAATTTTTGATCTGTCAATGAGAGAAACTTCAAACGCTCACATGCATCAGAAGCATTAGAAATCAATTCACGCAAAAATATTTGTCTATCGGCGTATAATGACCGAGCTACTAATTCAAGTAAACGACTGACTTCAGCATTAAAATTTAGAGTTTCCTGAGTCACTTCTATCTCCTAAGTTTCTGAAAATAAACTATTTCGTTGCATTATTTATATCAATCAAACAGAATATTCTAGTGTTAGAAATTATAATTCTATTAGCCGGACAGTAAACACGAATGCGAACTTATTACATCATTATCACTGTGGGCATCTTAATTGCGACGATTTACTCTTTGTTTCCAACTACTGAGTCCATTGCGATCGTTGAAGCATCTGAGCCATTTTGGTGTTGCATCAGTTAATCAAAAAGACCTTCATTTTCAAAAACATCCGCAAGAATTGCTATTCCTTCTTCAATTTCTGTTGTGGTGTTTTGGCTATATGTAAGCCGCAATTTATTAGAAGAAGTTCGATCTGCACGAAATATAGGACCGGGATTGTATTTCACACCGCGTTCAACCGCTGCATCAAGCACATCCCAAGTATTGGCATGTTCAGGAAGCTCAACCCAAATCATCATACCTCCATGTGGCTCAGTCCATGAACACGAAGGGGGGAAATATTCACTTAGAGCACGAAGCATCGCATCACGTTTCATCTTTAATGAAATAGCTACACCGTTCACATATTCTTGTTTCTGATTCGAAAGATATTCAAAAATTGCCATCGAAGCTAAATGACTGGGACCAGTTCCAAAAAATACATTTTCCAAAGGTGTTCGTGCACTTTCTGGGAAAACTCCAAACCCCACTCGCAAACCACAGCCTAATAATTTTGTAAATGCAGACAAATAAATCACACCTTCATTATTCGCCAAACCCATCATTGCAGGTGGAAGCTCAGGTCCATCAAGTCGGAAATCAGCATATGATTCATTCTCAATAATAGGAATACCATATCGTTTTGAAATTTCGATGATTGCATTTCGACGATCAAAACTTAATGTCACCCCTGTAGGATTATGATAAACAGAAATTGTATGAATAAATTTTGGTTTAATTCCTTGTTCCACTTTTTGTTTAATCGCATCTTCCAAAACACTAGGTATCATTCCTTCTGCATCCATTTCAATATGAATAGCAAGAGCACCATTACGCATAAAAGTATTAAGGCTTCCGTGATAGCAATATTCATCCATTAGGACTACATCACCTGGATTAATAAAAGCAGCTACTAAAGTCTGAGTCGCACCACTAGCACCGCTAGATAAAAATATATTTTCGCTAGATATTTTGATCCCGCGATTGGACTCTAAATCATCAGCAATAAAGGAACGCAAGCCTTCATGCCCTAAAGCTGGTGGATAAGGCCCTAATGAAACCCCTTCACGAGCAATAACTGTGTCCAAAGCACGAGAAAAATCTTCTAATTGCATGGCATCAGGATCAGTATATGTAACTGAAAAAATATATTTTGCATCAGCACTTAAACTTGCAGGCATTTCAATCTTAGGTGGGATTGAATTAGATGTGAGTTGAGTAAAATCAATCATAATATTCTATTCTTTGCATCGATTTTATTGAAATCTGGATCAGCATAATTAACCTTAAACCCCTATCAATATTCGAGATACATTTGTTGCAATATGTCGTGATCGTTAGTGATTGTTAAGCCTAGTGTTAAAAGTACCCTTGCTTTTTGTGGGTGGAGATTATCAGCAATTATGAACCCAAGTTTAGTTGAGCGTGGAGTTATGACGGTTCTTCCTGCGGTAGATCTTGAAGCAACCACTACTGGAATACCTTCCTCAACAGTCTGAGCACCTGCGTCTAGCATTGCAGGAGGAAAAGTTCCAGCACCAAAACCAGCCATAACCATCCCGTCAGAACGGTTATGACGTACAGCGTCAATGAGCAAGCTGTCGGATCCACTATATGCGTAGACGATATCTACTCTTGGAAGATCCGTTAACCCATCAATATCAAATTCAGACAAAGAAGTGTGTCTACGCGTAGGTGATCTGTAAAACATCACCTTCCCATCAGAATCAGAGTAACCAAGAAATCCCAACTCATTTGCTCGAAATGTCTCAACTCTCAGTGTATTAGCTTTATAAACATCTCTAGCACTATGAATTTCATTATTAAGTACTGTTAACACACCTTTGCCCACTGCATCAGGGCTAGCAGCAACTCTAATTGCATCTATTAGATTTAAATCAGCATCTGTACTCACAGCAGTAGGTGGTCTCATCGAGCCAGTGACAACCACTGGTTTTACCGACTTGATAGTAAGATGAAGGAAGTATGCAGTCTCTTCGAGTGTGGCTGTTCCATGTGTTACTACAACACCATCGGTGTCATCGTCTTTCAAGATGTCATTGATACGTTGACCCAGTTGTAGCCATTCTTTAGGTCCAATAGCAGTGCTACCAACGCTTATCAGATTTTCACTCTCAATATTTGCTATTTCATTAATCTCAGGAATTCTTTGTAAAGATTCTTCAATAGTTAGCTTATTTCCTATTTCTGCATATTGAGTGTAGTCAAGCCTATGTGGACCTATGCCGGAAATACTTCCACCTGTGCCTATAACATTGATTTTTGTCTTTGAATTGGACATGTAATCTATCTCAACTATTCAATCAAAATCTGTTCTTCGGGAGGATGTTATCACAATCTATATTGAAAACTTAAATACCACGGTGAATAGTTAATTCTCCAAAACGAGAATTTATTTGATCCAGAACTGAGTCAATTCGAGTTTCAAGCAATTCTCCACCAATAATTTTACCGTTAGGTATATCCATCAGATCATTCAGTTCCAATTGAATTTCATCATGGATCAAATTTGTAACACCAATTCCAATCAATCTTACAGGGCGTATATTTTTAGAATTTTTACCACATAGTTTCGTTACCATTTCTTTGCCTATAGAAAAAACTGTCCTGCTTGATTGTGTTGGTCTATCCAATGTGTAATTACGAGTGACAGTCTCAAAATTATCCCACCGAAGTTTAATACTTACTGTCTTCGCTCTTTTATTTGAATCTCTTAATGTACGAGTCACTTTTTGCGAATGAGTCATTAAAGTTGCAAATAAAGGATCTATGTCTGTAACGTCATTTCGAAAAGTTGTTTCTTTAGAAATAGATCGTGCTGGTCTGGCACTTGTGCGAACTTGACTTTGATCAATGCCATTAGCACGCCGAAATAATAATTGCCCTAGACGTCCAAATCTTTGTTCAAGCCATTGTTCGTTTAATAATGCAATGTCACCAATAGTTTTTACACCAGCGACTGACAGCGCTTCGGCAAGTTTAGGGCCAACCATAGGTAATTCACGTATTGGTAGTGAAGAGAGAAATTCTTTATCGTTACCGATAGCAATTTCTATCAATCCATCTGGTTTAGCTTGATCGGATCCAACTTTTGCTGTTGTTTTTGTTTCAGCGATACAGACAGATACCGCAATTTCAAGTTCTGATTTAACTCGTTTTCTGACATTATCAGCTATCAACCCAGCAGTACTAAATTGCTTTGAATGGGGAAATTTATTATCGATTGGAATGCCTGTCAGATCAACATATGCTTCATCAATTCCAACTGATTCAACTACTGGAGAAGTCTCACTTAATATCGAATGAAATAATTTTGATACTCGCCGATATTCATCAAATTTCGGACTGACTACTATCGCATTAGGGCATAATCTTAAGGCTTGTGACATAGGTTGTGCCGAATGACAACCATAATTTCGTGATTCGTAAGATGCAGCAGCAACCACGCTCCGTATACCTTTACCACCAACAAGTACAGGCTTACCTATCAATCTGGTATCAAGTGTTCGTTCAACAGCGACAAAGAAAGTATCAAGATCAAAATGTGCTATTCGTCGAGGAAAATTATTCAAGCTTTTGATCTTTCAACAATTACTGCATCCCAAAGATCAACTTCAGGGTGACCGTCAAGAATGTCGCCGACCGATCCGCCACCTCGATGGCCACGAGTAAAATTTTCTCTTTTAGTCCATTCTTCAAAATCTTCACGTGACTGCCATACAGAATGACTAATATATGCTCCGTCTATACCACGTAATAACGCAAATTCTATAAAACCAGGAACATCACTTAAGTACGTTTCTCTCGACTTCCACATTTCTTCAAAGGATTCACCCTTGTCAAGTTTAACTTTAAAATGGTTCATAGCGATAAACAAAATCCACCTCCAATTACAAATCTCTAAAAATTTGTTACAAAGTAAAGCATAACATTTTCGATATCCAAGTTATGTGAGGAATAAGAATGCTACTTTCGAAAGAACAGCTACTTTTCATTGAATCCAACAAGTTATGCATACTTGGAACTGGAAAAAATGATGGTTCACCTCAAATTTCATTAGTGTATTACGACTGGGATGGAGAATTCTTATACATCTCTGTAACTAGTGACCGTGCAAAATGGAAAAATGCAATCCGCAATCCTAATATTGCCATCTTAATTCCTGATGGAAGAAAGCAATTGATCATGTACGGAATTGCATCAGGTATAACATCGCCTCCGGAGCGTGATGAAATCATTACACGAATTAGAGCACGATGGATGCCACCTTTACCGGAAGGATATGACAAGGAAGAATATTCACAAAAACTCGATGCAGCTAATAGAGTTGTTATTAAGTTCACACCAGAGAAAGTATTTTCGAACGAATAATTTAATCAAGATTTCTTAATTTTGGAACAGCAATTAATAAATACAAAGATAGAACCAAAAGCCCTACAGAAGTAATGATAAATGCCCACTGGATGCCCATAACATCAGCCATCATTGCAATAGCAAAGGTTCCAAAAGAAACTAATCCAAATTCCATCATGTAAATACTCATGACTCTTCCACGAAAAACATCTTCCGTATAGGACATTAACAAAACACTCGTTAATGAATATCTTGAAGTCTGACCAATGCCAATCACAAATGAAGTGACGATAGCTATCCATAGAATAGAAGATACTGAAAATGCCAACATTGAAGATCCTAATATCAGCAATCCAATAATGAACAAAATTCCTCGCCTACGATTGGGTAATGAAGCAACAATCAGTGCGCAAATAAATGACCCTAAAGCTGTTATAGCCGTCAAGGTACCAAGCCATTCAGGCCCCCTAAATAGAACATCTTTTACGAATCCAGGTAATAAATGCTGATATGGCATAGACAACGTTGAAACAAATAAGTGAATAATCAAGATCATACCAACTACTGGTGTAGCGCGAACATATTTAATAGCTTCACGAATATCATTTATTCCACTTTTTGCGTTAACAATAATTCTGTCCAACTTTGAATCTGTAGGTACAAAATTCTCTTTGCTTAGGTGCATTTTTGTATTTATTGGGATGGGCATCATAGAAAACATTGCTGCAAAATATAAAAATCCCATCAGATAAAAAACCCATGACCAGTCGAGGAAAGCTAGCATAAAACCAGCTATTGCAGGAGCTATCATTCGAGTCCCATTCATAGATGCCGTACCCAAAGCTACGGCATTCATCATACGTTCTTCTCCAACAAGTTCTGGAATCATTGAATTACGTGCAGGCATCATAAAGGCAACGGCAGCTCCATGAGCAAGTCCCATCAATAACAAATGAGTAAAAGTCAATATTCCTGCAGTGAGCAATACAGCAATAATAGTCACAGCTATACCGTCAAAAAGTTGACCACCTTGTAAAACTAACCGTTTCGGGAATCGGTCAGCAAGAACTCCACCAATTGGTGAAAAGAAAATCATAGGTATGGCATTGGACAATGCCATCAATCCCAACGCGGTAAAAGAACCTGTGATTTCATAAGCAACAAAACTTCTAGCAACCATTGATATGTTCATTGCTGAATTTTGATTAATCATAGCAATGTAGTACCAGCGGAAGTCGTGCTCACGAAAAGATTCAAACGTTGAAGCATCTCTAATCATATTTCGCATGAATTGCAGATTACTAGACATCGACGAAATTTCATAATCATGTATGCTGTCCGTATACAAACCAAAGAAAGCGAGAGCGTATGAAAACAGATCATATGAAAGTTGCGATCGTAGGCTGTGGATATACAAAGGCTACTCGCAAGTTAGAAAAACCAGAAACTGAAATTGCAATTGAAGCATGTTTAATGGCAGCACAAGATGCAGGTATGGATCCATCCGAAATAGATGGCATCAATGTGCAAGTTCACCATTACCCTCCTCCCGAAACTCAAACTATTGCTCAAGGAATAGGCATTACAAATTTACGTTGGAATCAAGATGGAGGTTTGGGAATACTCCCTGCTGGTATTGCAGCTCAAGCCATAGATTCAGGAGAATGCAATTCTGTCTTGGTGGTAAAAATTATGAATACAATAGCACCAATATCAACTCCGCAAATTGACCCAAACACAGGACGTGTGGGTGATTGGCAGCAATTTGAAGTTCCATATGGATTGGGATTCAGCATGCAACGTGTAGGTTTAATGGCACGAAAATATATGCATCGGTACAACATTAAACAAGAGCAACTTGCTTGGATACCTATAGTTCAACGTGAACATGCATTGATGAATCCTTGGGCAGTCATGGATAGTCCTATGACCCTTGATGATTATATGAACTCAAGAATTATCTCTGATCCTGTGCGACTATTTGATTGTGACATGCCAGTCAATGGAGCTTTCGCATTTTTAATGACACGAGAAGATCGAGCCAACGAGTTAAACCATAAACCTGTATATCTAAAATCTTGGGCGGGATCAGAAGTCACAAAAAGAGACCAATTAAATGCCGAATATTTAGATGGACCTACCCCTCTAGCTTTGGAAATTTACAAAGATGCACAATTAGGACCAAAAGATATGGATTTATGGTATATGTACGATGGATTTAGTTACTTTGTACCAATGTGGATGGAAAATTTAGGGTTAGTCCCTAGGGGTGAGGCAGGTAATTACGTTGAGGGTGGAGACAATATACGTGCAGGTGGTGAGCACCCTATCAACACTCATGGTGGGCAACTTTCAGAAGGTAGATTACATGGTCATGGCCATGTACTAGAAGCTGTCCAACAACTTCGTGGTAATGCTGGAATACGGCAGGCAAACACAGCAAACACAGCTATTATTTCGTCAGTTTTTCCTTGGACAGGTGCTGCTGGAATATTGAGTGTCGAATAAAACAAAACATATTTTATTTTGGAGTAACTATGACAAACGAAAAACCTAATGTACAAACTCGTGAAGGACAAGAGCAAATGAAGGCTCTCGGTATTAAACCGCTACCTGAGCCTGATGCAACAACCCAACCTTATTGGGATGCAGCGATGGATGATCAATTAAAAATTCAATTCTGTACTAATTGTAATCAATATCAACATCCCCCACTGCCAGCCTGTGAAAGATGTGAGAGTGAAAAAATTGAGTGGCGCTCCATTAGTGGCAAAGGAATAATCTATAGTTTTATTATTGATAGAAGATTAATGACTACGGGCTTCGATGAGCCTTATGTGGTAGCTCAGATAAACCCAATTGAAGCAGAGCATGATGATGTTCGAATTACAACCAATATAAAAGGCTGCGAACTTACAGATGTGTATATGGATATGCCTGTCGAAGTATTTTTTGAAGAAGTTAATGGCGTCAAATTACCTCAATTTAAACCTGCACCAGATGCAATAATCAAATCAGAGCAATAATTCCTTGCCATATCAAAAATTTTTTATAATATCTTTTGTAAAGCGGGGAACATAATGGGCAGAAAATCAATATCACATCAACTACGTCTTGGCATAGCAGACAAGCTAAAATATTATCGTGAAAGTAAGGGGATCTCACAAGAAGAGCTAGCATTTGCAGTAGACATTACTCAAGCATCAATATCCAACTATGAGAACGGCAGATCTGAAACTCCACTATCGGTGTTAATAGCCATATCTACTTTTTTAGAAATTTCACTAATGGAATTACTTCCAGAAGGCTTCCCTGGAAAATTCTCACACGATCAATCAGACGATCTAGTCAGTAACAGGGGAATAGGAAGTAATCTTCGCATCAATGAGGCTTTGGATGTCGTCGTCAGTCAATCCCAAAAGATCTCTGAAAACGAAGTCATTAGCGCCACCAAAGAGTGGTCCATGTCGAGAGATACCAGTATTACCCCGAGTTGACTTCCAAGCAGTGCGTGTATGAGGAAATGGTCCCATTTCAGGGTGATCCGACCATGCAAAACTGGAACGATGTAACATTTGTGGATCTTCAAATAATTCATTCGGTCTTAGTGCAACACCTGCAGAAATTCCATTAGATTGCAAAAGTTTTTGTAAAGAATGTTTATCTTTATCAGCAGTCCATTTTGATAAAATTTCATCTAATTCATCACTATTATTAACTCGTTCTTCCATAGAACTAAATTTTGCATTTTCCTTTAGGTCATTTCGATCCATTATTTTGCATAATTGATTCCAGGCATTTTCGGATGTAATAGCTAAAGCTATCCATGCTTCTTCACCATCACATTTATATACACCATGGGGAGCAAACCATTCATGTTTATTACCAGTACGTACTCTATTACGACCATTTAATGTTACATCCATTAATGCTGGTGCAACGGACTGTAATTCACCTTCCAGCATAGACATTTCTATATATTGACCTTCACCGGTTCGTCGCCTATGACGCAATGCAGTCATGATAATAAATGCAGCATGTAAACCTGCATTTTGATCACAAAAGAAATTAGCAGGTTTACCTGGTTCTCTGTCTGGGTAACCGGTTAAATGACTAATTCCACTCATAGCATCTATTCCTGGTCCATACGATCCTCGATCTCGGTAAGGACCAGTTTTTCCAAAAGCAGGCATTGAAACATAAATAATAGATGGATTACGTTGTTTTATACTTTCGTAATCTATTCCTAAATTTCCAACTACACGTGGAGCAAAGTTTTCAATCATAACGTCGCATTTTTCAGCAAGACGAAGATAAATTTCACGCCCCTCGTCAGCAGCAACATTTAAAGACAAAGATCGTTTACTTCGATTCAATTCAACATAGTTCGTTTGACGATTGTAAGGTCGGTCTGGAGCACCAGCGATTGATGGTGGAACTCCCCCTGGGACACGTGCTCGAGAACGGGGCTCTTCAACTTTTATCATTTCAGCTCCCATGTCTCCTAAAATATGACCACAGACAGGTCCTGCCACTGCTGTAGTCATCTCAAGAATACGGATACCTTCTAGTGCTTTTCTCATAATTACCTACCTCGCAATAATTTATTGATTGCCTAGTACTTCGTCTTGATGTTCACCGAGCAAGGGTGCTCTCTTTGTTTCCCATGGAGTCCCCGTCATCATTCCAGGAGCGCCTGGTTGCTTAACTGTACCTGCAAGTGGATGATCTACTTCAACGAAAAAATTTCGTTCATTGAGATGGTCGTCATTAACAATTTCTTCAGGAGTAAAAACTTCAGTAAAAGGTAAGCGCATCTCTTGAGCCATACGTACGACTTCAAATTTATCGTGTTTCATCAACCATCGACTCATAATTTCGTCAATTTCGTCTGCATGCCCCATCGGAGTTTCAAGAATTTCAGGCTCATTCAAACGAGGTTGTTCCATTAAAATTCCTAACAAATCAACATATCGAGTATTTGAATGTACATGAACATATCCGTCTTTACATGGCCGAATACATGATGGATAAAACATTTGTGGAGCAGAATTCATTAAGCGTGTTCCCACACGGCCAGCAATTCTATCTGTCCAATGATACATTTGAGCTGGTCCACCGAGTAAGAATAGTGCCGCTTCAGTGGCAGAAATATCTAAATAATCACCGCCACCTTGAAGCTCTCTTGCTGTTACAGCTGTCATAATAGCGACAGCAGCTTGAAGAGATGATTGTTGTTCAATTAAATTATCAAAGCATTTCACAGGCTCTTTATCAGAATCACCAGTCAAATATAAATATCCAGACAGTGCATCAGCAACAAGTTCACTACCTTCATAATCTGCGTAAGGGCCATCTTGTCCAAAATATGTAATAGAGGCCATAATCAATTCGGGTTGAATGGCATTTAATTGCTCATACCCCAAGCCCAATGATTCCATATATCCAGGGCTATAGCTTTCTATCAAAATATCAAAGCTTTTGACTAAATCTTTAATTTTTTCAACATCTGAATGTATGTCGAGATCCAAAACAATACTTCGCTTACCAGTATTCATATGAAGATGTCGACCACTTAGTTCAGGATCAACTTGATCATTAACAAATGGTGGTTGATATCGAATAGGGTCACCATCAGGTGGCTCAACTTTCACAACATCTGCACCAAAACCAGCGAGCAGTTTTCCTGCATAATTAAAAGTACTTGTTGTCATATCAAGTACTTTTAATCCTTCTAAAGGTATCCCCTGCATATTTTTGACTCCCAACTGACTGTAAATTATAAACAGTAACTTGAGATTTCGCACATCATAATTATAATTGTCTTCTTGGATAATCAAGTACAAACTTTATCCAGAGGATTATTTTTATCAATCGAGGTGATAATTGGAACCATTTAAAAACAAATATTGTATTGTTGGGGTAGGTAATACAAACTACGGAACTAACCCTGGGCTCTCTCAAGTAGGTCATAACGTTAAAGCAATTCGTGCTGCTGCAGAAGATGCAGGACTTGAAATGAGTGAAGTTAATGGTGTCCTTACTAAAGCTCCTTCTTCTACATTCCCAATGCTGTGGGGACCAAGAGTATCAGAGGCTTTAGGAATCGTACCTAAAGTTACAGCAACTATTGACCAGGCAGGTGCGAGTAATATCTCGCTTGTGATGTACGCGATGATTGCTATTGAACTAGGGCAAGCTGATGTTATTGCTTGCGTATATGGAGATAATCCAAGGACAGGATATAGAGATAACTACAAACAGCCACGAGGTGCTAATGCTTTTGCAGGATTATTTGGAGCCCCTCTCGGGTATGCCAACATAGCAAGAAGACATATGGAACTCTACGGTACGACGCCAGAACAGTTGGGGAATGTTGCAGTAGCACACAGACATCATGCAAGTATGAACTCCAATGCACATTATCAAGAGTCGATCACATTGGACGATTATCATAATTCAAGGTGGATTGCTGAACCTTTCCATTTGCTCGATTGTACTCCAGTTTCTGATAGTGGAGCAGCTTGGATAATCACTACTGAAGAAAGAGCTAAGCAACTGAAACAGAAGCCAATTTACATAGAAGGATTAGGACAAGGTAATCCCTCATGGGACTTTGCGACGAGAGATGACATGACGGTAAGTGGTGCAAAGATAGCTTCAGAAGGAGTTTTTCGAACTGCTCAGATGAACCCTAGTGATATGGACTTTTGTCAATTCTATGACTGCTTCACAATCGTTCCTATTGTCACTTTAGAAGACTACGGGTTCGTCAATAAAGGTGAAGGTGCAGCATTTTTTGAAGATAAGCGCACTTGGATAGGTGGAGAATTGCCTATCAATACATCTGGAGGGTTGCTTTCTGAAACTGGAATGCCAGGACCACAATTAATTGTTGAGGCAACCAGACAACTACGCCATCAATATGCTGGTACTGAACGACAAGTAGAAGGTGCTGAAGTCGGTTTAGTATCTCAACAGGGAGGAATCATGACCACACATGGAGCTATGATTCTTTCAAACCAAGGTTAGGAGAAGATTATGTCGTTTAGCGTAAGTGAAGATCGTGCAAAATTATTGGCTGAACCAACAGAACTTGATCAACCATTTTGGGATGGTTTAGCCGAAGGGAAACTAAGACTTCAATATTGTTGCAGTGGCTTTCAATACCCATTCGAAACTTTTTGTTTTAAATGCGGGTCAGATGATGTTAGCTGGCGTGATGCGAGTGGTGAAGGGGAAGTACACACTTTCGTTACCGTTCATCAAAGATACCACGCTGCTTTCGCAGATATACTTCCCTATAATGTGTCTGTGATAGAGTTAGACGAAGGTCTACGAATTGTTTCGAATGTAATCAACATCGATACCGATGACGTAAAAATAGGTATGCGTGTCAAAGTATCTCCGCAACCAGCTGGAGATGGCAGATATGCATTATTCTTTGAAAAGGCATAATATATGAGAGTAAAAGGAGAATGGATCCAGTGGGATCCTGAAATCAATTTCAAAAAAATTCATGGTGCAATGGGAGTTTTTGAAATTGCAGACGATAGTAAAAAAACTATCTATATAGGTCATGCAGGTGGAGATTCACCTTTTGGCATCCGAGGAGAATTGTACCGAGTATTTGGGTTTCCTCCAGGTTCTGAAAATTGGAACTGGACACATCCACAAGCTGAAGAAATACCTTCGGAACTTCGTGATCAAGCGAGATATTATAGGTATGAAGTGAATCATCAATATTATAGTCGTTGGATAGAGTCTTTAACCCGTTATCAAGAAGATTTTGGTGACCTGCCACAGATTAATAATTTAGATGAAATTGAACAACCACCCAAATTGGGTAAATATAACTGGAAAAGTGAGGATGCAAAATAATGGATCTAAAGCGCTCTGAAGAACAACAATTTATTATCGATAACGTACGTAGACTCATTCGTGAAGAAATACGTCCGTTAGAAGAAGAGATCGATCCTGATGGTTACACACTAAAACCTGAGGATGATGCCCGTTTACGTCAAATGGTCAGGGACATGGGACTTTACCAAATGGATATCCCGACTGAGTACGGTGGACCTGGTGTAGATCTGGTCACTCAAACAATGGTAGCGGAAGAAAAAACACAACACCGTGCGGGCCTATATTCGCCAGCATACGGTGTTTTTGGTTCTGGTCCTCAGGGGCAGTTATATAGTGCGTCGGACTACCTCAAAGAAAAATATCTTTACCCAACAATTCGTGATGAAAAACATGGTTTCTTTGGGTTAAGTGAACCTAGTGGTGGAGCAGATCCTGCAAGAGCAATTCAAACACGTGCTATCCGCGATGGAGATTCATGGGTAATCAATGGCGGTAAGCTTTGGAATTCAGGCGCTGATACAGCCGATTATGGAATTGTTTATGTAAGAACAGACCCAACAAAAGGACGCCAAGGAATCAGTGCATTTGTAATTGATACGGATACCCCTGGTTTCGAAGTACGAAGATTAGTCCAAGTATTACGATCACACTACACGACTGAGCTCACGTTTACTGACATGCGTGTCCCTCATGAAAATCTTCTTGGTGAAGAAGGTGGAGGATTTGCTTTAGCAAATGATCACCTTTCTCATGCTCGAGTCCCTTATGCTTCTGCTTGTTTAGGACCAGCAGTAAATGCAAATGAAATTGCAATCGACTGGGCAAAACAGCGAGTAACATTTGGAGAACCTCTTGCAAGCAGACAAGCGATTCAATGGGCATTGGTAGATAATGAGATTGACATCCGTGCTGGTCGTTGGACAGCATTACATGCAGCAGATCTCGCAGACCGTGGGGAACCATTCCGATTTGAATCTTCAATGGCAAAGGTAACCTGTTCGGAAGGTGCTGGACGTACTGTTGACCGATCAATGCAGATCATGGGTGGTTTGGGAATGAGCAAAGACTTACCCATGGAACGATGGTACAGAGAATTACGTATCCGTCGCGTTGGTGAAGGCCCTAATGAAATTCAAAGAATCGTTATGGCACGAGATATACTTAATGTTCGAAGTGGAAGCTAAAATTATAAGCTCTGTTGAATAGGATGGATTGATTATGACAGTTGATTTTGAAGTAAATAATAAGATTGCGACGATTACGCTTAATCGTCCGGAATCTTTGAATGCTATGACACCAGAGATGTACAAAAAATTGTCAGAAAGCTGGGTTGAGGTTAGAGATAATCCAGATATCTGGGTCGCTGTCATAGCGGGTGCGGGCCAGCCAAATCGTCCTCCAGAAAAGCAGGTTTTCTGTGCTGGAGCAGATTTAAAGCGAACCATCACTCGTAAAAGTGAAAATTATACTTTTTGGCAAACACAGGAAGACCAAATCCTCAATAGGGGTTTGGAAGTTTGGAAGCCAGTGGTAGCAGCTGTTAATGGACTGTGCCTTGCTGGAGGTATGACTTTGTTGCTTGCTACAGACATACGAATAGGTTCAGAGCACTCTGCATATGACCTCTCTGAAGTTAAGCGTGGAATTCTTCCAGGTAACGGTGGAACGCAACGAACAATTCGCCAACTTCCTTATCCGATAGCAATGGAAGTTTTGCTAATGGGTGGACGTTTATCTGCAGATCGTGCAGCACAGTTTGGATTAATAAATGAAGTAGTTCCACATGACAAAGTAATGGAAGTTGCTCAAGATCGTGCTGCTGTATTGCGTGATATGCCACCACTGGCAGTTCGTGCAATTAAAGAATTATCTGTTCGTGGACAAGATATCCCTCTATATGATGGAATTCGTTTGGAACAAGCAATCAGTGCCAAACTTCACACTACAGAAGATGCGAAAGAAGGCCCTAGAGCATTCGCTGAGAAACGAATGCCAGAGTTTACTGGAAATTAATTTTCGTTCGCTATGGAATAGTTTTATAATCCCAGCTATACTGCTGCACGCAGACTGGTTTGAGATACGCTGACTAATTTCTATTTAGGTAGTAAAGGTTCAATATGCAAAGATACTTAATCCAAAGACTGCTCTACACATTCGTCAGCCTAGTGGGTTTAAGTATTTTAGTATTTATCCTACTCCGTGCAGTCCCAGGTGACGCAGCAGTTATTTTGGCTGGTGATGAAAGCGCAATGACAGAAGAGGATATCGATGAAATCCGTACGGAAATGGGATTGAATGATCCTCTTGTCGTGCAATATGTGAGATGGGGTGGTGGTGTTGTTCAGGGAGATTGGGGAATTTCCTTATTTACATCTCAGCCTGTTCTTTCTTTGATTTGGCCCCGTCTACCTGTATCAGTTGAATTAGGTCTAATGGCAATGTTATTTGCAGTCCTGATAGCAGCTCCTTTAGGAATTTTAGCGGCATTACAGCAAGATGGTTTCTCAGATCAGGTCTTGCGTTTTATAAGTATCCTGTTTTTAGCTTTACCAAATTTTTGGTTGTCTACTATGGTGCTTGTTTTAGGTTCCAGATGGTACGGCTGGGTACCTCCTGTAGGATATGAAAGTATCTTTTCGAACCCATGGTACAACCTGCAACAATTTACGATTCCTGCAATAGTGCTTGGAACATCCTTAGCTGCTTCTCTCATGCGCATGATGCGCTCTTCAATGCTTGAAGTGATGCGTGAAGATTATATCCGAACAGCGAGGGCAAAAGGATTAGTAGAACGAAAAGTAGTTTTACGTCACATGTTAAGAAATTCGTTGATTCCTGTTGTTACATTATTTGGTCTCATGGCAGGTGTTGTTATTGGTGGAACTGTTATTACAGAAAGTATTTTTAGTCTACCAGGGATGGGTCGCTTAGTTATCGATACTATTAACCGACGAGACTACCCCATGGTTCAGGCATTAATCATGATATTTGGGTTCGCAACGCTAATGATTAATCTGCTGACAGATCTCTCATATGCATGGTTAGATCCAAGAATATCTTACTCGAAGTAAGGGTGATGATTCTATGACTAATTCACAAGAACCCAATCAAACTACCCTCGATGGAGGAACAATGGCTGTTCGCAGTGATAGCGAACGACCATGGATCATTGGTATTTCCAAAGCACTCTGGAATAAACCTCTAGGATTTTGGAGCTTTTTTGTCTTACTCATTATTACTGTATTTGCTATTGGTGCAAATTGGTTAGCTCCATATGGAATAGATGATTCCACAGGATTATATACGGCTGCGCCAGGATTCAGTCATTTGTTTGGAACTGATCACTTAGGTCGCGATGTTCTCAGTAGAACAATTTTTGCAGGTCAAGTTTCACTTCGAGTTGGCTTCATGGCAGTTGCACTTGGAACAATTGTTGGTGCTGTTGCCGGTTTGGTATCAGGATATTTCGGAGGATACGTCGATCAGATCATCCAAAGAATTGTAGATGTAATGATGTCTATTCCTACAATTTTGTTAGCACTAACAGTAATCGCTTCTTTGGGTGCAGATGCTCTAAACGTAACCCTAGCTATTGGAACGGCGCTTGCACCAAGGACAGCTCGTGTTGCGAGGGGCAGCGCACTCTCAGTAAAAGAGTTAGATTACATCACAGCTGCCCATGCATTGGGTTCAACTCCAGTAAGAGTGATGTTTCGTCATGTTCTCCCTAATGCTGCAGCACCCTTGATTGTTATCGCATCGGTACAACTTGGAACTGCAATTATTACCGAAGCTTCTCTTAGTTACCTTGGGCTTGGTGTTCCATTAAACGTACCAACATGGGGTAACATGCTGAGTGGAGCTGGATTAACCTATATGACGAAAGCGCCTTGGATGGCGATTTTCCCTGGTTTAGCATTAACAACCACAGTTCTGGCACTAAATTTGTTTGGAGATGCTCTCCGTGACATCCTCGATCCAAAATTGCGTGGATCAAAGTAAATCAGACTTAAACAGTTAAATTAATGTCCTCTGAATTGGTCGTAATCAATAATTTAAATACCTAGATCCTATCTTATACGTCGCTAGTTAGAATAATATCTTACTCGAAGTAAGGGAGATAATTTGACGAACAATTCATCAGAACCGAATCAAGCCACCCTCGATGGAGGGACAATGGCTACTCGCAGTGATAGTGAACGTCCATGGATTATTAGCATCTCTAAAGCACTCTGGAATAAACCTTTAGGATTTTGGAGCTTTTTTGTCTTACTTTTTATTACTGTACTCGCTGTCGGTGCAAATTGGTTAGCACCATATGGGATAGATGATTCCACAGGAATATATACAGCATCACCAAGCATGACTCATTTATTTGGAACTGATAATTTAGGTCGCGATGTCCTCAGTAGGACAATTTTTGCAGGACAAGTTTCACTTCGTGTCGGTTTCATGGCAGTTTCACTTGGAACAATTGTTGGTGCTGTTGCTGGTCTGGTTTCTGCATATTTTGGAGGGTATGTCGATCACGTCATACAAAGAATAGTTGATGTCATGATGTCAATACCGACAATTTTGTTAGCACTAACAGTAATCGCATCATTAGGGGCAGATGCTCTTAACGTAACTTTAGCAATTGCAATTTCTATTGCACCCAACACAACTCGTGTTGCCAGAGGAAGTGCTTTGGCGGTAAAAGGACTCGACTATGTCACTGCTGCTACAGCATTGGGTGCTACTCCAAAAAGAGTTATATTCAGGCATATACTCCCCAATGCTGCAGCACCCTTGATTGTTATCGCATCAGTACAACTTGGAACTGCAATTATTACCGAAGCCTCTCTTAGTTACCTTGGACTTGGCGTTCCATTAAACGTACCAACATGGGGTAACATGCTGAGTGGAGCTGGATTGACATACATGACGAAGGCGCCTTGGATGGCTATTTTCCCTGGTTTAGCATTAACAATAACTGTTTTGGCATTAAATTTACTTGGAGATGCTCTCCGTGACATCCTCGATCCAAAATTACGTGGGGCAAAGTAATTGACATCTGAGCCTATAACCCTTTAAATGTTATCGAATGGTACGCCGCGCGTGGTGGCGGACCACAGTTTATATTCATAGAATTCCTAGGGAGGGTAATTCATGAGAGAAGATAATTATTGGCGCCGCCACAGTCTTTCAAGACGATCAGTCTTGAGAGGAGCTGTTGCTGGTTCTGCTGGTATCGCTGGAGCAGTCTTAATTGGCTGTGGTAGTGATGACGAAGAATCAACAACATCGGCCGCACCCGCTGCAGCACCAGCTGCACCAGCTGCAACAGCTGCACCAGCAGTCGCAGCAGCACCAGCAAAACCACCACAAGGTGGTACGCTAAGGGCTCGTATTCACGGTGACCCACCAAACTGGAGTGTAATGAAGCCTTCATCGGCTACAACACACGCAGTATCAGAGTTAATTTATGATAAATTGCTCAAAGTTAAGACTGGTCCAGGTGTAGGACGAACAGAAGTACAAGCTGTTCCTTCACTTGCTGAAGATATGCCGGAAGTATCGCCTGATGGACTTGAATACATTTTCAAGATTCCAAGTGGTGTTAAGTTCCAAAATGTTGCCCCTGTTAGTGGTCGAGATTTGACCTCTGAGGACGTTGCAACATGTATTATGCATTTCGCAACCACTGGTAACTTCAAGCGTGACTTCGCAAGAGTACAAAGCGCTGAAGCTGTAGACGGTAATACCATTAAAGTAACATTGTCTTCGCCATATGCACCGCTTATTAACTTGAGTGCTGGTCACTACGGTTGGAGAATTTTCCCACCGGAAATTTTGGAAAATGACCTCCACAAGAGTGAAGCAATTGGTTCAGGACCATGGATTCGTGAATCATATGAGCAAGGTAACAAAGCTGTATACGTACGAAACCCTGATTACTGGGCAGGTGACGAAGGTGCTTATCTTGAAAAGATTGAGCACGTAATTATCCCTGATGATAGTGCTGCAGGAGCTGCGTTTGGTGCAGGGGAAGTTGACCTCTTAATTGGTCGATTACCTTGTGTTCAAGCTCAAGAACTTGCTAAGCAAGTAGGTGATACAGCAACTGTTCAAATTTCTCCTGGTAACTCGGCTTGGTTCGGATTAAATACATCCGGTAAGCCATTTGATGACATTCGTGTTCGTCAAGCAGTTGCTCTTGGATACGATCGTCAAGCTGACTCAGATGCAATCTTCTGTGGAACTGGTACTGTTACAGGATTAATTCCAATGGATGAAGCACTCTTCCCTGAAGATGCTGCATCATTCCCTGAAGCTGCTAGCTGGTTACGATACGATGTAGCTGAAGCTAAGAAACTGTTGGCTGCTGCTGGATATGCTGATGGTGTTAAGACCACTGCTGTATTCACACCTCGATATGGTCAGGTTTACCAGTTCGGTCTTGAGAGAGCTATTGGTGACCTCAAGAAGATTGGTATGGAAGTTGAGCCTATCGCTTATGAATATGGTGAATGGATCCAAGGGATTTATCGTTCTCCATATGCATTCGATGGAATTCTATGGGGACCTGGTAGAAACTATCCAGATGCTGACCCATACGTTGGTTACTGGTTGCACCCAGATGGTATTGCAAACCACAGCCGCGTCAATGACCCAATTAT
>Ga0114932_10002384_pt1 | contig 19870 bp, 16 predicted proteins | sample 2SBtaG_2_FD_87286 | JGI IMG/M metagenome (GOLD analysis project Ga0114932, IMG submission 87286) | Deep subsurface microbial communities from Kolumbo volcano to uncover new lineages of life (NeLLi) - 2SBTROV12_ACTIVE470 metaG | ecosystem: Environmental > Aquatic > Marine > Volcanic ... | reverse complement strand
GCGTCCAGGTCGTCGTTGGCGGCGTGGATGCGAGCCGTGAGGGCCAGGGCTCTTGTCTGGCCCCATGTGTCACCCAGGATCTGTGCGCTGGTGAGGGCCCGTCCCAGGGGAGTGAGGGCCAAGGTGAGCCCGTCGGAGTCGACGGCCTGGTCGACGAGGCGCAGCGCCAGGGCGTACTGGGCCTGCTCTTCACGAAAGGCCAGCCGCTCCTCTGCGTCCCAGCTGAACTGCCTGTCGGTGTAGAGATAGAGGGTGGTCTCGCCGGTGACCTCGTCGCAGAGACGGGCCATGTCGAGGCAGCGCTCACGCAGGGTGTCCGCTTCGAGGCGTCGAGTGTCGTTCTCCAGGGCGCCGCCGTCGACCATGGCGTGCCAGCGCTCGCACATCTTGTCCAGATAGTCGAGCAGCTCCCAGCTGAACTCTCCGAAGGCGGTGGCCAGGGCCTGGCGGTCGTCCTTCTCATACAGCTGGTCGAAGAGCTGATGGGTGGAGAGGGTCTCGATCAGCTCGGCTTCTCTGGCCTCGACATCTGCGTCTCGGGGATCTTTCTCTTCGCGGGGATCGACGGGCTCGTCCCGCGGATCCTCTTCGAATCGGGGATCCTCGCTGCCGTACTGGGCGGAGGCCGGACCGCACAGCGCACCGATCAACGCTACGAGCAGCAAGGTCGCGATCTTCAGCAAGGTCAGGCTCCCGGTGGGCCGGCGGGCGTCGGGTTCAGATCATCGTTCAGGCGCCCCCGACGATACCCCTCGGGAGTGATCACCATGTGCTCGAATCCTGCGCCTTGAACCACGGACAAGAGCGCGCCCTCGCTCTCTCGCTGCTGGAGTTCGTGTACCCGGTCCGGGTCGACCTCCAGATGCACGGTGAGGCCGTGGTGTCTGGCGCGGACGTCGACAAAGCCCATGGATCGCAGGTGCTGCTCGACACTGTCCACTGCGGCGAGCCGTTGGGCCGTGACCCGGGTGCCATAGGGCAGGCGCGAAGCCAGACAGGCCAGTGCGGGCTTGTCCCAGTTGGAGAGGCCGAGCTGACGGGCCACCGCCCGGACGTCGTCTTTGCTGAGGCCGCACTCGCGCAGGGGTGAGCGCACACCGGCTTGGTCGCCCGCCGCCAATCCGGGGCGCCACTCGCTGCCGTCGTCGCCGTTGGTGCCGTCGAGAATGACCGACAGACCTTCATGGTCGGCGACGCTCCGGCACACCGAATAGAGCTCTGTCTTGCAGTGAAAACAGCGGTTGTCAGGGTTGGCTGCGTAGGCAGGGACGTCGAGCTCGTGGGTCGGCGCCCGTCGCAGCCGCGCTCCCAGCTCGGCGGCCAGGGCTTGAGCGTGGGCCAGCTCTGCCGGGGCCACCGAGGCAGAGTCGCCGGTGACGGCGAGCACCCGATCGCCCAGCACATCGGCGGCGATCTTGAGCACCAGGGTGCTGTCCACGCCGCCAGAGAACGCCACCACCGCAGACTCGTGAGCGGCCACGTTGCGCCGCAAGGCGTCGATCAGCTGGGCGCAGTCCGTCATGAGAGACCTCGGCTGGTCTGGGCTGCTGCGGCCGCCGCGGCCAGGATATCTTTCACCGGGACGCCCGCAGCGGAGGCCAGCTGCAAGCAATCGTCGTACTCGGGGGCCATGCTGATCACTTCGCCACCGAGCAGCCCCAGCTTCACCGGGATCGGTCCCCAGGGCGTGGTGACTGTCTCGAATCGGCGGGCCAGCTCGGTGCGACGCACATCGTGGCTACGCACTCCCAGGGTCGTGGTCTCTCGCAGCATGATGCCGGTGAGCAGGCCTTCGAGATCTGGACGACACTGCACCTGCAGCAACGTCCCCGGCCGCCCCTTCTTCATCTGGATGGGCAGCAGGGCCACATCGAGGGCGCCGGCCTCGAACAGGGCTGCGCTCACCGCCCCGTAGAGCCGCGGGTCCATGTCGTCGATGTTGGCCGCGAGCACCACGGCCTCGGCCGTGGCGAGACCTGGCTCGCTGCCTGTGGGCGTGCCCTGCAGCACCCGCAGCACGTTGGGCCGGTCGGGCAGCTCGGCGGTGCCCAGCCCCGTCCCCGTCTTGCCCATGACCATCTCAGGGCACCGTGTGGACGACTCGCAGAGGGTCGCAAGGATCGCGGCCCCGGTGGGGGTGACCGTCTCCAGGGTGCCGGGAATGGGCGTCACGGTGAAGCCGGACAGCAAGCGCGCCGTGGCAGGCGCGGGCAGGGGCAACACGCCGTGCTCGGTGGAGACCCGTCCTTCGCACACCGGAATCCGTCCGCAGCTGAAACTGCTGGCCCCCAGCTGCTCGAGGCACAGGGCGGTGGCCACGATGTCCACGATGGAGTCCATGGCGCCCACTTCGTGAAAGTGCACCTCGTCTGGAGTGCAGCCGTGGGTCTGGGCCTCGGCATTGGCGAGCAGCTCGAAGATCTTCAGCGCTCTGGCCCGTGCTCTGTCAGGCAGAGCCGCCTGTTCGATCAGGCCACGGATGTCCCGCCAATGACGGGATGGCGGTTGGGCTTCGGCGCTGACGTCGAAGGTCGTGCCGGCCATGCCGCCCTTCCAGGTGTGCTGGGCGGCGATGGAGGTCAGGGGCAACCCGGTCTTGGCCAAGGTCTGCTGCAGCTCATCGAAGGACGCGCCCACATCGAGCAGGGCGGCCACGGTCATGTCGCCGGCGATGCCACCGACCAGATCGAAGTGCAGGTGGACGGTCATGGTCTGGCGGTGCCCTCGGCGACGACCGCGCTGCCTCGGTTGATCAGCGAGGCAGCGCAGGCGGCGCCGAAGCCGTTGTCGATGTTGACCACGGTGACCCCCGGCGCGCAGGAGTTGAGCATGGCCAACAGGGCCGCCAGGCCGCCGAAGCTGGAGCCGTAGCCCACGCTGGTGGGCACGGCGATCACCGGGCTGGCCACCAGGCCGGCGATGACCGAAGGCAGGGCGCCCTCCATGCCAGCAACCACGATGAGTACGGTGGCGTTGCGCAGCGTGTCCAGGCTGGCCAACGTGCGGTGCAGGCCCGCCACGCCCACGTCGACCACGCGTTCCACGCGATTGCCAAACGCCTCCGCCGTCCGGGCGGCCTCTTCGGCCACGGGCAGGTCTGACGTGCCGGCGCAGGCCACGACAATGTTGCCGATGGGAGCGGGGAGCGGGCTGCCGTCCGTCCAGATCCAGGTGCGAGAGCCGGGGTCGAATGAACTCTCGCCCACCGCGCCTGCTTCGAGCCGTTCTCTGCAGAGGGCGAAGACCTCGGCAGACAGGCGCGTGATCAGCACCGGGTGGCCCCGGCCTTTCAAGCGCTCGACGATGGCGGCGATCTGGTCAGGCTCCTTGCCCTCGCCGTAGACCACCTCGGGGACGCCCGTGCGCAGCACCCGGTGGTGATCGAGCTGGGCAAAGCCCATGTGATCTGTGGGCAGGTCTCTCAGCCGGCTGAGCGCCGCCTCGGGAGGGACCTGCCCCGAGGCGACGTCTTGCAGCAAGGAGGCGATGGCCTGCTCGTAGGGCGTTTTCATCGAGGCGAGTGTACCCCGCGGACAGCGGCGCCCTTCAAGCGTGGCTCACCCGAACTGGATGCCCTGGGCCAAGGGCAGCTCGTCCGTGTAGTTGATCGTGCAGGTCTGGCGGCGCATGTAGGCCTTCCAGGAGTCGCTGCCTGCTTCACGACCGCCGCCGGTCTCCTTCTCGCCACCAAAGGCGCCGCCGATCTCTGCGCCGCTGGTGCCGATGTTGATGTTGGCGATGCCGCAGTCGCTGCCCGCACAGCTCAGGAACTGCTCCCCGGCCATGATGCCGTTGGTGAAGACGGCGCTGGAGAGCCCTTGAGGCACGTCGTTCTGCACGGCGATGGCGTGGTCGAGATCATCGACTTCGACCAGGTAGACGAGAGGCGCGAAGGTCTCCTCTTGCAGCAGCGGGAAGTCAGCGGGGACCGAGGCGATGGTGGGCTGCATGAAGTAGCCCCCTTCGCATCCCGCCACGTTTGCCGCGTCGCCGCCACTCAGAATCTTGCCGCCCGCGGCACGGACCGCTGCGATGGCGCTGCGCATCTGGGCCACGGACTGTTCGTGGATCAGCGGCCCCATGAGCGTGTTGGCATCGAGAGGGTCACCGATGCGCACCCCTTCGTAGGCCTTGACCAAACGTTCAGAGAACTCGGCGGCGATGCCCTTCTGCAGCAGCACGCGTCGGGTGGAGGTGCAGCGCTGGCCAGCGGTGCCCACGGCGCCGAAGAGCACGGCGGAGAGGGCCAGGCTCAGGTCTGCATCTTCGAGCACGACCAGGGCGTTGTTGCCGCCGAGCTCGAGCAGCGTGCGACCCAGTCGTCCGCCCACCACTTCGCCCACCCGCTTGCCCATGCGCACCGAACCGGTGGCGGAGATCAACGGCAGCCGGCCATCGGCCAGCATGGTCTCGCCCACGGTCTCAGGGGGACCGACGCAGAGGTTGAAGATGCCGCCGAAGCCCGCCGGCTCCATGACCTCGTTGACGATGTTCTGCACGGCGATGGCGCAGAGCGGCGTGATGGGGGAGGGCTTCCAGATCATGGTGTCACCGCCCACTGCGGCGATGAAGGCGTTCCAGGACCAGACGGCCACGGGGAAGTTGAACGCGCTGATGATGCCGATGGGGCCCAGGGGGTGCCACTGCTCGTACATGCGGTGCCCCGGCCGTTCGCTGTGCATGGTCTTGCCGTACAGCTGGCGGGACAGTCCCACGGCGAAGTCGGCGATGTCGATCATCTCTTGCACTTCGCCCTCGCCCTCGGCGTGGATCTTGCCCATCTCCAGGCTGACCAGGGCGCCGAGTTCGGACTTCTTGGCTCGCAGCGCCTCGCCGCAGAGGCGCACGTACTCGCCGCGCTGAGGGGCGGGGATCTTGCGCCAGCGGGTGAAGTTCTCCTGGGCCGAGGCGACCGTGGCCTCGTAGTCGGCGACCGAGCCTTCGACAACCTTGCCCAGGACCTTGCCCGTGGTGGGGTTGTACGACTCGATGGTGTCGCCGCCGGGGGCAGAGATCCAGCGACCGGCGTAGACGCCGCTCATGGCTTGGCCGTCGAGGGAGAGGCCGAGGCTGTCAAAAATGTCCTGCATGATGGGGTGAGATCCGTTGCGGAAGGTCGGTCCGGGCGCTGAAATCTTCGCGCCAGCGGGCGGGGAGCATACCAAGCATCCTGAAGCTAAAGTGCCCCGCTCGGCGCGCGGCACTCCACACACCGGCTGTTGGGTCCAGGGGCCCTGGCGTCCCGCCCCGGATTCGCCTGCTATCCTCAGGTGTGCTTGCTTCTCGGACATCTCGCTCAGGGCCCCTGCGCCCCGCCTGGCTCCTGGCCCTGGCCTGGGTTTTGCTGCCAGGCTGCCTCTCGGCGCCCCCGGCCCAGGTGGAGACCCCCTGGGGCATGGCTCGCGCCGCCACCGAGAGCGAAGCCCGGGACCTGGCCCTGATGCTGGCCGACCTGGTGCCTGAGCTGCAAAGGCTGCTCCCCGACAGCCGAGGCCGGCTGCACGAGATCTGGCTGGACGACTTCGCCCGGCTGAAAGACCGGCCCGAGGTGGTGGGCCTGGCTGCTCCCGGCGAGGGCCGCATTCGCATCCGCTCCGATCGCCTGGGGGACGACGCCGACTTCGTGCTGGTGCATGAGCTGGTGCACGCTCTGCAGGGCGGCAGCTGGGACGCCCTGCCGGCGGTCATGAGAGAGGGGCTGTGCGACGCCCTCTCCTGCCGCCTGGTGCCTGAGGTGGCCCCCGGGGTCCGAGCTGTGCGTCTGTTCGATGCCGCCACCTGTGCGCCGAACCCCCGCCTGGAGCTGGCCTTCTTCGAGCCCCTGCTCCATGAACGGGAACTGATCGAGATCAGCCTGGTGCCTCGCGAGGGTGTCGATCCCCATCAGGCGCTGACATTGCCCGGGCGCGGCATCCACCTGAACGACAACATCGAGGATCAGGCGGCCCTGTATGGCGTGGGGCTCGTGGTCACCGAGCGGGCCCTGGCGCGCTCAGGCCTGGCCGGCCTCCATGGCCTCTGCGACCGGGCCGGGGGCATGGGCCTGGACACCGTGCCCCTGGGCTGGCTGCTGGACGCCGCCGGCTTCTCCAGGGATCCCGCCGCGTGGCACAGAGAGGTGGTGGAGCAGATCTCGACCGCCGAGCTGGAAGAACAGGTGGCCTATCTGGCTCCCCAGCTGGCCAGCTATCTGGTGACGTCGCTGCGCCAGAGGTTTCCTGAACTGGACAGCGAGGCTTTTCTTGCCAGTGCACTGCCCACGTTGGGTTGGCGCGAGGGCGATCCCCGGGTGGCCCTGGGCGCGGTGCCTGCCTTTCGCGAGGCGCTCCGTGGACGGTGGGACGAGGCGGGCCCCCAGCTGCTGAGGCCCGGGGACGGTTGGTGGCTCACGGACGGCACGGGAGTCCATGTGACCAGTCTGGCGGGCCCCGCTGAGGAGCAGGACGTCTACACCGTCACACGCCTGTCCATGGCCGACCCGGAGGCAGAGGCTCCCTGGGCCGGGGGCCTGGCCGATGGGGGGCTGGCCCGAGTGGAGGCCCTGGTGCGCCTGGGCCAAGACGAGCAGGGCCTCTGGATCTCCTCCCGGGCCAGAGACGGGTTTGAAGTTTTTGGGGTCGAACTCGAGGGTGTGGTGGTGGCTGACCTGGCTCGTGAGCTGAACGTGCAGACCAGCGAGGACGAGGACGGCTTCGTGGTGGTCAAGGCTCAGCTGCCGGGCCCGCGGCTGTGGGAGCAGCTGGCGCTCTATCACCCCGACGCGAATCTGGTGGTTTTTCAGCGCCTCTCGGGGACCGGCCGGGGACGGGATCAGCGCTTCCCCCTCTGGCTCCCGGTCCGACGCTAAAGCACCAAGAAACCGGGGATTTGCGGCCAACAGGGGCAGCCACAGATTTGCCATTTGGCTGCCAGGGGGGCTTCACAACGGGTCGCTATTGTCCCTCTTGTCTTACGTGTTGAGGCGGCATCCCGGCGTCCGTTCGGGGTACGTCTTGAGTGCGAATGTCCTGCTGAGCCACCATCAGCCTCAACTCTTCGGCTCGCGGAGATCGCACTCGGGATGCCTCTTCAGCACAGCACATCGAGACAGTGCGGATGCCTCCGGTGGAAGTTCGGGGTCCACCGGAGGCAGCCCCTTTTCTGGCGGGTGTGCTTCCCCCCAGCGCCAGGAGTCGCAACACTGTGCCCATGACATGGATCAAGAGCATTCTCGTCGTCGAAGACGACGCTGACATCGCCAAGCTGGTTCGCATGCACCTCGAGAACGAGGGCTACGAGACCACCCACGCCGAGGATGGCCGAGAGGCGATCCAACTCTATGACCAGGGCAACTTCGATCTGGTGTTGCTCGACCTGATGCTGCCCCATGTCAATGGCATGGACGTGTGTCGGCATATTCGCACCGACGATCGCTATGTACCGGTGATCATGCTGACGGCCAAGGGCGAAGATGCCAACAAGGTCGCGGGCCTTGAGATCGGCGCGGACGACTACATCACCAAGCCGTTCTCGGTCATCGAACTCGTGGCCCGGGTCAAGGCCATGGGCCGCCGTGTGGAGATGCTGGGGCGCCTCGACGACGAGCCGGGCGAGAAGGTGCTGGCCTGCGAAGACCTCGAGATCCACATCGACAAGCGCATCGTCACCCGGGGTGGCGAAGACCTCAAACTCACCCAGAAAGAGTTTGAGATCATCAAGATCCTGGCCATGACTCCCGGCCGCCCCTACTCCAGACGTACGCTCTGCGAACGGGCAGGCGTCGAGAGCTTCGACGGCACGGATCGCACGATCGATACCCACATCAAGCGGCTGCGCGCGAAGATCGAGCCCGACCGCAACCGGCCCACGTTCGTCATGACCGTCTGGGGCTTCGGCTACAAGTTCACCGACAAGTTCTGCTGAACCGCGGGGTGTCACGCCTCGTCCGCAGCCTCTTCTGGCAGATCGTCGGCGTCGTCCTGGCCGGGTTCGGGCTGGCGCGCATGCTCGAGGCGCTGCTGAACGAGGTGCTCGATCCCCAGCTCGCTCGTCAGGTGGGGGTCCTGGTCGCGACCATCGCGGTCTCGGCGCTCTTCTACCGATTGGTGGTGGTGCGCATCGCCCGGCTGAACACGGTCATGCGCCAGGTGGCGGGGGGCGACCTGCAGACCCGCCTGGAGAGTCGCTCCGGGGACGAAATCGGCCAGCTGACCCGCAGCGTCGACGCCATGATCAAGACCCTGCACCACAACTATGAAGAGCTGCGCACCCATGACGAGTTGCGCAGGCGCATGGTGGCCAACGTCTCCCATGAGTTGCGCACGCCGCTCACGTCGATCATCGGGTATCTCGAGACCTCGCTGAGCGCTCCCGAGTTGAGAGACGACACCCGGCGCAACATCGAGGTCTGCCATCGCGAGGGCAAGCGCCTGGCGCGGCTGGTGCAAGACCTGTTTCAGCTGAGCAAGCTCGACACCCAGCAGCTCGACTTTCACTTCGAGACCGTGTCGCTGATCGAGCTGGTAGACCAGGTCGGCATGGCCTTCGAGCAGCGCTTCGAAGACAAGCAGATCGCCTTCGAGACCGTGTTGCCCGATGACGCCCTCGAGGTGACCGCCGACGGCAACAGACTCTCCCAGGTGGTGACCAACCTGCTGGGCAACGCCTCGGTGTTCACGCCGAAGGGCGGCAAGGTGGTGCTGCGTTGCGAACGGGTGGGCAACTCTGCCTACTGCCACGTGAGTGATACGGGCATCGGCATCGGCGAGCGAGACCTGCCGCACATCTTCGACAGCTTCTTCCACCTCGAGAAATCAGGCAGCCGCAACCTGGGCGGGACGGGGCTGGGTCTGGCCATCTGCAAGGCCATCATGGAGACCCACGGCGGCGACCTCTCGGTGGAGAGCAGCCAAGGCGGGGGCAGCACCTTCAGCTTTCATCTGGCCCTGGCCCTGGGGCTCGAGGAGGACGAGGCTGGGCTCAGCTGACCTGGCGCATGGCCAGCAGCGCCTGCTCGACCCTGCGGAACTCGATCAGCGCCTCCTCGACGAGGGGGCGTGCCGTGGCGATGGAGTCGACCTTGCCCGCCTGCTCGATCTGCCGGCAGATCTCTGACAAGCCCAGGGCGCCCAGCTGAGCACAGCTCGACTTGAGCGCGTGGCCCTCGGCTTCGGCGACGGCGCTCTCAGAGGTGCCCATGGCTGCGGACATGGCCGCCAGGCGGGGGGGGGTGTCCTCAAGAAAGATGTCGATCAGCTCGGTCAGGATGTCCGGGCCATCGTCGCACTGAAAAGACCTGAGCTCCTCGAGGACCGACTCATCGATGGCTGGCTGCCCGTTGTCGGCTGAGGGCTCGGAGGGCTCGGACGGCGAGAGAGGGCTGGGAGAGTCGGGGGAGCTCATCGGCTGGTCCATCTGGGAAACTGCGGGAGCTGGCTGTTCTTTTTCGGCTGCGCCGGTAGGGCTTCTGGAGCCCTCACCCGTTTCAGGCTCGATCCAGCGATTCAGCATGTCGCGCAGCTCGTCCGCCATGACTGGCTTGCTGATGTAGTCGTCCATTCCGGATGACAGCGCGATCTTGCGATCACTCACGAGCCCATTCGCCGTCATGGCCAGGATCGGCACGCGCTCGCCGTGCCCTTGGGTTCGTCTGATCTCACGGGTCGCCTCGAAGCCGTCCATGACGGGCATCTGGCAGTCCATGAGCACGGCTCCGTAGGACCGCTCGGTCACGGCCTCCACGGCTTCTGCGCCGTGGTTCGCCACGTCGGCCTCGTAGCCGAGTTTGGACAAGAGACGCAAGGCCACCTTCTGATTGACCAGGTTGTCTTCCACGATCAGCACTCGCCTGCAACGGGAGCGCGACGGCGTAGGGGTTGGGGCTTCAGGTGACACAGGCTCGGGCAGGGCCTGTGCCTGGGCGTCCGCCATCAGCCTGGTCAGACAGCTCAACAGTTGTTGCTGATGGATGGGCTTGATCAGCCGAGCGGCGATGCCTGCTGCTTGATCTTCGGTGCGCCCGCCCATGCTCGAGGCTGAACTCAACATGACCAGGGGAATGTCAGCCAGGGCCGGGTCTTGCTTGAAGCGGCGAGCGGTCTGCAGCCCGTTCATGTCGGGCATCTGCATGTCGAGCAGCACGAGGTCGAAACTGTTCCCTTCTGCGAACGCGCTGGAGGCGAGTGCGACGGCCTGGGCACCCGACTCGGCTTCTGCCGGGGCCATGCCCCAGCCCTTGCACTCGCGGCTGAAAATCGTGCGATTCATGGAGCTGTCGTCCACGACCAGCACCCGCAGCCCATTGAGCAGCGCCCGGCCGCGGGTCTCGCTGATGTTGTCCTTGGAGATCTGCTTGAAGACCGTGGTGAACCAGAACGTGCTGCCCCCGCCCTCTGCATTGCGCACGCCGATGGAGCCTCCGAGCGCTTCGACCAGCAGCTGACACATGGCCAGGCCGATGCCCGCGCCGCCGTAGCGGCGAGTGCTCGACGTGTCCTCCTGGGTGAAGGGCTCGAAGAGGCGCTGGCGCGCTTCCTCCGGGATGCCGATGCCGGTGTCCTGGATCTCGAAGCGCAGTCCCAGGGCAGCTTCGGTGCTGGTCTCTTGAGTCACGCGCAAGGTGATCGAGCCTTGCTCGGTGAACTTGATCCCGTTGTCGAGCAAGTGAGTCAAGATCTGTCCCAGCCGTTCGTTGTCGCCGCTGACGATCTTGGGCAGGGCTTCGTCCACCTCGCAGGAGAGGGTGAGCCCCTTGCGCTCCGCTTTCTCCGCGAAGGTACTGCAGATCTTGTTCACCGCGGTCGCCAGGGGGAAGTCAGACTCCTCCAGCTCGAACTGACGCCGTTTCAGCACCGAGAAATCGAGCACGTCGGTCATCAGCCTGAGCATCTCGTTGCCAGCCCGCTGGATCGCCTGGGTGTACTCGTTCTGTTCGCCGTTGAGCTCGCTGTCCAGGAGCAACTCGGTCATGCCGATGATGCCGTTGAGCGGCGTGCGCACTTCGTGGCTGATGTTGGCCAGGAACTCGGCCCGAGCCTTGTTGGCCCCGTCCGTCTCTGTCCTGGCGTGCCTGAGTTCGCGGGTGTAGCGGCGCAGTTGCCCGGTGCGCTCGGCCACCCTCGACTCGAGCTGGCTGTTCATCTGCTGTAGTCTGCCGTGGCTCTCGCTGACACCCACAAGCGCAGAGCGCAGTGATGTGGCCAGGGAGCCCAGCTCATCCCGTCTGCGGGTCGGCGCTTCTGGGAGGGCCTCGCCTCGTTCGAAGGCCGCCACGGTTTCCATGAGCTTCTTGACCGGCCGCAAGATTGTGCGGCTCAGGCTGATCGCGAGAACGGTCAGCAGCATCACGATGGTGACGGCCATGCCCGAGAAGGCTGAGAGTCTGTCCTCGGCGTCGGCTGCCAGGGCCAGCGCCTGGGGCTGAGTGATGCGCAGTGAGCCCAGGTGTGTGGGCTGTTGCAGGTACCGGCTGGCCGTGAGCAGGGAGAGTGTCCCCGTGTGGGGCTTGGCCAGGGTGGAGTAGGTGGAGCGCCAATCGGGGGAGCAGAACTCGACCCACGATCCCGGATGAAGGCGGCTGGCCAACGCGGCGGCAGGGGCGATCAGTGCCTGCACGTCGAGCAGGGCGATCAGGGCCGGGGCGGGCTGGTTGTCCTGAGACGTACCGAAGCGCACAAGTTGGGCGAGTTGGTTCCCTCGCCAGACGAGGCCGATGCCCGTGCGCTGAGGTGCCAGCAGCCGGGCCCGATCTGCGGCAGAGACGGAGAACGTGGTGGCGCCCTCCGCGGTGAGGCTGAAGACGAGTTTGCTGGCGCCATGGGAGAGTTCGATCCCCAGCAGCTCGGGGTGGTTCTTGAGCACGGCCTGGCAGAGCGCAGCCAGGCGCAGGGCTTCTGGGCCGCCGGGTTCCAGCGGGCCGTCCAGTGTCTCCAGCACCGACTTGAGCGTGCGGTCGATGGTGGTCGTGTCCCGGCCGATCCTCTCTGCCACAGCCGCCGTGGTTTCCTCGATGGCTGTCTGCGCCCGCTGGATCGCCGTGTCCCTCTGGACGACCCGCACCCAGCTGGCCACGCTGACCACCACGACCAGGGCGGGGAGTGCGACGAACAGGATCAGATTGCTGGAGAGCTTCATGCAGAGCCGTGTGCCGGGGGAGCCGTGCTCGAGACGTGGCCCTCTTCATCGGCAGGGTCCAGCTTCGCACTGAGGGCCTTTCCTCGGGGAATTCCGCCTAGAACACCTGTTCTGTATGAGTTTGGCCTACCACCGCCAAGACGGTGGAGTTGCACGGGGAGGCCGTGGGTCTCTACCCACAGGCAGCCCGGGGGTCAGGAGCCGGCGTCCACGTCCAGGACGGTCTCTTCGCTGACGGTCCCGTCGTCCTGAAGCACCTTGACTCTGACTTTCGGGGGCCCGTTGGACAGGAGCAGGGCCAGCGGGCGGGTCGAATCGAGCTTGGAGAGCACGATCTGGGCCGTGGCGGTCAGGGGCACAGAGAGGAACATGCCGGGTACACCCCACATGCCAGCCCAGACCACCACGGAGAGCAGCACGACCAGGGGGGAGAGATTCAGCTCCCGGCCCAGGAGCCGAGGCTCGATGAGCGACCCGACACAGATGTTCACCACCAGATAGCCGATGGCGATGCTGATGGCGGGGGTGAGGGTCTCGTCAAAGGTGCCCAGCGCCACGGCGATGGGCGGTACCGAAGCGGCGATCGAGCCAAAGGTCGGGATGAAGTTGAGCAGGAAAGTGATGAACCCGAACAGCAAGGCGTACGGCAGACCCAGCCACTGCATCAGCGTGTAGAGCAGGACGCCAGTGGCCAGGGAGGTCACCATCTTGATGCCCAGGTAGCGCTGAATGCCCTGGCCCATGGTGCTGAGCAGCTCGCTGGCGTTGTCGAAGCGGGCCTCGGCGACGGCAACGATCTTGCGCCGGAAGATGGCCTGCTCACCAAAGATGAACAGCATGTAGATCACCACCAGGAACACGCCGCGAATGAAGGCGTTCACGCTGCCCGCCACCTCGAGGATCTGGGTGCGCAGGTCGATGCCCTTGACCGCGTCGATCACCGTGTTGGGGATGCGGGCGTTGGTGGCCCGCTCTTCGAGGCTGGCCTTCAATCCGACCAGCCCGTCCTGGTCTTTCAGAAACGAGTCGACCTCGTCGTAGAGGATCATGCCGCCCTGCACCAGCCCCGTGACCAGCAAGGCAACCAGGGCCACCACGGTGACCCACCAGGGAATGCGCACCTTCTCCAGGGCGCGCACCACAGGCTGGAGGATGCTGCACAGCAGGATGGCGATGACCAGGGGCTGCAGGATGTGCGCCGCCTCGGTGAGCACCCAGCCCACCAAGATGGTCGCCACCACACCCACCAGGGTCGTGAGCGCGCGGGTATTGGCAGCAGAGGGCAGACGCAGCGAGTTCATGGCCACAGGCTAGAGGGGCGCGGGTGTGGGTACCAGTGGGGGCCACAAGGGTCATGGTTTCGGCGCGGACCGGAGCCGAGGTCACGATCCACTGAGCTGGGGCTGCGGCGAGCGGCGGGCAGCCGTCCAGCACCGGAAGGCCGCTCAGAGGCAGCCCATGGGTATGCTGCCTGCGGAGGCGCCTCCCTCGGGGAGATCGTCAACGTTTCGTCGTCGAAGCAAGATCGAGGCCAGGACTCTCATGGGCTGTCAGGTTTACCGGGACAAGAGCGGCTCTGACGAGCAGGTGCCGGGCCCAGGTCTCCGCCCCTGCTCAAGCCTCTGGCCCTGCCCTGGGCCCCCTGGCGAGGGTCTGGCGACGTGACCGGCTCATCAGGCCAGCGGCAGATTCGCACCTGGGCGGCCCAGAACATGGGCCCGCTCCGGCCGGACGAGCTGGCGATCGAGGAGCCCCTGGAGGTGCGCCTGGGCGAACGCAGCCTGCTGGTCACCATGCGCACGCCAGGACACGACGGGGATTTGGTGAGGGGGCTCTTGTTCACCGAAGGCCTGGTGGCCCAGCCCGGTCACGTGGTGGCGGTCCAGGCCTGCCCCGACGTGCCCGACTTTGCACGGGGCAACGTGGTGGTGGTCTCCCTGGCCCAGGGCGCGACTCTCGACGAAGAGCGCACTCCCCGAGCGGGCCTCATGGCCAGCAGCTGCGGCGTCTGCGGCAAGGCCACGCTTGAGGCGATCCGCTCGACGGCTGAGCGTGTGGCAGCCGGGCCCGCTCTCTCCCCCGAGCTGATTCTCGGCTTGATGGCGGACCTCCGGGGTCAGCAGCAGCTCTTTGAGCGCACCGGGGGGCTGCATGCCGCCGGGCTGTTCGACGCCCGAGGCCGGTTGCTGGCCTCTGCCGAGGACATCGGCCGGCATAACGCGGTGGACAAGGTCATCGGCCAGGCCATTCGTTTCGGCCAACTGCCCCTGCATCAGACCCTGCTGGCCATCTCCGGCCGGGCTGGCTTCGAGATCGTGCAAAAAGCACGCAGAGCTGGCATTCCGGTGATCTGCTCCGTATCAGCGCCGTCCAGCCTGGCCGTCGACCTGGCCGCTGACGGCGGACAGACGCTGGTGGGCTTTCTGCGCAGCGATCGCTTCAATGTCTACACGGGTGGCGAGCGCTTCGATGGACCGTCGGCCACTTGATCAGCCGCTGCGGACCCTCCCCCAGCCCCTCACCCTTCATTCCGACCCTGTGGTAGAGGTTTCTCCGTGATCACCCTCTCGATCGTCCCCAGCGCTCGCCGGGCGCTGGCCCTGGGTTTGGCCCTGTCTTTGGCCGGTTGCGGCGAGTCGGCCGACCCCGGTGGGCTCAATATCGTGGTGATCACCATGGACACCACCCGGGCGGACCACCTGGGGGCCTACGGCAGCCCCCTGAAGCTCACCCCTCATGTGGACGCCCTGGCCGAGCGGGGAGTGCTGTTTACACAGGCCTACGCGCCCATGCCCCAGACCCTGCCAGCCCACGCCACCCTCTTCACCGGCCTGACTCCTCGGGACCATGGGGCCCTGGAGAACACGTACACCCTCAATGATGGCTACACGACCCTGGCCGAGATCTGCGCCGAGCGGGGTTACGCCACAGGCGCCTTCATCGGTTCCCTGGCCGTGGACGATCTCACGGGCATCGATCAGGGCTTCGAACATTTTGATCAGCCCGGGGGCGATTGGGGCGAGGGGCGGCAGGGGCACCCTCCCCAGCGCAAGGCCAAGGCGGTGACCAGCGCGGCCCTGAGCTGGATCGAGCAGAGCGGGAACGATCGTCCTTTCATGCTCTGGGCCCATTACTACGACCCCCATGGTGACGCGAACAAGTCGTTTGAGCCCCCAGAACGGCACCTGAAGGCCATTTCTCGCGATGAGGTGCGGGCCCAGGTCGTGGCCCGGGAGGGGCGTTTCAGGGACGTCGCCGGAGTGGAAGCCCTGACCGACTACTGGTGGGCCTACGCCGCCGAGATCCGCTTCACGGACGAGCAGGTCGGGCGACTGCTGGCGGGTCTGGAGGACCAGGGCCTGCTGGAGAACACCATCGTGGTGGTGGTGGGCGATCACGGAGAAGGCCTCTACGAACATGGCCAGAAGGCCCACGGCACCCATCTCTGGGAAGAGATGATGCGGGTGCCCCTGGTCCTGGCGGCCCCCGATGGGGCCGGGGCGGGGAGTCGCCTGGACGCGCCGGTCACCCTCAGTGATCTGCTGCCCACCATCGAGCGCATGGCCTTCGGCGCCGACCACGGCCTGCCTCGGGTGGGAGAGGGCCTCGATCTCTGGAGCCCCGCCGTGGCGGGGGGCACCCTCCCTGATCGGCCGATCTTCTTGGAACGCCCTCATTTCGAGGAGAAGCGGCTGCTGAACAGGGCTCGGGGGCAGGCCTCAAACGAGTTCACCTACGGCTATCTGACGGCGATCGTGCAGGGGCGCCAGAAGCTGATCCGGCAGCCCGATGGCAGCTCCCAGCTCTATGACCTCGACGCTGACCCGGGAGAGCTGACCGACATCTCCGCTGAGCAGCCCGAGCGGGCCGCCCGGCTGGCCGAACGCCTGGACGGCTGGATGAGCGCGCACAAGGTCAGCGAGCCCGGCACCACCGAGGTCTCCGACGAGCGCTGGGAGCAGTTGAAGGCCCTGGGCTACGTGGGCGACGACGACGTCAAGCCCGAGGGCTGAGCTGAGAGGCCCGGGCGCCCTCGAAACGCGCCGGATTTCCCGGTCCTGTGACTTTCACCAGCGGGGGCTCCTCGCTACCATGCCGCGGACTTTGCGGTCCGGCTGCGATTTGAGGTTGTTGCGGCCTGCCAGCACCCCCTAGCGAGGCCTCTGGCCATGCCCACCGAGGCGCTGAACGACTACCTGCCGGTGCTCATGCTGCTGCTGTTCGCGATCAGCTTCGCGATCGTCAGCCTGGGCCTCTCTGCCCTGTTGGGCATGCGCGGCAAGCGCAACGAGATCAAAGACTCGGCTTTCGAGTGTGGCATGAAACCGTTCACCACCGGACGCAGCCGCTTCTCGGTCAAGTTCTACGTGGTGGCCATGCTGTTCATCCTCTTCGACGTCGAGGTGGTGTTCCTCTATCCCTGGGCCATCAAGTTCAAGTCGCTGGGCCTGTTCGCCTTCGTCGAGATGCTGGTTTTCATCGGCGTCTTGTTCCTGGGCTGGGTCTACGTCGTGAAGAAGGGTGCCCTCGAATGGACCAGTCGGCCTCGCCCGGGAATGTCCCATGGTGAAGGCCCCAACGTGAAGGCGAGCGACGCATGACGAACTCCCAGACCACCGAGATCATCGTCCCCGAGACGGCCAACGAGTCGGGGCTGAACGAAGAGGGCGGCTTCTTCGTCACCAAGGTCGACGAGCTGATCAACTGGTCGCGCAAGAACTCGCTCTGGCCTCTGCCCTTGGGGCTGTCCTGCTGCGCCATCGAGTTCATGGCCACGGCGAGCAGCAAGTTCGACATGGCTCGTTTTGGCGCCGAGGTGGCTCGCTTCAGCCCCCGGCAGTCCGACCTCATGCTCGTGGCGGGCACCTGCACCTACAAGATGGCCGTGGCGGCTCGGCGGGTCTACGACCAGATGCCTGAGCCTCGCTGGGTCATGTGCATGGGCGCCTGCGCCAGCAGCGGCGGCATGTATCGCACCTACAGCGTGGTGCAGGGCATCGACACGTTTCTGCCTGTCGACTTCTACGTCTCGGGTTGCCCGCCGCGTCCAGAGAACGTGCTGAACACGCTGATGAAGCTGCAGAAGAAGATCGAGTCGGAGAAGACCCTGCGCTCATGAGCACCATGACTGATCACGGCGATCCGACGGCGGCTGCCGCTGTCCACGAAGCCTTTCCTGATGTGACCCAGGCGCCGGTCGAGTTCGCTGGCGACGTGCGGGTGTGGGTTGAGCCCGCCCACGAGTGCGAGGTGCTCGCCTACGCCCGTGACGAGCTCGGCTTCGAGCTGTTCATCGACCGCCTGGGCGCCGACCACGGAGAAGACGCCGAGCTGCGCTTCGATGTGATCACCTTGATCGTGCACCCTGTGACGAACCGCCGGCTCATCTTCGTCACCTCGATCGACGAGAAGATCGCCGACGTGCCCACCCTGGCGGGCGTGTTCCGGGGCGCCGGTTGGTTCGAGCGCGAGATCTACGACATGTATGGGGTGACGTTCGCTGGCCATCCCAACATGACCCGCATCCTGATGCCTGATCGCTTCACCGGCTGGCCTCTGCGCAAGGAGTACCCGGTCGAAGGTCTGGGCGATTTCGCGGCTCCCCGCCGGGCCCTGGGGGGCAACGTCGACGGCACGGACGGGATGGTGGCCGTCCCCGCTCACCCCGGCCAGCCGGGCGCGCCCTCCGCAGATCCCATTCGTCCCCGTGACGAAGACGGTGAGATCTCGAACACGAAGGAGTGGCAGCCATGACCGAGACCCGCATTCTCGACGTGGAGACTTCGGACGAGGTCGACACCGAAGCCATGCTGATCAACATGGGTCCCCAGCACCCGTCGACCCACGGCGTGCTGCGGCTGGTGCTCGAGCTCGACGGCGAAGAGGTCAAGTCTTGCCTCCCCGACATCGGCTTCTTGCATCGGGGCAAAGAGAAGGTCGGCGAGGGCTACAGCTACCACAAGTTCATCCCCTACACCGATCGCCTCGACTACCTGGCGCCGCTGTCGAACAACGTGGCCTACGCCCTGGCCTGCGAGAAGCTGTTCGGCATCGAGTGCCCCGAGCGGGCCCAGGCGATCCGGGTGATCTGCCACGAGCTGTCCCGTATCTCGGCCCACCTGCTCGGTCTGGGCGCCTACGCCATGGACCTGGGCGCCATGACGATCTTCCTGTGGACCTTCCGCGAGCGGGAGACGATCTACACCCTGATCGAACGCATCTGCGGCGCCCGCTTCACCACCAGCTATACCCGCATTGGTGGCGTCGAGCGCGATCTGCCCGACGACTTCTGGCCCTTGCTGGCCGCGTTCGTGAAAGAGATGCCCGGCCGCGTCGACGAGTACGACGCCATGCTCTCGCGCAACAAGATCTGGCGCAAGCGCACCATGGGCGTGGGCATCATCACGAAAGAGCAGTGCATGCAGTACGGCCTGACCGGCCCGGTGGCCCGAGGCAGCGGCATCGATCGGGACATGCGCAAGGTCATGCCCTACTCGGGCTACGAGAAGTACGACTTTGACGTCCCCGTGGGTGTCGAGGGCGACTGCTTTGATCGCTACATGGTGCGCATCATGGAGATGCGTGAGTCGTGCAAGATCTTGGGCCAGGTGCTGGACACCATCCCCGAAGGCCCGGTGATCAACCGCGAAGGTGACGAGACGCTCAAGAGCGTGCTGCCGGAGAAGACCGGCGTGCTCACCAACATGGAGGCCTTGATTCACCAGTTCATGGTGGGCACCGAGAGCTCCAGCGCCCCCGTGGGCGAGGTGTACTTCTCGGTGGAGAACCCGAAGGGCGAGCTGGGTTTCTACCTGCGTAGCAAGGGCGGGCACTGCCCTGACCGGCTGCGCATCAGGGGGCCGAGCTTTGCCAACCTGCAGATCCTTGAAGAGCTGCTCCCGGGGTACCTGGTTGCCGACGTGATGGCGATCCTGGGTAGCATCGATTTCGTGATGGGTGAGTGCGACCGCTGAGCGCGGTCCCGAGACGACGATGACAGACAGCGCCAGCAACGGAGTATCAGCCGAGATGTTCGACAAGGAAATTGTCGAGGAGCTCGAGGCGATCCGCAGCCGCTTCCCGTTCCCGAAGGCCGCCATGGTGCCTGTGTTGCGCCGTGTGCAAGAGCTTCGAGGTTGGCTCGACAGCGACGCTCAGGCCTGGGTGGCCGAGCTGTTGTCGGTGAAGCCCATCGAGGTGCACGAGGTGGTCAGCTTCTATCCCATGTTCTATGGGCAGCCGGTGGGTCGTCATGTGCTCCACGTGTGTCGCACCTTGTCGTGCGACAGCTGCGGCAACAAAGAGCTCTGGGACCATCTCGAGACCAAGCTGGGCGTCGATCGCAACGGCACCACGGACGACGGGCGTTTCACGCTGAAGGCCGCCGAGTGCCTGGCCAGCTGTGGCACCTCGCCGGTCATGCTGATCAACAACAAGCGCCACGAGAACCTGAGCCTGAGCCAGGTGGACGACCTGCTGGAGGGCTGCAGTTGAAGCTTTCATCGGTCCTTTCCGCTCGCTTCGAGAAGCCGGACAGCCACCTGCTAGAGGGCTACCGCGCGGACGGCGGGTACGAGACGTTCCTCTCGGTGTTGTCCGAGAAGCGCGACCCTGACGAGCTCACCGCCCTGGTGAAGGCGTCTGGTCTGCGCGGGCGCGGCGGCGCCGGGTTCTCTACAGGCATGAAGTGGTCGTTCGTGCCGAAAGACACGGGCAAGCCGGTCTACCTGTGCGTGAACGGCGACGAGAGCGAGCCGGG
>Ga0114932_10002379_pt1 | contig 19897 bp, 16 predicted proteins | sample 2SBtaG_2_FD_87286 | JGI IMG/M metagenome (GOLD analysis project Ga0114932, IMG submission 87286) | Deep subsurface microbial communities from Kolumbo volcano to uncover new lineages of life (NeLLi) - 2SBTROV12_ACTIVE470 metaG | ecosystem: Environmental > Aquatic > Marine > Volcanic ... | reverse complement strand
CGACGCTAAAACTGCTGCCACTGAGCATGCAAGCTTGGTTTTCCTATACATGATGGTGTGTGTCCTAATCGTTAATTTTAATGCGCCTTATGGTGTGCACCCCACTTGGCTTTCTCTCACAGCATTTCGCTGTTAATTCATCAAGACGACACGCTTTGTAAAATCCCCCAAATTTTTTTAACAATTTTTTAAATTAATTGAGTCACCTTATTTAAAAGGCGTGATTTCTTCGACATCGATTATCGTATTTCACCTTTACGTGTGTTTAAAAAGTGCACAATTATTAATGTATTCACAGAATAAATGCTTTTTTATCCACTTCATTTATCGCCTGTATGCCATTTCTATATAAATATTAGTTATGACTCGTAAGTAAATGATACTAGTGATGTATGCCCATATAGCGTAGCTTTGCCGCAGTTTCGCTTGAAAAATAAGCGGAATGAGGGGTGCTATTCGAAGCAAAATAAATACAGAAATTGCCTGTTCTGTTTTTGATTTCGCTAGAGAATGCTAGGCATAAGTGAATAAAATGGCTTAGTACTGTTTAAAGGGTGTCATTCTCGGATAGCCGGAATGTGAGGAGAAGCGTGTGAAAATCATAATATTAAATGAGTCAAAAGCGCCAGATCCGCTAAATAATGTGGAGAAGCGATGTGCGGCTACACCTAGTAGTGCACAGCGTCTGGTGAAAAAAGGGGCGACCTTACTGCTAGAAGCGGGGGCGGGCGTATACTCAGGGTATTCAGATAAAGAATACAAGGATGTAGGCGTGACTGTCATCGATGATGTGAATGATGCATTATCAACAGCAGATATGCTGGTGGCGGTGAACAAACCCACCGATGCACAGCTAGCGTTGATGAAAAAAGGGGCCATTGTGGTAGGCCATCTCGACCCTTTCTTTCAGCAATCGCTTGTTGAGTCTATTGCAGAAAAGGGGCTAACCGCTATTTCTGTAGAGATGATCCCTCGTTCTTCTCGTGCACAAAAAATGGACGCATTGAGCTCGCAAGCGAGTCTTGCGGGTTACGTAATGGTGATGCAGGCGGCGAATCAGTTGCCATCAATATTACCTATGATGATGACACCGTCAGGAACAATAAAACCAGCAAAGGTATTTATTATTGGAGCTGGCGTAGCGGGTCTTCAAGCCATAGCAACCGCGAAACGCTTAGGCGCAAACGTACTTGCTTATGACACCCGCCCTGTGGTGGCTGAGCAAGTAGAATCGCTAGGTGGCAAATTCCTTAAGATCGACATTGGGGAAACAGGCCAAACGAAGGACGGTTATGCAAAAGAACTGACCGATGAACAAAAAGCGAAGCAGCAAGAAGCGCAACGCGACGCGATTGCCGACTCTGACATTGTTATTACGACAGCGCAGTTATTTGGTCGCAAGCCACCAGTGCTTATCTCAAAAGATACATTAGCACTTATGAAGCCGGGCAGTGTGGTTGTAGATATGGCCGCAACATCAGGTGGTAATGTTGAAGGTTCGGTTGCTGGCGAAACCGTTGAAGTTAACGGTGTAAAGGTAATTGGTAATGGTAACTGGAGCCAGTATGTGGCTAAAGCCGCCACCGACATGTACGCCAATAACATCTACAACCTTGTGGATGAGTTCTTTGACGATGAAACCAAAACCTTTGGGCTGAATTTAGAAGACGACATTCTGGCCGGCTGTGTTATCGCCCACGAAGGTAGCATCACCAACGACATGCTTAACAACGCATACAAAGGAGCCTAATCATGGAAATCATTTACCTACTTTTCATCGTGCTACTGGCTGCTTTTTTGGGTTTTGAGTTAATTCGAAAAGTCCCAGCAACCTTACATACACCCTTAATGTCAGGCTCTAACGCGATATCGGGTATTACGTTAGTGGGAGCATTGGTAGCCTCGGGTAGCGACAACAACTTGCTAACGACCATTCTTGGTACCGCAGCGGTGGCGCTGGCCAGCATCAACGTGGTGGGTGGTTATCTCGTTACTGATCGCATGCTTGGCATGTTCAAGAAAAAAGATAAATAAGGAGTACGCAAGTGAGTGATATCGTAACCGTAATAAACCTTGCGTACGTAGTAGCTGCGGCACTATTTATACTAGGACTTAAGTTACTTAGCCATCCAGATACCGCGAAAAAAGGTAACCTTATTTCTGCCATTGGTATGCTGGTTGCTGTCGTCGTCACCCTGCTTGACCAGCAGATTATTAGCTATCATTACATCCTGCTAGGTTTTGTTATTGGTGGCGCCTTTGGTGCGTGGAAAGCCAAGACCGTTGAAATGACGGCAATGCCAGAAATGGTGTCGTTATTTAATGGCTTTGGTGGCGCAGCGTCATTGCTTCTGGGTTGGGCAACATTAGCCGGAATGAGCCTAATTACTCTTAAAACGGAAAGTGCGTTTACTTTTATTACCCTGTTTTTCACAATTTTAGTTGGGGGCATTACGTTCTCTGGCTCGGTGGTAGCCTGGGGTAAGTTGTCAGGAAAAATGAGCTCTAAAGCCGTTATTTTCACAGGGCTTCGCGAGCTAAGCATCTTGCATCTAATTGGCATGGTGGTGATTGGTTATTTCTTTACTACCGACCCAAGCAACCCACTTTGGATTTACTGTGCTATTGCGTTGTCACTAAGCTTCGGCTTGTGGGCTACCATTTCAATTGGTGGTGCAGATATGCCGGTGGTTATTGCGCTGTTAAATAGTTACTCAGGTGTAGCAGCGTCGGCGGCAGGTCTTGCTACAGGCAACACAATATTGATTGTTACCGGCTTATTAGTAGGCGCGTCAGGCTTAATTCTTACCAATATTATGTGTAAGGCCATGAACCGTTCATTGATGAATGTGTTGTTGTCTGGCTTTGCCAAGCCAGTCGAGGCCGGCGAAAAAATAGAAGGCGAGATTAAAGTACTGTCGGCGCAAGATGCATTTTATGTATTAGAAGCAGCGCAAGCAGTACTGGTGGTGCCTGGTTATGGTATGGCGGTTGCGCAAGCGCAGCATGCGGTACGTGAACTTCAGTCGTTGCTAGAGGAAAATGGCTGTACGGTTGACTACGCCATTCACGCTGTAGCGGGGCGTATGCCGGGCCACATGAACGTGTTATTGGCAGAAGCTGACGTGCCTTATGACCAACTATACGAGATGGATGACGTTAACCCTCGTATGGAAAACTATGACGTGGTTATTGTTATCGGTGCAAACGATGTAGTTAACCCAGCAGCCAAAGAGATGAAAGGAAGCCCTATTTACGGAATGCCAGTTATCGAAGCACACCGTGCGAAAACGGTCTTTGTACTTAAGCGTTCTGCGAATGCCGGTTTTGCCGGTGTAGACAACCCGCTGTTTTTCAAAGACAACACGCGCATGGTTCTGGGTGACGCTAAAGACACTATTAACAGCATTATTCGCGAGTTCGGAGACGACTAATACAGCGTATCTCTTTGAGACATCTTCTATAAAGGCCTGTTTAAAACACAGGCCTTTTTGTTGGGTATTAAACTTAATTATAAAGTACTCAACTATAGTTGTAGTTGATGCTTATCAGCTCTAGTATGTGAATGCAATAGATGTTGAGTTAGCTATTCATATAGTCGCATAGAGATGTACGAGTAAATGTCTACGACCCCTTTTCATATTGAGCCGTTTAGAAATTGTATTTTGGTCACGCTTCGCGGTAAGTGGGATATGTCCACGAACATTCAGTACCTTGCTAAGCTTTCTGATTGCTTGAAAACCCGTAAAGGCAGACCCTTTCACTTATTTGTAGACATGCGTAGTTGGCAAATCCCCAATTCTGATACCTTCAATCAAATAAAAGCGCCCATCAAGTTAGATAGGCGAAGTCAGCTCAGCGAGACATGGCTGGAAGATGAAGCAACAGATGCTGATCACATTGCAGAGAAGTTTTTTAGCGCGCCATCAATTAAACTGGGATTTGAACTTGAACGTACTCAAAGCATCTCAGAGTTTATAACCCATTGTGAAGAAAAAGCAGATAACGTTGTTATAGATTATGTTCGAACTTGGATAGGCTAAAAAAGCCCGCGTTCGATAAACAAAATTCGTCGCGACAATAGATATTTTATATCGCAACAACTATCGCGTTCAGTCTTACGTTGACTATAATACGCTGCTTATTTTCGCACTTTCTATGCTAGGTATTGGCCTAGCCCACTTACAAATAGGTGAATAAATTGTCAGATTGGAGCATCGAAGAAGCGGAGCGCGTCTATGGCGTGTCTCAATGGGGTGGCGGCTATTTTCAAATTGGTGAAAACGGCAACGTCCATATTACCCCTGTTCCTGAAGATCCTAGCATTCGAATCGACTTTAATTCGGTAATTGAAGATATCCGCAAAGAAGGCGTACAGTTTCCTGTTGTAGTGCGCTTCCACGATATTCTGCGCTCGCAAGTTGCAGGCTTGAACAAAGCATTTAGAAGCTCCATCGAAGAAGCCGAATACCAAGGCCAGTACCAAGGTGTGTATCCGGTAAAAGTAAACCAAATGCGCGAAGTCGTTGAGGAAATTGTCGATGCGGGCAAGCCATTTAACTATGGCTTAGAAGCGGGGTCAAAAGCCGAGCTTCTGACTGTGCTTGCCATGAATACTAACGAAGAGTCTCTGACTATCCTAAATGGTTATAAAGACGACGAAGTTATGCGTCTTGCGCTGTTAGGAAGAAAGCTGGGTCGCCGCGTTGTGGTAGTAGTTGAAAAATACACCGAGCTTCTTCTTCTGGTAAAAATAGCCAAAGAGCTGGATATCGATCCTATCATTGGTGTGCGCTCAAAAATGACGGTGAAAGGTCGTGGTAAGTGGGAAAGCTCTGGTGGTGAACGTGCGAAATTTGGTTTAACCATTACTGAGATCATTAACGCAGCCCGCTACCTTGAAGAGCAAGGCATGGCGCACTGCTTAAAGCTGCTGCATTTCCATATTGGTAGCCAATTAACAGACATTCGTGCGGTTAAAGAAGCGGTAACCGAAGGCGCGCGTATTTACGCAGACCTTCACAAAATGGGCTTCGAGCTAGATTATGTTGATGTAGGTGGTGGCCTTGGTATCGATTACGACGGCAGTAATTCAACTAATGAATCGTCGCGTAACTACAGCATGCAAGAGTATGTTGCTGACGTTGTCTATGGCATGAAGGAAATGTGCGACCTTGAAGGCGTACCGCATCCGCATCTGGTTAGTGAAAGTGGACGTGCAATCACTGCGCATCACAGCTGCGTTATCACGGAAATTGTGGGCGAAATTAAGTCGAATGCGTCGCAAATGGATACATCAGCAAAAGCGGGTGAACACTTCTTCCTTAAGAATATGCGCGAACTTGCAGACACGTTTGATGAACAAACGAACATGCATGAAATTTACAACGATGCGTCGCAGTATAAAGAGCAAGCGCTAGATGCATTTAAATTACGCGTGTTGTCACTTGAAGAGCTGGGCAAAATCGAAACGCTGTACTGGCAAATTATGGGTCGCTTACAGCAGTGGTATCGCAACGAAGAATATGTTCCAGAAGAGCTTCAAGAGCTAGATTACAGTTTGTCGTCTCAGTACCTTTGTAATTTCTCTGTATTCCAGTCGGCTGCTGATACATGGGCCATCGACCAGCTGCTGCCGGTAGTGCCTCTTATTCGTATGAATGAAGAGCCAACGGTCAATTGCTCGCTAGTGAATATTACCTGTGATAGCGACGGTAAAATTGATCAGTTCACTATTGGCCGTGAAATTACTGACGTACTGCCAATGCACCCACTTAAGAAAGATGAGCCGTACTACATTGGTTTGTTCTTAACGGGCGCTTATCAAGACGTTATGGGCGACATGCACAACTTGTTTGGTCGCTTAAATGAAGTGCATATTTACAGCTATGACGACGATCCTGAAGACTTTTACATTGAAGAAGTGGTGAAGGGGTCATCGGTAGAAGATGTACTTAACGTTATGCAGTATAACCCGCGCGCAATGGCATCAGACGTAAAACGCATGATAGACAAGCAAGTGTGGGACGGAAAATTGAACCCTCGTGAAGGGGTTCGCTGGACTGATTTTTACGAAAACTGTTTGGCAGGTTATACCTATCTAAAACAGTAGCGTTTAATATCTGAATGAAAGTACCGAAAAGCCGATGCCGATATTACTTATCTGCATCGGCTTTTTTCAAGTAACGCTTCCAAAACTCGGCTGTCGTTGAATTAATCATATTCGACTCTGCGTTCATCAGCATCACATAGCCAACTTTGTGTTCAGGCAAAAACGCCACGTCAGCACGATAGCCTTTTACCCAACCCCCATGATAGTTAAGCTGTAATCCATTTAAGTCGTAAATACGCCAACCCAAACCATAGTGAGCATCGTCAATCATGCCGCGCCAACCTCTGCGGTAGGTTTCACGCTTCGTTTTCACGCGCTCTGTAGTGACATAGTCCACCATTTCATCGGATATGACCGTTGGGAACTCGCCTAGCAGCGCTTGCAGATAAATCGTCATATCTGAAATGCTAGCGTTAACGCCAGCAGCTGGAGAGAACCGGTAGTAGTTGCTTTCTACCTTTCCTTCGCGCCATTTATTTCTGGCGATAGCAATATGAGGTTGAGCCCATGATTCTGATGCAAGCAATCCGCCTTTTCCAACACTGGCTGTTTTCATACCTAGTGGTGCAAACAGGTTGGCCTGAAGCTGTCGTGAGTAAGAGGTATTATTGTTGCTGAAGTAGTATTCCAGCGCACCAAAGAGTGCATTTTGATAGGTATAGCATTCACCCGGCGCACACAGTGGTTCAAGCTCGCCCAGAGATTTAAGCACGCGCTCCAGCGAGTAGTCAGCTTCAATAAGGTTGTCGTAAGCGTTGGGCATAAAGCCACTAGATTGGCCAACGATATGTTGCAGTTGCAGCGCATTCATTCCTTTGCCTTTAAAAGGAATGTCGGGTAATAAGGTGGTTATCGGTGTTTCCCAACTAAGCTGGTTTTTTTCTACAAGTTTAGCTGACAACAACGCAGTAAAGGTTTTTGAAACAGAAGCTAGCCTGAATACTGTGTTCTCTGTAACTTTCTCTCCGCCGCGTTTGCGGGTACTTCCATATACGTAAACCCTTGGCGCTTTGCCCTGTTCATAAAACACAAACGCATAACCAGGCACGTTGTATTTTGAGGCTACCTTTTGAACGTAACTAGCATAGTCATCAAGCCAATCCGCAAAAGCGCTTTGTGTAATGACCATTAGCATCGCTATCAGCCAAATTTTAGACAGGCGCAGCTTGAAGGTGCGCAAAGAGTTCAGCATACAGTCAGCTCGTTAAGCCTGTGGTTTTCTGATACATCCATCAGGCGCTCATTATTATTATCGCATTATTATGCGTTTAGCTGCTCCAATGATCAAATGTCGCTAATTATGCTCACTGTCTCTTCAATGATTTGATTTATTCTAGCGGTAAGCGAACCGTTGTAAGAATTTGCAAGAAAGGAAGAAAAGTTCGACTAGCAAGATTTGTAATTATTGAGTTCTGATTTTGTCGCACCAACAGGGCAAATGCACGATACACTAGATAAAGGTGATAAACGACAGGTGGGAAGCGCATTCTAATGCCAGACAATCTTTTTGTCTCAGACATGGGGGCTTCAGAAAATTCGACAACTGCTGAGTCAGTGCTTTCAAAAGCAAGACTTAGCAGAGATCCGCGCTTTGACGGACGATTTTTTGTGGCGGTAAAAACAACCGGTATTTTCTGTAGGCCAATCTGTCCAGCGCGACTTCCTAAAGAAGAGAATGTGACTTACTTTCAACACGCCACACAGGCAATGGCACATGGTTATCGTCCATGTTTTCGCTGCAGGCCTGACAGTGCACCTCGTTCAGCGGCGTGGAAAGGCGTGGGCGCAACGATTAACCGAGCGTTGTCGCTGCTATCTGTTATTCCCATTGAGCGGGTTGCGGATATTGCTATGCGGTTGGGTATTAGTGAGCGTTATCTAAATAAATTGGTCGTCAATGCTGTGGGCATACCGCCTAAGCAGTTTCAAAATATGCAGCGCACTTTGTTTGCAAAGCAGCTTATTCAACAAACTCATTTATCTATGACAGATATCGCAATTACGGCAGGCTATCAATCACTGAGACAACTGCAGCGGGCCATAGAGCAATATTGCGCTACGTCTCCTACCCAGCTTAGAAAAAAAGAGCCGGTTCAACAAAAGGCTATCTCTTTATTTCTTTCATATCGGCCGCCGTACAATTGGCCCTATGTACGAGATTTCTTGGCAACCCGCGCTATTGAAGGGATGGAACGAGTGACGAACGAGAGCTATGAACGATACTTTTCATGCAATGAAAGTTTAGGCTTTTTTAAAGCCATTCACGACGAGGCGCGCCACGGATTCAAACTTCTCATCGACATGCCTGAATTAGGTCGTCTTCATACGATAATTGAAAATATAAAGCAGGTACTAGATCTTCACGCTGACCCGCTGTTAATTGAACAAAGCCTATTGCAGTCTGGGTTACCGCCGAGCAAGCTAACGCCTGGGCTACGCCTTCCCAGTGCATGGAGCGTATTTGAAAGTGGTTGTCGGGCTATTGTAGGCCAGCAAGTTAGTGTAAAAGCGGCTATTGGCCAGGTGACTTTACTGGTACATCAGCTGGGCGAAACGGTATCTGATGCGCTCCCGTCAAACGGTCTTGAATCTATAACGAGTGAACGCTACAGCTTTCCCTCGCCTGAAAGTGTGGCCGAAAACAGTCTTGAATTCTTACGTATGCCACAGGCGAGGAAGGAAGCCGTGCGTCATTTTGCTCGTTTATTCATAAACGGTAACATGCCAAGCCATGAAGACATACTCGCCATTAAAGGCGTGGGCCCGTGGACGCTCGACTATCTAAAAATGCGCGGGGAGAGAAACCCTGATATTTACCTTGGCGGTGATTTAATCGTTCGTAAAATGGCGCAGCAGTACCCCATAGCGCCTGAAAAAGCGGCACCTTGGCGCAGTTATTTAACCCTTCAATTGTGGCAGTTAAGTAATCAGTAAAGAGAGTCGTTAGTATGAAATATACAGATTTCGTGAACAGCATACAGGGGCTTGTTAAAGTTGAAGCCACTGATAAAGGTATAACGGCTATCGAGTTCGTGAGTGCCGCTGAATCAGGTAATACGGCCAACGCAAAGCAGGGTGGCATAGGCAGAAAAACTGCAGCGCAAGAAAGCGTGCTAAGCAACGACTTTCATTCGCAAAAAAACGCCATCACCGAAGCAGCGTGCAGTCAGTTACAAGCATACTTTGACGGTACGTTACGCGAGTTTGACCTACCGCTTTGCCCTAAAGGTACGGCGTTTCAGAATCAGGTGTGGGATGCCTTGCAGCAAGTTAAATACGGCGAAACCGCTAGCTATTTAGACATCGCAAAAGCCATTGGCAACCCAAAAGCTGTCCGCGCCGTGGGTATGGCAAATGGTCGTAATCCTATTGCTATTGTCGTGCCTTGCCATCGTATAATCGGAAGTAATAAAACCCTAACGGGCTATGCAGGTGGTTTACCGCGTAAGCAGTATTTACTTAATTTAGAAGGAGCCCAAGGGGTGCTGGGGCTATAAAAGAATGGGTGATAAGAAAATGGTGATAAAAGAATGGCAATAAGAGACATTATCTCGCTGCTTGTGTTAGCCGGTATCTGGGGCGGTTCATTTATTTTCATGCGTGTTGCCGCACCAGAATTTGGCATTTATGTATTAGTAGCCATTCGTACCGTGCTTGCTACAGCGGTATTGCTACCATTGCTTTTAATACGAGGGTCGGTAAAAGACATAAAGCGCCACTGGTTGGCCATTGCGCTGGTGGGCATGGCTAACACGGCGGTGCCTTTCGTCCTGTTTAATTACAGCAGCCTGCATTTAGAGGCAGGGGTGAATGCCATTTTAAATGCCACGGCTCCCATGTTTGGCGCCATTGTCGCTTGGCTGTGGTTAGGTGACAAACTAACAAAGTCAGCAGTAGCGGGGCTTTTTGTAGGCTTTGTAGGCGTAACCGTTATTAGTCAGCAAAAGCTTGGCGAGGGCGATATTAGTTTTCTTCCTATTTTGACTGCATTATTAGCCACCACTGGCTATGGCATAGCGGCGTGTATGATGAAGAAATGGTTGCAGGGGGTTAAACCTCTGGTTGTCGCTACAGGTAGTCAGGCTATGGCCAGCGTGATGCTAGCACCATTCGCGCTTGCGACTTTGCCAGAAACAATGCCAAGCGTTAATGCATGGGTAAATGCGGTAGCGCTGGCTGTCGGTGGCACGGGTATAGCGTATATCTTATATTTCAAACTCATAGCTGACATCGGCCCAGCCAAAGCCATTACTGTAGCCTACTTGGTACCACTATTTGGCATTATTTGGGGTGTACTGTTCTTGCAAGAGCACTTATCAATTCAAACCATTGTGGGTGGTTTAATGATTTTATTCGGTGTGGCGTTAACCACAGGCGTTCTCAAAAGAAAACGCCTTAAGGTTAAACCTGCTTAGATTGAATCAAACCTGGGCTAGTCTATTAGCTGCATTCTTACTAAGTTGCTGCCGTCGCGCTTGGCTTGATAAAGCGCGTCTTCCGCGTGCGCGGTTACTTCGTGCATAGCGCGCGGTGACGCGGTGTAAGATATACCAATAGACGCTGTAATAAGCAGTTCTGGTAACTCTTGTAGCGGCGGCAAGGTAGCGATGCCGTGACGAAGATTTTGTGCCATATCAAAAGCCACATGCGGGCCGGTATGTGGCAATAGAATAATGAATTCTGCACTGCTCCAGCGTCCCAATACATCCTGCTCGCGCAAGTGCTCAGCCAAATACGCCACAACTTTATCTAATAAGTCGTCGCCTGCGTTTCTGCCGTGAGCGTCGACAATGTCAGAAAACTCATCAATGCTAATCAGCATCACGCTTAATGACTTATGTTCAGCCAGTAGCGTTTTGTAGATAAGCTGTAAATTCTCTTTTTCTGGAAGACGGTTGGTATGGCGAACAACCAGATCTGGCTGCATGTCTTTTCTGAAGTAATACAACAGATTGTAGATAAGTAAAAACAGAGAGAATACAACAACCAGTAGTGTTACAACGCTGAATATAAATGCTTGTGAAATTTCAGCCTGGCGTTCTTCAAGTGGACTAAGTAAAAACACCGTCCAACCAAATTGATTAAGTTTTACTTCGGCAATAAGGTAATCATTCTGGTCGATAGTCACTAATTTATTGTTGAGTGCCTGCTCGTTCTGGATAGTAAGGGGAAGGCTGGCATACCAAGGCAATTCTGACAAATTGGTAAAATCAGAGTAAGACGCAATAAGATTAGGATCAGAAGACAGCATAATGTCACCCTCACCATCTACAAACAAAAAGTCGTAGCCGTACTCTTGCTTATAGGTATCGAAGACCTCGATAAAACTGCGCAGACTCTTTCCAACACCAAAGAAGCCCAAGAAGCGGCCATCTTCATCGTGGATCTTTATATCAATATAGAAATGGGTGTCTTCCCATTTACCGATATCTGCCACGGCATCGGTAGGGTAGTCCTTGTACTTGAAATACCAGCTTACTTCCCCTTCAATCAGGTTAATTATGCTGCCATCAGAATTATATTGTTTTCTGTCTGCCTCGCTGGCAATAAAGAAAGACAACCCAAACTCGTTTTCAAGACGATCCAATGTTTTGAAAACAGCCTCTTGGTCAATCGTTTCTCCATCCATCAAGTCTACTAACTCGGTGGAATGCCCCAAAGCTTCTGAAATATGGAGTGGTTTTAAAAGTTGCTCCACAATAAGTGAGATTGCGGGCGAAAGTGACTGTTGTTGCGCGCGACTCTGCTCGGCAACAATCTTGGAAATACTAAAATGTACCAGTGTAACGATAGCGATAACCACTACCGCGAATAACACTAAAATGCTTCTATGCAGTGTTCTAAATGTGTTCACAGACTGCGCATGCTCCCTTGCCTGACTGAACTTTACCTATAATGGTAAGTATACCTGTTGCAATATTGAACTACTAGGTGACTATCATTAACTTTAGACTAAATAACAATGAAGGAAAACACCTAGTTTTCGCACTCTGCAAATAGCTTTTGATCACGAATGAACCGCTGACATATGCTATTTCCTTGGTTACACTATGCTCCGATTTTTCATTCTCTTTGCGAAATAAAGGAATTATATGGCTTTCTCAGTGGTTGTTTTAGCGGCGGGTAAAGGTACTCGTATGAAATCATCGTTGCCCAAGGTGTTACACAAAGTAGGTGGTGTACCTATGGTGCAGCGAATTATCAACACAGTAAAATCACTGGGTGCTGACAATATTCATTTGGTCTACGGTCATGGCGGCGACCAGCTTAAGGCAACGGTTGTTGAAGATAATCTAAACTGGTGCTTACAGGCCGAACAGTTAGGTACAGGCCACGCTGTTCAGCAAGCGGCACCTCATATTAAAGACAATGAAGACGTGCTTGTTCTGGTTGGCGACGCGCCACTTATTCGCGAAGAGACACTAAGTGCGTTAAAAGCTGTGAAGGAAAGCTGTGATTTAGCACTGCTCACTGTAAATCTAGACGACCCCACAGGCATGGGCCGTATTATTCGTGAGAATGACAACATTACCGCGATAGTTGAGCACAAAGACGCCACTGATGCCCAGCGTGAAATTAAAGAAATTAACACCGGTATGATGATGATGTCTGGTGCTGATCTTAAGCGCTGGTTGGGCGAGTTAAGCAATGATAACGCGCAAGGTGAGTATTACCTTACCGACGTTATTGCCATGGCAGCGGCCGAAGGCAAGCGAATTCAGTCAGCACAGCCACAGTCTGCGGTAGAAGTGGAAGGCGTTAATAATCGTTTGCAGTTAGCTAACCTGGAGCGCGCGCTTCAGCGTCGCCAAGCCGAGGAGCTAATGACCAATGGCGTGACCTTGCTGGATCCTGCTCGTTTTGACTTACGCGGCCAGCTTGAAACCGGTAACGACGTAATTATCGACGTTAACGTTATTGTTGAAGGTAAGGTGACACTTGGTAGCAACGTCAACATTGGTGCAAACTGTATTCTGCGCAACTGTACTATTGCCGATAACGCTGTAATTGAAGCTAATTCTATTGTTGAAGAAGCCAGTGTAGGTGAAGCCTGTACGGTCGGGCCTTTCGCTCGACTACGCCCTGGTGCAGTAATGCAGAAAAATGCCAAAGTGGGTAACTTCGTGGAAATGAAGAAGGCTATTTTAGGCGAGGGCGCCAAAGCGAATCACTTAACCTACCTAGGCGATGCAGAAGTGGGTGCCAAAGCGAACATTGGCGCAGGCACAATTACCTGTAACTACGACGGTGTGAACAAGTCCAAAACCGTTATCGGCGACAATGCCTTTATCGGCTCAAACTCGTCGCTTGTCGCGCCTGTAAGCATTGGCAAAGGGGCTACCGTAGGTGCTGGTTCCGTGATTACGTCAACCGTAGACGAAGACGCGCTAGCCGTTGCCCGCGGTAAGCAGCGCAATATTCCAAATTGGCCGCGCCCGACAAAAAAATAAAGACGTACCCTTATTAAAGTTCGCTAACGGGTTACTTGTAAAATTAGGGCTGGCAAACACAAATAGTGATTAGCTAGCCCAGTTTCTTCTTCAGTTTCATCAAAATATCGCCCAGTCAGAAAGATGACAAAATCAGAGGGCTTAAATTAACGTCTACTGTGTCGCTGTAAACGCAACTCATTCAGCTATCTGTCTTCTAAATAATGAACTATCTAAGGTTTCCCCTATCTATCATTACTGATAGTGTGTGTTTACTTACCTCTTAATTCTCGTTACACAAGGATATGCGATGATATCTACACTTCTGGTTGGCTTTGGGTTTTCCGCCACAACCTTTCATTTGCCATTTCTAAATTATCTACCGCAGTTCTCTGTCGATGTGGTTATCTCTTCAAAACCTGATGTGGTTAACGCAGTTTTACCCCATGCTGACGTGTATGGCTCGTTGGAAGAAGCGCTTAAAATTCACGATGTAGACTTGGTGGTTATTACAACCCCAAATCACCTTCATGGGCCACAGGCGAAACTGGCATTAGAGCACAGCTGTCACGTATTGGTAGAAAAGCCATTTACATTAGAGAGTGAAGAAGCAGAAGCTTTAGTAGAGCTTGCACATTCTCAAAATAAACAGCTTTGTGTTTATCACAACAGACGTTTTGATGGCGATTTTCTTACGATTAAGCAGCTAATTAACGATGGAAAACTTGGCGACATTAAACGTTTGGAAAGCCGCTTCGATCGATTTCGCCCAGTACCACGAGACAGATGGCGTGAAAATGCAGGGCCAGGAAGCGGTATCTTCTGGGATTTAGGTCCCCACTTAATCGACCAAGCGCTACAGCTTTTCGGCGAGCCGGAAGAAGTGTCGGCAAGCATACAGGCCCTGCGTGAAAATGGGCAGTCAGATGACACGTGCGATGTAACACTCCACTATGTTGATAAAGTTGTAAAGCTAGGTAGTTCAGCTTTTCAGGCAGGAGCAACATTGCGCTACGACTTGCAAGGCACAGAAGGCAGCTTTCGAAAGTTCTATTTAGATCCGCAAGAAGATCAATTGCGTGCAGAGCTATCCTTTGATGATGAACACTGGGCGATTACAAAAGATAACGAGCATGGCGTGCTAGCTATGGTCAATGAAAGCGGCCAGCTAGTTGAAGAGACGGTGACAACATTGAAGGGTGAATATCTCACATTTTTCAATCGCCTTGCTCACGCTATTGAAGACGGTAAATTCTCGCCGGCTGACGCGAGTACGGTCGTACCTGTTATCAAAGTCATTGAGCTAGCCATAAAAGCGAGTGCCCAAAAGAAATCGCTGGCGTTTAATTAAACAATTACCTTGATCGCCGTTTCAATTTAACTTACGATGCTTTCACTTTAAAACTAATAACTTTCGTTTTGAAAGTTGTAGTTGAAACAGTTGAATGTGGAAAGTGTGTTTGCGGACTGTTTTGCAGACTTTTTATGGCTTGTTCTCAATTGGAACAACGCGCACATAAAGGTTTAGCGAGAAGGCGGCAAGAGCATGAGGTTATATTGAAAAGTAGTAAATCGGTTGAACAGCGCCGCCAGCAGATAGTGGCGTGGGTGAAAGAGCATGGTCAATCACAAGTTGAAGATTTGGCCGTGCGTTTTGCTACGTCTGAAGTCACCATTAGAAAAGATCTCGCTGCCCTTTCGCAGCAAGGTTTATTGATTCGACAGTTTGGTGGTGCAGTGCCTTTACCATCATCTACCAACTCAAATGCTGGGCCATCTCAGTTTATTACCAATGACCCTTTCACCAATTCAACTACTAGCCCAGCAATTAACGCTATAGGCCAACTTGCAGCGAGCTTGGTTAAACCAGGCAATAAGCTCGTTATAGACTGCGGGTCTACCACCGCATCCATCTTGCCCCATTTATCACATATCGATGATTTAGTGGTAATGACCAACACGTTATCAACCGCCAATTACCTTACTCAAAGTGAAAAAGAGCCGACGGTGTTAATGGTAGGGGGCACATGGGATGCCCAATCTCAGTCGTTTCAAGGCGCGATGGCTGAACAGTTGGTTAGTGCCTATAGTTTTGACATTGCGTTTATAGGGGCCGCGGGCATTGATGTGAATAGAGGCACCACCACTTTTAACGAGCTTATTGGTGTAACCCGCGCCATGGCTGTGGCGGCCAGTAAGGTAGTTATAGTAGCCAGCTCAAAGAAATTAACGCATAAAATGCCTAACCTAGAGCTAAGCTGGAAAAACATTTCTGTTTTGATCACTGATGAAGGAATTAGTGAACAAGACAAACTTAATATTGAAAATCAGGGCGTGACTGTACTTATTGCAGCGCCGAGTGGAGAATAATTATGTGTGGAATAGTTGGCGCTGTAGCTGAGCGTAACGTGGTTGAAATCCTATTAGAAGGTTTAAAAAGGCTGGAGTATCGCGGCTATGATTCAGCTGGAGTGGCGCTATTGCAAGGCGACGGCACGCTTACGCGTATTCGCCGTACAGGCAAAGTACAAGAGCTTGCTGATGCGGTTGCAGAAGGTGAAGCTTTGGGTACAACTGGAATTGCTCATACCCGTTGGGCAACGCACGGTGGTGTGACTGAAGCGAACGCGCACCCACACTTTTCAACTGAACGTGTAGCTGTTGTTCACAACGGTATTATTGAAAACTACGTTAACTTAAAAGCGCAGTTAAAAGAGCAGGGCTATACCTTTACCAGCGACACCGACACAGAAACCATTGCCCACACCGTGCACGAAGAGCTTAAGTCAGGTAAGACTTTATTAGATGCTGTGCAAAGTGCCGTTAAAACCTTCCACGGTGCGTATGGCACCGTCATCATGGATAAAGAAGATCCTAGTCGCGTAGTAGTTGCACGTTCGGGCAGCCCGCTTGTAATTGGTTTGGGGCTTGGCGAAAACTTCATTGCGTCAGATCAAATGGCATTATTGCCAGTGACACGCCGCTTTATCTTTTTAGAAGAAGGCGATGTGGCAGAGATTACTCGTCGCGACGTTAAAATCTTCGATAAAGACGGCAATGCCGTTGAACGCGAAGTGATTGAGTCGAATATCGAGCACGACGCGGGTGACAAAGCGGGTTACCGCCACTACATGCTCAAGGAAATTCACGAGCAGCCAACCGTTGCGCGTAATGCGCTTAAAGATCGTATTGACGAAAACGGACTTACCGCTGACATATTTGGTAAAGGTGCTGACGAGATATTCAAAAAAGTACAGCATGTACAAATTATTGCCTGTGGTACCAGCTACCATGCGGGTATGACGGCGCGCTATTGGCTAGAACAATATGCAAATGTGTCTTGCAACGTAGAAATTGCATCGGAGTTTCGTTACCGCAAGTCAGTAGTGCACCCGAACAGCCTGCTTATTACTATCTCTCAATCAGGTGAGACAGCCGATACGTTAGCTGCCCTTCGCTTAGCAAAAGAGCTGGGCTATATGTCTAGTTTGACTATCTGTAACGTTCAGGGTTCGTCATTAGTACGCGAGTCAGACCTTGCATTTATGACCCGTGCTGGCGCGGAAATTGGCGTAGCATCTACCAAAGCTTTCACTACTCAGCTCACAGCGTTCTTAATGCTTACCCTAGCACTGGGCAAAGAAAACGGCATGACAGACGCTGACAGCAAAGCTATTGTCTCTGCGCTTCATAGTCTACCTGCAAAGCTTGAAGAGACCTTAGCGATAACTGGTGGTATTGAAGATTTAGCTGAAGAATTTGCAGATAAGAACCACAGCTTGTTCCTAGGTCGTGGCGACCAATACCCTATTGCCATGGAAGGGGCGCTAAAGCTTAAAGAGATTTCTTATATTCATGCGGAAGCGTATGCGTCTGGGGAATTGAAACACGGCCCACTTGCGCTTATTGATGACGAAATGCCCGTTATTGTGGTTGCACCGAACAACGAACTCCTCGAGAAGCTAAAGTCGAACGTTGAAGAAGTACGTGCCCGTGGCGGCATCATGTATGTGTTTGCCGATAAAGATGCGGCGTTTGAAGGTGATGAAACCATGCGCGTTATCGACGTACCGCACTGCGACGAACCAATCGCACCTATCATTTATACCTTGCCACTACAGCTATTGAGCTACTACGTAGCGCTAATTAAGGGCACCGACGTTGACCAGCCGCGTAACTTGGCGAAGTCGGTTACGGTGGAATAAAGCACACAGCTGATAAAGCAGCTGTGCACGTTAAATAATGTTCGAAACAGTGTTTAATGTGCGTTACAGATTGGAAAGTATGTAACATATAAGTTCGCTACTAATACAAAGTACGCAACAAAAACGGTTACAATATGTGATGTGGCCGTTTTCTGTTTACAATGTAAACTTGACAAAACTTGACTCGAATATATACTGCTCACCATGCAAAAGAGACTTAATATCAAAAGCGCACAAGATGCAATGGAGCAAGCTGGGTTGAATCAAACCGCAGTTGCTGAGTCTTTGGACGTAACAAAAGAAGCTGTTTCACAATGGCTAAACGCCAAATCTTTCCCAAGACCTAATAAACTTTTGAAGCTTGCAAAGCTTTTACAGCTAAGTTTTGAAGAGCTTGTAATAAACGATGAGCCGAACGCTCCATTGATTGCTTTTCGCAAAAAAGCAGGTACAAAGACGAAAGATCACCATATAGGAAAAGCACAAGAAATAGGTCGCTTTTTACGTCACTTGGTACCTTACCTACCTTTTGAAACGCTGGAAATGCCACCAGTGCTGAAATCACCGAATCGTGATTATGAATATTTACGTCAAGTAACATCTAAAGTTCGTTGTGACATTCATTTAGGTGAAATTGAAACTGTCGATTTCGACCATTTAATTCGTCGATTTACTGAGCTCCAAGCAGTCGTTGTTCCCGCTTTATGGGGAACAAAGCAACGCCATGAGAATGCTATACATATCCACTTACCTGACTCTCAAACAACTTGGGTTTATCTAAATTTAGACACAAACATCCATGATTTTAAGTTTTGGATGGCACATGAACTTGGTCACTGTTTATCTCCGTCTCTGTCAGGTGATGATGCAGAAGATTTCGCAGATGATTTTGCTGGCGCTTTGTTATTTCCATCTGCTCTCGCGGAAAAAGCATATACAGAAATAAACCAGCAAAGAACTAGTGCTGCAAAAATACAGAAAGTTATTGAGTTGGCTGACGAGCAAACCATATCGCCATATACCGTTCTAGGACAAACCAATAAATATGCGGCATATAAAGGTTTTTCAGACATTGAGTTAAGTAGGTCGTTTCATGGTGCGGTAACTAATTTTAACAAGCGATTTCATAATTTAAGTGATGCGTTATTAGGTGATATTCAAAAGCTTGATGCACGAGAATTTATAAATAAAACAGAGAACGCATTTGAGACGCCTTTCTTCGAGTTACTCAGAAAATACCTAAAAGAGCAAAACAAGGGCCCTGGATATGTACAAGTGGTAATGGACATGCCATTGCTCGATGCTCGGAGCATACACTCTGAGTTAACTTAATGCCTCAATCAAAGATACTTGTAGATACCAACTCTTACCTCAGATTAGCACAAACAATACGACCACTATTGTTTATGCCTTTCGGCGACAATGAATACTGTTTATATATCCTGCCTGAATTAAATGATGAGCTAGCTAATAGGCGATTAAACTCTAAATTCCCTTGGGTTGACGAAGAAGAATATATAGAAAATCGCAAAAGCTTTCCAACTGTCGGCCGTAAGCAAAAAAGAGTTATTCTCACTAACTTTGACTTTATTTGGGATTTTGTTCAAACCGAGCTATCAGGCCCATCGAGAGTAGATGCTTTATATATAGCTTACGCATTAGAGTTAGGTGTTCCTGTTGTCACCGACGACCAAGATATGACAGAGCTTGCAAAGGAATTTGAAGTTCCAGTTATGCCGACATTAAAGTTACTAAAAGTTATGCATGAAAGTAATCATGCTGACTTAAAAAAAGTTAAAGGTATTGTCGAATACTGGCGAGCTATTGGTGACTGCCCCGCTAATTTGCACCGTGATTTAAAAAAGTTCTTCCCCGAGCTCTAAGTGGCCATTTCACTCCTTATTTATCGAATTATAAACACACAAGAGTAAACTAAACTTAATTTTACTTTTTTTGACGTTAATGAGGTTTTTCGTCAAGAGTGCCACTATCCTAACTATCTAAATGTTAATGTACGCACTGTTAAGCGTAAACGTCCGCTAATCCCACCTAGCGCTTAGCAAAGTGCCATGGTAGTAGTTGCTCGATGTTCGGCGCTGGCTTGCTGAACTCATCAAGGCAAGACATCACATACTCGAACACATTGAGGT
>Ga0114932_10002377_pt1 | contig 19908 bp, 21 predicted proteins | sample 2SBtaG_2_FD_87286 | JGI IMG/M metagenome (GOLD analysis project Ga0114932, IMG submission 87286) | Deep subsurface microbial communities from Kolumbo volcano to uncover new lineages of life (NeLLi) - 2SBTROV12_ACTIVE470 metaG | ecosystem: Environmental > Aquatic > Marine > Volcanic ... | reverse complement strand
GCCATAGACTCAAAAACTAAAGAGCTTATGGAAATAGCCAAACGTGTCGCTGACAGTGATGCCACCCTGCTTATCTCCGGTGAAAGTGGAACAGGAAAAGAAGTGATGGCTCAATATATCCATCAACATTCAAGTAGAAGCAAACAAGCTTTCGTTGCTATTAATTGTGCTGCTATACCTGAAAACATGTTGGAAGCCATTTTGTTTGGCTATCAAAAAGGGGCTTATACAGGCGCTTATAAAGCATGTCCTGGTAAGTTTGAACAAGCACAAAATGGCACCTTGTTGCTCGATGAAATCTCTGAAATGAGTCTGGCATTACAGGCAAAATTATTGCGCGTATTGCAGGAAAAAGAAGTTGAACGATTGGGTGATCAGAATTCTATCGCATTGAATGTCAGGGTTATTGCGACTTCAAATAGAAATATGCGAAAAGAAGTATCAGCGGGATTATTTCGCGAAGATTTATATTATCGTTTGAATGTTTTTCCTATCAAAATGCCTGCGCTACGTGAGCGTAAAGATGACATTATACCAATTGCGAAATATTTATTGGCACGTGCGGCATCTGAAAATAATATTTCATGTCCTCAACTCTCTGCCGAGGTCTGTAAAACATTACAAACTTATTCATGGCCGGGTAATGTTCGTGAATTGGATAACGTAATGCAACGCGCATTAATTCTTCAGGTTTCAGGTGTGGTAACAGAAAATGAAATTCAATTTGAACATCATTCTTTTCAAGATACAGCAGGTTCAAATGAGAACAGTAATGATATTGATTTAAATAATGATAACACATTGGGAGATGACCTTAAGGATCGTGAACAAAATATGATTATTGAAGTATTAAAAGAAACGATGGGTAGTCGAAAATCTGCAGCGGAAAAACTGGGTATAAGTCCACGAACCTTGCGTTATAAATTAGCAAAAATGCGTGAGCGCGGTGTCGCTATTCCACTAAATTAAAAAATAATATAAAGGTATTTATTATGAGCGAAATTAATATGGACCAATTATTAGTGCAGATGCGAGCCATGACAGACAAGGCGAGTAATATTAATCAAACAGCTGTAAGTGAAGGTAACAGCCCGGATTTTTCCAACATGTTTAAAAATGCGGTGAATCAGGTTAATGAAACACAACAACATGCCGGTGAATTAACCAAACAATTTCAGTTAGGTAATCCTGATATCGATGTTGCAGATGTCATGATTAATTTACAAAAGGCATCAGTATCCTTCCAGGCCATGACACAGGTACGCAATAAACTGGTTAATGCGTATCAAGAAATCATGAATATGTCTGTCTAATAATGATAATAAATTGAGTTAAGCCAAATGTCAGAATCAGTTTTAATTTCAGCAGATGTGAGACGAGCACTTTTCATTCGACAGATAATATTTTTATTTGCTATCGCGGCAAGTGTCGCGATAGGCGTCTATGTTGTACTTTGGTCACAAAAACCAAATTACAGCATGTTGTATGGAAGTTTATCTGATCAGGATGCTTCGCAGGTGCTTGAGTCATTACAAAAGTCGAACATCGAATACCATGTTGATCCAAATTCCGGGGCAGTGATGGTTGCTACGGCAAAGGTTCATGAAGCAAGAATGAGCCTGGCTTCAGAGGGTTTACCGAGAAGTTCCAATAGTGGTTTTTCTATTCTTAGCGAAGAACAAAAACTGGGTACCAGTCAATTCATGGAAAAAGCACGTTACCAACATGCTTTGGAAAATGAATTGGCATTGTCTATTAGACAAATTAAGGCAGTTAAAGCGGCAAGAGTTCATCTTGCCGTGCCTAAAGAAAGTGTCTTTTTACGTAATCGTAAAGCAGCAAGTGCCTCAGTGTTGCTGGATCTCTATCCTGGACATCGTCTGGAAGTAGGTCAGGTTGCTGCTATTGCTAATCTTGTCGCATCCAGTGTACCGAGTCTGGAACTGTCTAAGGTCAGCATTGTTGATCAACATGGCCACTTAATGAGTCAAAATCAGTCATCTGCTGATTTAGCCGTGACAGCATCTCAATTTCAATATGCATCGCAGGTTGAAAATTCCTACATAAAGCGAATTGAAAATATTTTAATCCCGTTACTCGGTCCTGATGGTATCAAGGCACAAGTGACAGCCGAAATGGATTTTACCAGTACCGAGCAAACTCGAGAATCTTATAATCCGGACATGCTGGCTTTACGTAGTGAACAATTAGAAGAAGATAGTAGTTCTTCATCAAATATCGCTGGTGGTGTACCCGGTGCCTTGTCTAATCAACCGGCGCTTGATGGAAATGCACCGGAAATTGTTAGTGAAAACGAGTCTGATGAAAGTCAATCCGGCTCCGGCAGTATGCAGCGTCGTTCTACGCGTAATTATGAATTGGATAAAACAATAAGTCATACACGTCTTGCCGCAGGAAACCTGCTTCGACTATCTGTTGCTGTTGTCATTGATTACAAAAAAAGTCTGGATGATAAGGGTGAAATTATTCGAGTAGAACATACGCCGGAAGAATTAGAGCAGATTACAAATCTGGTAAAAGAAACCATCGGTTTTAATGTTCTTCGTGGCGATAGTGTTAACGTTATGAACTCAAAGTTTAGTTTGCCTGCAGCAGTAGAACCCTTGCCTGAAGTACCTGTGTGGCAACAAGCCTGGGTTTGGGATATTGCCAAGCAAGTGCTTGGTGGATTATTCGTCTTATTTCTGGTTTTTGGAATATTGAAACCGGCGATCAAGAATATGATGAATAAAGAAATAACGTTACACCAAACAGCTTTAACTGGCCCTGGCGGCGGCAGCGGTGTTGCCGGTCAATTAACTGCAGGTAATGAAAGCCTTCCTGCGTCAGAAATGAAAGCACTTGAATCTGCTCCTGAATATGATAAATCAATTACTAATGTTAAAGAGATGGTTAATACTGATCCCAAGCTTGCTGCCCAGGTAGTTCGTAACTGGGTTGGAGAAGAATGATCTTGGATTCCTTAGTTGACCAGCCATGGATTATGATTGTGTGTTCTAAAATAACAGCGTATAGCATGTTGAATATTCAATCTTTGGGTGAGTTTGCTTACTCATTTAATTGCACGTTTGTCAGGCTCATTTGCTTGACGGCAAAAATATTGCGTAGCATAACTATGCAAGAATTTTTAGTCGGCGCAACTGAACCTGACAAACGCACACTAAAACGAGTTGACGCCATGGATGGCGTGTATTCAGCTTTTGCAGGAGCAAAAAGCTATCAATTAAGGATTCCAAGATAATGCCCGCCCCAGCTAAAAGTACCGGACTCGATCCCACACAAAAAGCAGCGGTCTTATTAATGACCGTTGGTGAAGAAGCTGCGGCTGAAGTCATGAAGCATATGGGGCCGAAAGAGGTACAGCGTGTTGGTATTGCAATGACTACAGTTAAGGATCTCACTAAAGAGATGGTCAATAAAGTCATTGGCGAGTTTATGAATACGGTGAATAAACAAACTGCTTTAGGTGTTGGTGTCGATGATTATGTCAGAAATGTTTTACACAGCGCATTGGGTGAGGACAAGGCAACCAGTGTTATTGATCGAATTTTACTTGGTGGTAATTCGCAAGGCCTGGAATCACTAAAATGGATGAATCCTAAATCTGTTGCTGAATTAATTCAGAATGAGCATCCGCAAATTATTGCCATCATTTTGTCCTATCTGGAAAGCGATATGTCTGCGGAAGTTCTTGTTTCTTTTCCTGAAAAAGTACGTTCTGATCTTTTATTACGTATAGCAACGCTGGAAAGTGTTCAACCTGCAGCGATGAAAGAGTTAAATGATACATTGGAATTACAATTAAAAGGCGGTAGTGGCTTGCAATCATCGACTATCGGTGGGGTTAAAGCAGCAGCTGATATTTTGAATTTTATTGATTCAAATGCCGAGAGCGCGATCATGGAAAAAGTCAAAGAGGTTGATGAGGATCTGGGTCAGGAAATACAAGACTTAATGTTCGTTTTCGAGAACCTGAATTCTGTAGATGATCGTTCAATGCAAACTATTTTAAGAGATGTATCTACTGATAGCTTGTTGTTAGCAATGAAAGCTGCTGATGATGATTTGAAAGAAAAAATCTATGCCAATATGTCAAAACGGGCTGCTGAAATGCTACGTGATGATCTTGAAGCAAAAGGTCCGGTTAAATTGAGTGAAGTAGAAACCGCACAAAAAGAAATTCTTTCTATAGCAAGACGACTGGCAGATGAAGGCCAAATTAGTCTGGGTGGTAGTTCGGACGAAGAACTGATCTAACATGAAAAATTCATAAAACTTGCCACAGAGCACACCGAGATTTAAATGGAAATAAACAACAAAATTAATTTTAGAATCTCTGTGGCCTCGGCAACTGCTCCTGGCGTTGCTCTACCTCGGTCTTTGTTCCAGACTCGACTCTACCGATTACATCCCTGTAATCGTCCTGCGTCCATGCAGTCGTCTGTGGCTAATAGATTTAAATGAGCAATTTAAAAAATCGTATTATTTCAGCTAAGGAAGCTCATGACTATGTTGAATGGAATGAGCCACAAGTACAAGGAAGGATCGCCACTGGAAGTGATGAGGCTATGCATCCGCCAACAGCGAATGAAATGCAGTCTTTGCACAATGATGCCTATAACGAAGGTTTTAATATGGGGCGTAAGGAAGGCCGTTCGCAAGGGTATACGGAAGGACGCACGCAAGCTGCAGCTGAATCTGAAGGACTTTTTCAAAATCTCGAAGGCTTATTTAATTCATTAGCAAATCCTGTTTCAGAATTAGATGATGAACTGGAATCGAGTATTGCAGAATTAGCTTTGGCGATCGCCAGGCAATTGGTGCGGCGGGAAATTAAAATCGAACCGGGTGAGATTGTTGCAGTGGTTAGAGAAGCTGTAAGTGTACTACCTATTTCAGCGAAAAATCCGACTATTTATTTACACCCGGAAGACATGCAACTTGTCCGTAATGCCCTGTCGCTAGGTGACGATGATAAATCATATCGTTTGGAAGAAGATTTATTATTGACTCGTGGTGATTGTCGGGTTGAAACAGAATCATCGTATATCGATGCAAGTATTGAAGCTCGTTTATCTGCTATTGCTGTCAATATGTTAGGTGATGAACGCGAGCATGATGAGCGTCAAACTAATGATGCAACTTGATTCTGATCGTTGTCCTCTCCTGAAACAGAGAATAAAGCAACTAATCAAAAAAAATCACAAACCTGTTCCACTGGTTGTTCAAGGCCGGTTAATCAGGATGGTTGGATTAACTTTAGAAGCAGCAGGTTGCCGAGCAGCCATTGGCGATTATTGTCGAGTTAATAATGATGAGAAAACTTCAATCGATTCAGAAGTTGTCGGTTTTTCCGGAGACAATCTTTTTCTTATGCCCACAGGCGTACCGCATGGTCTATCACCTAATGCACGTGTTATACCACTAGGACGGGCAGGTGATGTTGCAGTTGGTCCGGAACTTTTAGGTCGAGTTATTAACGGTGCCGGGCAACCACTTGATGGTGGCTCTATTATTAAGGCTAAGGATAAAGTGCCACTGAGTGGTAAACCAATAAATCCCTTATCGCGTTCAAAGATTACCGAGCCTATGGATGTAGGCGTACGTACTATCAATACTTTTTTTACGATTGGTCGTGGTCAGCGTCTTGGTTTGTTTGCTAGTAGTGGTGTTGGTAAGAGTATTTTGCTTGGCATGATGGCACGTTTTACAGAAGCAGATGTTATTGTCGTTGGTTTGATTGGTGAACGTGGACGTGAGGTAAAAGAATTTATTGAAGAAAGTCTGGGACAAATGGGTTTGTCTCGATCTGTCGTTATTGCGACTCCGGCAGATGATCCACCTTTGATGCGTTTACATGGTGCTCTATTGGCAACCAGTATTGCTGAATATTTCCGTGATCAGGGTCAGCATGTGTTGTTATTAATGGATTCTTTAACACGTTTTGCCCAGGCTCAAAGAGAAATCGCATTGACGATAGGCGAGCCTCCGGCAACGCGTGGCTATCCACCTTCTGTTTTTACAAGGTTGCCGCAACTTGTTGAACGTGCCGGTAATGGAGCAGATGGTCAAGGTTCCATTACGGCAATTTATACTGTGTTAACTGAAGGCGATGCAGAAAATGATCCAATCGGAGATTCAGCCAGGGCAATTCTGGATGGTCATATTGTTTTATCTAAAAAAATTGCCGAATCAGGTATTTATCCTGCTATCGATCTGGAACTGTCTATTAGTCGGGTAATGAATTCTATTACTGATAGCGAACATCAAAAAGATGCGCTCTCTGTTCGGCAATTAAATTCTATCTATCAACAAAACAAGGATTTGATCAGTGTCGGAGCATATCAACCTGGAGCAGATGAACAACTCGATCTGGCAATAAAATTGCAACCTGATTTTTTAAAGTTCATTAGCCAAGGTATGAATGAAAAAGTTAATTATTCTGATTCCATGCAGCAATTAAAAGAATTGCAAAAAAGCTTTAATCAGGATAATTCTAATTTATTAATAGAACAGGATGACATTGATGACTCGATCTCAACGCATTAAAAAAATAGTCAACTTATCCGAGAATAAAGAGCGAGCTGCTGCACGGGAGTTAGCTGTAGCACAAAAAATATTAAGTGATTATAAAAGTCGATTAAATCAGTTAGAGAATTATCGACAGGAATATACTGATTATCTAAAACCTGGTGGTAAGGCGCAATCTGTAAAAATGATATGTGAACATCAGGCATTTATTTCTCAAATTGATGAAGGCATTCGTTTGTTAAAAGAACAAATAGACATACAGGAAACTATGAATTCGCGTGAACGGGATAATTGGATAAAAGAAAAAAGACAATTGGATACGATGGAAAATATCTTTGATCGGTTTTATAAAACGGAACAAAAAATCGTAGCGCTACGCGAGCAAAATCATCTAGATGAACTCAACCAAAGAAGCGTGAAACGTTAAACGCTGCACGTATCTGGCATATCGATTGCAATAATCAACTCAACAATACGTTGGTTTACAGGAAAAACAATTGAATCCAGCACTTTCAACAAGTTTATTAAAGTCAGGAAATAGTATTGAAAACAATGCTTTAGCTCCTCCTGCTGGTGACAGCGAGGCGCTGTCAGATGATGTGTTTGCAGCTAAATTTTCATCGGCTATAGAGGATATTTCGGCGGCAGACGGCAAACTTAAGCCGCTAGACCTTGCCACCCTGAAACAGCTTGGAATTCAACAGCTTACGGAATTAGAAGAACTTAGCGGTGTACCATTACCATCCCAATTGCTATCTGAAGCTATTGAGTCACAAGAGAAACAAACATTACTTGCTAGTAGTCCATTTTTTCAAACCGGTGATTCGATAGAAGCAGCTAATTTATTTGCTAATCCGGGTTCAATCACATCATTAAAAGCAAATATGATTGCGGATGATTTTGCGGAAAATAATGTATTTAATAATCTAACTGCTAAATCAACTTCATTAACTGGAATACTAACTACAGATCTTATTCAGCAATTATCGCTTAAGAAAGAATCAGGTTTGTCTCAGATATCGAGTGACATTGATTTTTCTCAATTTATAAAAGAATTAAAAACAAAAGATGCAGATATAAGTTTAATACAAACAAATAAACAAGAAATAAATGCAACAAAAATAGTTGATCAATTGGCAAGCATGGATAAACCAATTAATGCAATTAACCCTGCTGTTAATCATTCTCTAAAAACTTACTCAAATCTTGACCCATCCGCAGCGATATTGAATCGTATTGAAGTTCCTGTCACTCAGTCAGGTTGGGGTGAAGCGGTAGGAAACCGTTTGATGATGATGGTACATGGTAAAATGCAGTCAGCAAATATACATCTTAATCCTGCTGAATTAGGCCCTATTGAAATACGTGTTAGTGTAAATCAGGAACAGGCTAGTGTTCATTTTATTTCAAATCATTCAGTTGTGCGAGAAGCGATCGCAGATGCATTTCCTCACTTAAAGGAAATGTTTATGCAAAATGGCTTAAGCCTTACTGATGCAGATGTATCACAACAATCCGCACAACAAGATAGTCAGAATTCAACAGAGCAAAATAATACTGCAACGGTATCCACTGAAGAATCATTGGAAACCGTGGACGCCCATATGGAAAATACAAATGAAAATATGATAGACATTGGTCTTATAGATCATTACGTCTAAACTCATAAAATTATTTTATCGTTTCGTCTTAGCCACAGAGTTCACAGAGAACAGTATTAATTATTAAAACAGGGTGGCATTTTAATTATTATTTAGTCTTATTTTTTTCTTGTCTCTGTGTGCTCAGTGTTCTCTGTGGCTGTTCAATATACCCCTAAATTCATATCAATTTAGTCAACGTCAATTGATTGACAACGTTTTTTCTCCGCACGTATAAGCTATTGATTTTAAAAATAAAATACTAATGGCATAGGCTTTGCTAAATGATTAATACAACTTAAACGGAGAATAAATATGGCTGAAGGAGATGATGCTGAGAATGGTGAAGGAGAGGAAGAACAGCAAGAGGGTGGAAAGAAAAAATCACCCTTAAAGTTGATCATTATTGTCGTTGTTGTACTTCTTATTGCTGGCGGCGCTGGTGCTTTTTTCATGATGGGTGATAAAGGCGAAGATGCGGCAGCAAGCGAATCTAAAGAAGTTGCAGAGGGTGAAGAAGGTGAAGCATCTGATGCCATGGCAGAAGCGCATTACTTTTCTCTCGACCCACCCTTTATCGTGAATTTTACTGGTAAAAGTCGTGCTAGATTTTTACAAGTTAGCATTGAAGGGATGACCAGAGATTCAACAGTGAAGGAAAGTATTACTAAACATTTTCCACAAGTTAGAAATAACCTTGTCTTATTGTTGAGCAGTAAAACCTATGACGAATTAAATAGTCCGGAGGGTAAGGCGGGCTTGCGTAAACAAGTATTAAAAGAAGTGCAAAAAGTACTTGAGGCAGAAACAGGTAAGGAAGGTATTGAAGATGTGTATTTTACCAGTTTTGTTATGCAATAAGCTGATAGTGAATATAAATTATGGCTGAAGATATTTTATCGCAAGACGAGATTGATGCTTTATTAACAGGTGTTGATGGTGGCGAAGTTGAAACAGAGGATGATGACATCCTCGAAGATGGAGAAGCGCGGTCATATGATTTTAGTAGTCAGGATCGAATTGTTCGCGGTCGTATGCCAACACTTGAAATGGTTAATGAGCGTTTTGCAAGAAATTTTCGAATAACACTTTTTAATTTTCTTCGTCGTTCACCAAGCATATCAGTCGATGGTGTACAAATGACAAAGTTTGGCGAATATATTCATAGCTTATTTATGCCATCAAGTCTTAATCTGATAAAGGCGAGACCTTTACGTGGAACTGCCTTATTCGTGTTAAATCCAAAACTGGTTTATTCGATAGTTGATTCTTTTTTTGGTGGTGATGGGAGATTTCATACAAAGATAGAGGGTCGTGATTTTACCAGTACTGAAATGCAGGTTGTTAATAATATTTTAGAAAAAATTTTTATCGATCTTAAAGAAGCATGGGCTCCTGTTATGGATATTGAATTTGAGCATGTCGGTTCAGAAGTTAATCCGCATTTTGCAAATATTGTCACTCCTAGTGAAGTTGTCGTTGTCTCAACGATACATGTCGAGCTGGATAATGGTGGCGGCGATATACATTTAACTATGCCATATTCAATGCTTGAACCCATACGAGAACAACTTGATGCCGGTGTTCAAAGTGATTCGTCTGATATCGATCAAAGGTGGATCAATTCACTGAGGGAAGAAATAAAAAGTGCCCCAGTGGAAATCTCCAGTACATTAACCAAAACAAACATTTCATTACGTGAACTAAATAATCTAAAAGTCGGCGATGTGATTCCAGTGGATGTACCTGATTTTGTTACTGCCGAAATAGAAGGTGTTCCCGTATTTCGTGGCCAGTATGGGCTTTCCAGAGGAAACCGGGCGTTAAAGGTTGTCGAAATGATTCGTCATGACAATGAACCAAGCGCAATTAAATATTTACAGGAGCAAACTAATGACGGAAGAAACTAGTACAGCTGAAGATGATGTCGGTGATGATTGGGCAGAAGCCATGTCTGAGCAGGGTGCATCAGAGTCAGCTGAAAATAATGCAAACAGTGAATTGCCGGAAGCACCATTACAAAATTTACAAGCAGATAATTCAGCTAACGGTGAAACGGCAAAGCTGGAAGCAATACTGGACATCCCTGTTTCCTTATCTGTTGAAATTGGACAAACCAAAATCAGTATTAGAAATTTACTACAATTGAATCAGGGTTCTGTTGTTGAACTGGAACGTCTTGCCGGGGAGCCACTTGATGTAAAGGTTAACAGTACATTGGTAGCACACGGTGAAGTCGTTGTGGTTAATGAAAAGTACGGTATACGACTAACTGACATTGTGAGTACACATGAACGTGTTAAAAAATTACAGTGATTTATGTTCGGCGTACAGTTTGTTCCGTACAGGAAAACAATATTTTTTCATAATTTTGTTGTTTTGTGTTTGTGTTAACGTAGGTGCCGCTGAACAGCCGCTAACTTCTTCAGTTGGAATTGATACTTTAGATTATTTTAAAGCGCTATTAGGACTGGTATTTGTTATAGCATTATTTTTGCTTAGTACTTTCCTGTTTAAACGTTTTGCTAATGTTTCTATGACGGGTCGTGGACAAATACGTCTAGTCGATGGTTTACATTTAAGCAATCGCGAACGTCTTGTCCTGGTCGAGCTAAAAGATAAACAGATACTACTCTCAATTACTCCAGGACAGATTAATAAACTGGACACGTTTGATGTGTCTGCAGAAGAAACAGGTAATGCGTAATTTATTTTTTCTTATATTACTTTTCCCTGGTCTGGCATACGCTCAACCGGGGCTGGATGTTTTATCAGTTATAGATAATTCGAGCGGCGGTCAAACCTATAGTTTAAGTATCAAGATATTTTTCTTGATGACTGCGCTGACATTATTGCCTGCTGCTTTATTGATGATGACTTCTTTCACAAGAATTATTATTGTTCTTGCAATATTACGCCAGGCATTGGGCACAGCTCAAACACCCAGTAGTCAGGTTCTTATTGGTCTGGCTTTATTCCTGAGCTTGTTTGTAATGACACCGGTTATTGATCAGATATATCAATCATCAATACAACCGTATTTAAATGAACAAGTATCAGTTAATGAAGCGCTCTCACTAGCTGAAATACCAATACGTGAATTCATGTTGGCACAAACGCGTGAGACTGATATTGAATTATTTGCATCGATATCAGGCAATGGCGATATTGCGACGGAAGATGATATTCCGTTCTCATTAATTGTTCCGGCATTCGTTACCAGTGAATTAAAAACAGCATTTCAGATTGGTTTCATCATATTTATACCATTTTTAATCATTGATCTGGTTGTCGCCAGCGTATTGATGTCGATGGGCATGATGATGTTATCACCCTTGATTATTTCATTCCCGTTCAAACTTATGCTGTTTGTACTTGTTGATGGTTGGGCTTTGATCATAGGCACATTAGCAAGCAGTTTTTATTTCGCATGACACCGGAAATAATTATTCAGATCGGGCAGCAGGCATTATTTCATCTGACGATATTGTTGCTGGTCATGTTGGTTCCGGCATTAATCGTTGGTGTATTAATAAGTATGTTTCAGGCAGCGACACAGATTAATGAAATGACGTTGAGTTTTATACCTAAATTATTAATTACTTTATTAGTGTTAGTTGTGGCTGGACCATGGATGCTGAGTTTAATAACGGAATACACTTTGAAGCTATTTGAAAATATTCCAGGTTTGATCGGTTGAATACATTAGAAAATAAAAAATGCTCACAATTACAACAAATGAAATGATGCAACTGGTGCATATGTGGTTATGGCCTTTTTTTCGCATTGCTGGATTATTGATGACTGCTCCGGTAATTGGGACGCGAACGGTTCCTGGACGTATCCGTATTGTTATGGCTATAGCAATAACCGCTGTTATTTTTCCAGTTCTTCCACAAATTCCAGAAGTTGATCCTGTTTCAGCCAAAGGGCTTTTAATCTCACTGCAACAAGTTATAACAGGTGTTGCAATGGGATTGAGTATGCGAGTTGTATTCATTGCTCTCGAAGTAGCCGGTCAGGCTATTGGTCAACTAATGGGGTTAATGCTGGCCTCAATGGTTGATCCAACCAATGGTAATCAAGTGCCTATTATCGGACAGTTTTATCTTTTATTAGCAACATTATTATTTATTACTGTCGATGGACACTTAATCATGATTCGTGTTTTGGCGGAAAGTTTTCATAGTATGCCGATTGGATCAATTGGAATTTCAACTAATAGTGCATGGGAATTTGTTACTTGGATTGGAACTATTCTTAGAACGGCGGTCTTGATTGCATTACCTGCCATTGTTTCTTTATTGATTGTAAATTTATCTTTTGGTGTTATGACACGTTCCGCACCACAGTTGAATATATTTGCTGTCGGTTTTCCGATAATGATTATTCTTGGTGTGCTTATTATTTTCTTTAATTTAAGTAGTTTCGTTCCACACATGATACACCTATTTGACGAGGGTGCTTTGATGATGTTGAAGATGGTGAGTCCTTAATGTCCAGCGAAGAAACCAGTCAGGAACGTACTGAACAGGCGACGCCAAAACGAATCGACGAAGCGCGCGAGAAAGGTCAGATATCGCGTTCCAGAGAATTAAGTACGATGGCAATTCTAATGTCTAGCGCATTGCTGTTTTTATTTATGGGCCAGCAGCTATCTATGAGTTTACAGAACTTAATGCGCGATAACTTTAGTATTGAACGAAAAAATATCTATGATGATTTATTTTTATTTAATGCTGTTGTTGACTCAGGTAGAGAGGTGTTAATTGATTTTTCACCTTTTCTGATGATGTTGTTTGTCATTGCTTTTTTTGCACCAATGATGGTAGGCGGTTGGTTATTTAGTCCGAAGGCATTGTCATTCAAATGGGATAAATTAAATCCGATCTCAGGTATAAAACGCTTGTTTAGTGCTAATAGTGTTATGGAACTGCTAAAAGCATTAGCGAAATTCGTATTAGTTGTTGGTATCGCTATTTTTTTGCTTTGGTATCACGTCTACGATTTATTAAGTATTGGTCTCAATGGACTTGAATCAGGTTTGATTGATGCAAGCGGTCTCATTATTGGTAGTTTTTTTGTTATTTGTCTGGCAACAGTAGTGATTGCTTCGGTTGATGTTCCCTTTCAATTATGGAATCACAGTAAACAATTGAAAATGACCAAACAACAGCTCAAGGATGAGATGAAAGAGACTGAAGGCAAGCCGGAAGTGAAAGCTCAAATCAGAGCCTTACAACAGGAACTGGCAAATCGCAGAATGATGGAAGCAATACCTGATGCAGACGTCGTTATCACAAACCCGACGCATTATGCTGTTGCTTTGAGTTATAAACCGGATGAAATGGCGACACCAAAATTGGTGGCAAAGGGAGCAGATCTTGTTGCCGAACGAATTAGGAATGTGGCCAATGAACATAATGTATTGATCCTTCCTTCTCCCATGTTAGCCCGTGCATTGTATTTTAGTACTAAGGTCAATCAGGAAATTCCTGCAGGCTTATATTTGGCAGTGGCACAAGTTCTTGCCTATGTATTCCAGTTACGTGAGACGGTTAATGTTTTCGGATCAGGAAAACCAAAACCACCAACAGACTTACCTATTCCGGAAGAATTTCAACATGATTAAACAGGAGTCAGTAGTCAGGAGTCAGGAGACAGGTACGAGATACACTTATAATATTCTGAATATGTATTTCCGGGTATCACCGGCATATGCTTCTAATTTTATCTTTCACAGCATAGCTCTTTTTGTTTGCAGCTTCACTACACTATTTTTTTTCTTAATCAATGCTGAATTCAGGCTACTGTTTCCTGAATTCTTATCCAAATAGTTATGGCGACGCAAGGGACAGTACCACTAAATTTTTCTGACTGGGGTCGAGTTAGTATGGGTGCGCCATTAATGTTAATGGCAATTTTGGCAATGATGGTTATTCCTTTGCCACCCTTTCTATTAGATATCTTTTTTACATTTAATATTGCTTTGTCTTTGGTTGTTTTATTGGCTGTTATCTACAGTCAAAGACCATTGGATTTTGCAGTTTTTCCAACAGTAATATTAATTGCAACCTTGTTACGTCTTAGTTTGAACGTAGCATCAACACGGATTGTTTTACTAGATGGACATACTGGACCTGATGCTGCTGGTAAAGTCATAGAATCGTTTGGTGATTTTGTAGTCGGTGGTAATTACACCGTTGGCTTTGTTGTTTTTACCATTTTGGTAGTGATTAACTTTGTCGTTGTAACCAAAGGTGCTGGACGTATATCAGAAGTAACAGCGCGTTTTACCTTAGATGCAATGCCAGGTAAACAAATGGCAATTGATGCTGATTTGAATTCGGGTTTAATCAATCAGGATGAAGCAAAACTAAGACGATCTGAAGTTTCACAAGAAGCCGATTTTTATGGCGCTATGGACGGAGCCAGTAAATTTGTTCGGGGTGATGCGATTGCCGGTATTTTGATTTTGTTTATCAATATTCTTGGTGGTTTAGCTATCGGGATTCTGCAACATGATCTGGCTATGGCTGATGCTGCACGTATTTATACCTTATTAACGATTGGTGATGGTCTTGTTGCCCAGATTCCGTCGCTATTCTTGTCTACTGCCGCTGCCATTATTGTGACGCGTGTTTCCTCAGCATCGGATATGGGGCAACAAATATTCTTTCAATTATTTCAAAGCCCTAAAACTTTATATATCACCGCGGCTATTCTTGGATTGATTGGCATTATTCCCGGCATGCCGAATATTGTTTTTCTTTTATTTGCTGGCATCACAGCCGGGTTTGCATACTGGATGGGAGAAAATAGAAATAGTATTGAAGAAGAGCAAGAACCTGTAGAACCTGAAGCTGTTTTGGAACCAGTGGATGCCGAACGTGAACTTGGATGGGATGATGTAGAAAGTATCGATCAAATAGGATTAGAAGTAGGTTACCGATTAATTCCAATGGTCGATCGAAAGCAGGGTGGGCAATTGTTATCCAGAGTTAAGGGTGTCAGAAAAAAGTTGACCCAGGAATTAGGTTTTTTATTACCGGCAGTACATATTCGTGACAATCTGGATCTGGAGCCAAATAGTTATCGCATTGTTATCAAGGATGCCACGATTGCCAAAGCATCAGTTCAAGTTGATTCAGAATTAGCTATTAATCCGGGTCAGGTTTTTGGCGAATTACCTGGAAATACGGCAACGGATCCTGTGTTTGGTCTTGAGGCTGTCTGGATAGAGCCGTCACAACGTGATCAGGCACAAACCTATGGTTATACCGTTGTTGATCCGAGCACAGTGGTGGCAACGCATATGAGTCAGATTTTACAGGAACACGCGCACGAACTATTAGGTTACAAGGAAGTGCAATCTTTGATTGAACGTTATAGTGAGCATTCACCTAAAGTTATCGATGACATTATTCCCAATATTATCCCCATTAGTATCGTACTAAAGGTAATGCAAAATCTGCTACGTGAGAATATTCCAATACGAGATATCCGTACGATTATTGAGAGCATAATTGAACAATCTCGCAATACACAATCTGCCGACGTACTAACAGCCGCAGTACGCATTGCTCTTGGCCGACTCATTGTCGAACGAATCAGCAGTGACGGTGAAGAATTACCCGTTATTACATTAGATATGGCACTGGAACAGTTATTGCAGCAGACATTACAAGCAATGTCAGAAGGAACCGGTGCCATCGAACCCGGACTGGCTCAAAGACTCATTAGCTCGCTGCGCGATGCCTGTGAAAAACAGGAGTTAGCGGGCCAAGCTTCAGTATTACTGGTGGCTGACAATTTGAGAGAGTTACTTGTTCGGTTAGTTAGATTCAGCATACCAAGGTTGCATATTCTGGCTTTTAGCGAGGTCCCGGAAAACAGGGAAATAAGGATAATAAGTTCGGTCGGTTCAACATAAACAAATTGTTTGACGATAAAAAACGGTTATTTAGATTGAGACTAAAAACGACGATGAAAATTAAAAAATACTTTGCTTCAGATATGCGCCAGGCACTGGAAATGGCACGCGACGAATACGGATCTGATGTCGTTATACTTTCTAATCGGAAGGTTTCGGGTGGTGTTGAATTAATCGCTGCCGAGGATTACGACGAAGAAATTTATAACAAGAGTACACAAACCAGACAGCCTGTTGCACAAATAAAGCAAGGTCAAGAGATAGCAGATGCAATTAAAGTAGAACACACGCCCGGATCAGGAACATCTTCGGCGCATGATGCTGTATCCGATATCTGGACACGTGATTCAACCATGGATCAGATGCGTGATGAGCTAAAATCACTCAGATCAATGTTGGAACAACAAATGTCGGGATTGGCCTGGGGTGCCATTGGCAGACAACATCCGCTATGGGCAAATTTAATCCGGCAATTGGTCAATCTTGATTTGACGCCCAAGTTGGCTCGTCAATTTGTTGAAGAAATCCCTGAAGATTATCAGTTTGATCAGGCCTGGCGTACGGTGCTGGCATTACTGACTTACCGGGTCCCTCAGTTCCACGACAATATATTGACAGCGGGTAATACCGTTGTTTTCTTTGGTCCTTCTGGTTCAGGTAAAACCACGACCATAGCCAAAATGGCAACACGTTATGCACTTGAATATGGCACGCAGAATATTATGTTGGCAACAACTGATATTTATCGCGTCGGTGCACGCGAACAACTAAGAAGTTACGCAAGAATTTTGGGTATTCCTATCCGAACGATTAATAACAAAGAAGATTATCTCGGTCTATTCGATGGTGCTATTAATGAAAAATTAATATTGGTTGATACGGCCGGTTTAAGCATTAAAGATTCGAAACATCAGGAGCAACTTGGCTTACTAAAATCAGCGGCTCAGAAAACAATGAATTGTTTAGTTTTGCCAACAACAGAACATTACAACGGTTTATCCAAACTTATAGATAGCTATCAAAAATTTAACCCCGACTTTTGTATCCCAACAAAACTTGATGAAGCGATATCCTTAGGTGGACTTTTATCTGTTGCAATCGAAAAATCATTACCGATTGCTTCTATTTGTGATGGACAGAAGGTTCCCGAAGACATGCATGAGATGAAACCTTATGAACTTGTTTCAAGAGTAGTTAGTCGAGCACATCAGAATCAAATTAAACTTGAGGAGGAAAATCTGGAACAATCTGTAGGGCATTATGAATTTGAAAATGGATTTAAACACTAGGTCAATGGACATGCATTCCAATAATGAACACATGACACGAGTAATCGCTGTTACCAGCGGCAAAGGCGGGGTTGGTAAAACAAATATTTCTATCAATCTGGCTCTGGCTCTGGCTGATAGAGACAAATCAGTCACTTTGATGGACGCTGATCTAGGGCTGGCAAATATTGACGTTTTGCTAAATTTAAAACCGTTGCGAAACCTTTCGCATGTCATTGAGGGCGATTGCGAATTAAAGGATATCTTGATTGATGGGCCAGGCAATATTCGCATTATTCCAGCTTCCTCAGGTATCAAGATGATGAATCAATTAACACCGGCACAGAATACCGGCTTAATCCACGCATTTGACGAGTTGAGCGATAGTACAGATTTCCTGATTGTGGATACATCGGGTGGATTATCTGACAGCGTTGTCCGTTTCTGTAGCGCAGCCCAGGAAATTTTAGTGGTTGTTTGTAATGACCCTGCTTCGATAGCCGATTCGTATGCTTTGATAAAAACAATGCATCGTGATTATAAAATTCAACGTTTCCAGATTGTGGTAAATAAAGTACAAACTGAGGCTGAAGGCTGCGATTTATTTGAAAGATTACGCGCTGTTAGTGAGCAATTTCTCGATGTTGTACTCAATTTGAGGGTGATTATTCCGCAAGATGACAATATTTTGCGTGCGGTACGCCAGCGTCGCGCCTTTTATTTGTCATATCCTGATTCAAAAGCAATAAAACCATTCAAGAAATTGGCAGCAGCTGTCGATAACCCGAATAGGACTGCAAGAGCAAGTGGCCGATTGACGTTTTTTGCCGAGCAAATGATCGGATCACAGAATTCAATGCCATCCAGGGCGATGTCATGAATAACGGATTGGCAGTCTACGCAGACACGGCCGGTGTTAGTGCGAGAACGCAAGATGAATTAGTCGAAGTACATGCTTCATTGGTCAAACGCATTGCTTATCATTTGATTAGCAGATTGCCATCATGTGTACAGGTGGATGATTTAATACAGGCAGGAATGATTGGATTGTTGGAAGCTGGGCGAAATTATGATGCGACACAAGGTGCAAGTTTTGAAACTTATGCCGGTATACGTATTCGAGGCTCGATGCTGGATGAAATAAGGAAAGGTGACTGGACGCCAAGATCACTGCACAGAAAAGTCAGGGAGATATCCCAGGCAATGCGACAGATTGAATATGAGCAAGGTCGAGATGCACGAGATAATGAGGTAGCTGAAAGACTGGATATGACATTACAGGAATATCATAGTGTGTTACAGGATGCGAGTAGCCACCAAATAGTGAGCTTTGAAGATATTCCAGCTAAAGATGCGTCAATTGTAGATGGTTTAAGTGCCAAAATAACGGGGCCATTGGAAAATCTACAAGAGGAAAATTTGAAAGAGGCACTTGCTAAAGTGATCTCCAGTTTACCGGAAAGAGAACGTTTGGTGATGTCGCTTTATTATGATGAAGAACTGAATTTAAGAGAAACAGGAGAAGTGTTGGGTGTTAGTGAATCACGAGTTTGTCAAATTCATTCTCAGGCTCTGATTAGATTAAAAGCAAAGGCACAACGAATGTTTAGTGAAGAATAAGTGAAGAGTTATTTTGACAATATTGAAACTTGATAGAAAAAATGGAATTTGAAAATGATGGAGGTCAGCTGTGGATAAAGATATGAAGATACTGATAGTAGATGATTTTTCTACTATGAGACGAATCATAAAAAATCTCTTACGTGATTTGGGATTTACTAATACCAGTGAAGCCGATGATGGTTTGACAGCACTTCCCATGTTGCAGGGAGGTAAATATGATTTTCTCGTGACTGACTGGAACATGCCCGGTATGCAAGGCATTGATTTATTGAAGGCCGTTCGTGCCGATGCTGAGCTTGCATCACTTCCTGTTTTAATGGTGACTGCTGAATCAAAGAAAGATCAAATTGTTGAAGCAGCGCAAGCGGGTGTAAATGGTTATGTGGTCAAGCCTTTCACGGCAGTGACGTTAAAGGAGAAGATAGACAAAATATTTGAACGTATTGAAGCCGCTTAAAAGGGGAATTTAAATGAATACTGATGCAGCAGAAATACAACAACCCATTGATATGCGACTTTCCTTGGCAAAGTCACTGGTGACGAGTCTCGAGCAGGGAAATACGACAGAAGTAGATCAATTGATTAATAATCTTTCGAATCAGCATGAATCAATGTTGTTTCAAGAGGTGGGTAAATTAACTCGCCAGCTACATGACTCTATAACTCTTTTTGGCAATGATGAACGTTTCGCCGGTTTGACTGAAAATCGTATACCCGATGCCAGAGAAAGACTAAGTTTTGTTATTGAAAAAACAGAAGAATCAGCACATCGCACATTAAATGCGGTTGAAGAAGCGTTACCTATTGCTCATGAACTGGAAGAAAACGGCAGTAAGATGCGTCAGGATTGGGAAAAGTTTACTCGCCGAGAAATGGATGCCGAAGAATTCAG
>Ga0114932_10002375_pt1 | contig 19915 bp, 17 predicted proteins | sample 2SBtaG_2_FD_87286 | JGI IMG/M metagenome (GOLD analysis project Ga0114932, IMG submission 87286) | Deep subsurface microbial communities from Kolumbo volcano to uncover new lineages of life (NeLLi) - 2SBTROV12_ACTIVE470 metaG | ecosystem: Environmental > Aquatic > Marine > Volcanic ... | reverse complement strand
TAATAATTAGCTAGTTGCTGACTCAACAACTCCAACCAAGACTACTGATGCTATAATTCCTGCAATCACTTTACCATAATTCTTTTTAGCCCAGTTAATTGTCTTTCTTGCTCGTGAATCTGAAATTGCATCTACTACTTGAGGACTACTACAATGCACATAAAACTGCTGTGCTTGAGGGCTCATAGTGCGAGGATCATAACCTTGAGCAAACTGCCTGACAACTGGTCGGCTATAGTCCATGTGAGGATATTGTTGTTGAACATGCGCAGTTGTCGCCCAAACCTCTCTTTGTGAAGCTCTTGGCATTCTTTGCCACTCTTGCCTAACAGGTGAACGCATAAATACAACATTAGTTCTTTGCAAAGGATCTGGAGATTTTAAGGATCCAGTAAGTTTAGCTTGCCCACCTCTAATATCTCTTCCAAAAGCACTATATCCATCTGCAGTTTGAGCCGGTTGCTTAGCTGTCGGCGCTTGAAAAAACTCCATATAGTCTTCATCTACCCCACGCGACGCTTCTAACTCCTTGAGCAAGGCTTCATACTTTTCAACTAACAAAGCCGATGCTCTTCTTTTACGAATTGGCTCATTAAACTCTCGAGCAATAGCTCTCGTCTCTACTATATGAGATCTAAGTCTTACAACTTGTTGAGCAACTGGCATTCGATCTAAAATTTGCTTTTCTTGCTTATACTCAGAAGCTGCCCAATGTTCCCCTATAGTACTTTCACTATGACTTAAACTATGTGCTGATAAATGTGCAGCAACCCGCTCTACCGGACTACCTCTAAAACGATTTACAGATACGCCAATATCACCATATGTCAACATTCCACTTTCTACCCGTTGTTGAAGTCCTAACTTATCCGCATCGGCTTTAGGGTTTGAATCATCTAGCTTCAAGTTATGTGCTTGTGCAACCAACTTTTCAGATGGAGTCATAGATTGGATGTCTTGCTCAGAAAATTTATTTCTTTGAATAGCCGTATTTAAGTCATTATCCTCCATCGGAGATACATATGGCCTCTTTTCATTTAATTTCATTTCTCTTTTCAATAGCGTCTTCCTCAGGTACTGGTAACCCTCTCTGCTCAAGCTTCTGCTTCAAAAACACCCAGCGCTGATCAGAAGTCTCTGTGTCAACTGCTCTGTATTCAGCCCAAAAATCCCCTAATGCCTTTCCAGTACGCATCGTTAATGCACATGCACCAACAGGTTCGTAATGTACTGTACCCCTTAATTTACCAACTTGCACACCCACATCTCTCTTTTCAGGAGCTTTTTGTACTCCAAAATCTCTTGTATTATCACCGCTCTTTTTTGGCTGACTTGCTTGTAAAATTGTTACCATATAAAAACTTATTAATGCAACCTTTTGAATCTTCATATACTACCTCCATGTATAATACAAGCATACAAAAAAAGGCCTTTAAAAAGCAACAATCATTCATTTGAAGCCCAAGCGGTTGCAAAAAAAATCAATTACGATAGATTCAAATAAAAGCAAAGGCATTACGTTTTATGAAAAACAAATCAGAAAAATCAAATAATAATGTACCAGAGGACCTGGTCCCCGCTCTTCCTACTTTTTCAGGAAATATTTACATTTTTGTTGCATTTGATATCGGTGATGACATTAAATTTGACGAAGTCAAAAAAAGTAAAGATGTCCAGGTAGACAAAGTCCATGTTTCAAAGTTTTTAAAACATTATCACCTTCCTCTAGAAATCGAACTACCACATCCACATGATAGCGCTCGCTGTATCAGCAGTAAAATTCATCCATTTGGCGCAATTTCTTTAACTTACAAAGTTCCCATCAGTAGCTCACTACAAGATTTACGTCAAACACTCATTGATATCGACCAGAGCTACCAAAAGCAAAGCATTCATGATGCTTACTCTATTTATAAAAAAATTAAGCCTTTTACACTCAAGCCAAATTTCTTCCAGCTCAAAACATACTATACAGTGGTACAAGTAGACACCAAAAAAGATTTTTCTGGAGGTCAGCTCACCGAACAGTACGGACATGTCATCGCATCACTTCTCAGATTTGAAACAGAAAGCTTATCAGAGTATCAAAAAGATGAAATTCTAAAATCTTCAATTGGATACTTCAAAAAAGATCTCATTCTCATCGATACAGAAGCCGCATTTGTATATGATCCACAATATGAAGAAATATTAGACTTTTTTGAACTTGGCAATATTCAACAACTTGAACTTCACTACTTTGACAAGCTACTTGATAGGCAACTCACAACCCTATATGAACAAAAAAGTCCTAAATTGCCAATTCTTTCCTACATGCCATTTATTGGCTCTCGTTACTTTGATCCAATAGGCGATCTAAATAGATTAAAAGTTGATATCTCAGTAATTACAGAACGACTTGAAAGTAGTATTAAAATTGTAGGAGAAGCTTACTTCTCAGAAGTATACGACCTGATTGTTACACAGCTTAATTTACGAAGCTGGCAAAAATCAATTAACAAAAAACTCAATATCATCAAAGATATTCGTTATGTGTACCAAAATAAAGTTGATGCAAATAGAGAAGATCTCTTATCGGTACTAATTATCATTCTTATTATGATTGAAGTGTTTTTTGCTATGGCAAAGCATTAACGGATCTTAATTCTCATAAAAGCTCAAAATGATTTTCCTACTATTAATCGATCTGCAATGTCTTTTTGACTCATCACTTCCATACATATATGACTGCTTGATAAATGATCTAATTTTAAAATTTCTGAAACGATCCGATCATAACCTACCTTCATAAGCTGCTTAACTTCATGAGCAGTCATATCGTAACGCCATTTACAAAAATTATTATCACGAATATAAGTACACACAACATCAAAACCTGTTACTGCGTGAGCATAATAAGCACTATCAACCTGTGATACTGGCCTACATATTACACTAACTCCATCAGGCAATGTCTTTTTTTCTTGCTCATAAATATAAACAGATGTAGCACTCTCTTGATCTTTTGAAAATTGTTTACAGAAGATAAACAAACTAAGAACTGTCCCTAACAATACCCCGCGATGAATATATCGCATGGCATCTTCCTTTGGTTATTTTAAACAACCTGAAAATACAAAACAATCACACTTTTAACAACAATAAAAATATATTTTTCAACTAAAGATCGTTAAATTACACACTCAAATTAAAATCAGATTTAATGGCTTCTTGAAACTTAGATTCATCAAACTTCATTTCCTCTTGAGCCTTTGGATATGCAATATCTCGATACATTTGAATACATGCAGCCAAATGAGCACGCTTAGTTGTAATCGCATCTTCTTGCTCTTCAAGTGCTGTTAGTACTAAAGGTTTTGTTTTTAAATCTTCAAGCACTTGATCATAAAACTCTTTTGAAAGCGTTGGAGCTGCAAGCTCAACAAAGTAACAAAAACGATGTATCAAAGACCAGCAAATATCATCATGTGCTTCTTGGTTGGTAATAACATTTTGATCCAAACATTGTTGACTCTCTTGTGCAAGCTTATTGCATGTATACCAAACTTGTAAGTCATCTTTTGATGACCACACTAATTTATTAGCACAGATTTCTATGAATCGTAAAATATCTTTTTTTAGCTGCTCAATTTCAATATGTTGAGCCGTATATTGATGATTAGTCTGCTTTGCAATTTGTTCTGCAAGTGCTGTCATAAAACCATCAGGATTTTTTTGAAAGTATGAAAAATATTTTGCAAACACATTAGTTAAACGCTCTTTTAAAACATTTTGCATATCTTGTAGAAATGTTGCTTCTTTTTTTTCAAGATACGGTTTAATTGCCGTAGAAAAACGTGGCAAAAACTCCACAAATGACTCTGCATCAACATATGGAGTCGCTTTAATTTTTTGCATAAATAATTTTACTACAGATGCTGCAAAAGCTTCTGCCTGACCAGCCTTAGTACCATATTCTAAAAATTGAATCATATGAGACAGGTTATATGGCAAATAATGAATATACTCAGGATGGTTGTATACATATTTAAAATAATAACTAATTCCATCTTGATTAAAGTCAATTGGGCGATAAAAAAAGTTGATCAAATCAGCTTCTTGCTTTGAGGCTACACTTGATACATTGCTATATTCATCAACTTTAGAAGTTAATTTTGCTTTAGATACAACAAAATTAAAGCTAAAAACATGCGTTATTAGCAACAATAATTTTATTATACTTTTCTTTTTGTACATATTACCCCTATAATTAAAACTTATGTACTTTTTTAGTTTTACATTATATCATCAAATATTACAAGGTTTAAGCCTCAAAAGCTAAAGGATGTTACATGGCGCTATATTTTTATCGAGCTTTATCCAAATCAGGAAGCAAGATAAATGGCTATATTGACGCTTCATCTGAAGAAATGGTTCGAGCTGATCTTACAACTAAAGGATTATACCCTATTGAAATCAAACTTCATACCGAAGCCAAAACTTCATTTATCAAATCATTATTTGAGCGCCCAGTTGCATTCAAAGATCTTATTTTTTTTACAAAACAATTAGCTGTGCTTTTAAAATCTGGCGTCCCTCTAACTCAAGCTCTTGAATTACTCTCTGAGCAATTTACCGGCAAACTTAAATCAATTATCATAAGCCTTAAGGACGGAGTCAAAGAAGGAAAATCTCTTGCTCAAGGCCTTGAAGAATATCCTAAAACATTTTCAAATATTTATATACAACTTATCAAAGCTGGTGAAGCCACAGGAAAACTTGAAGTCATCCTTGAACGACTGACTGTTTACCTAGAAAGACAAGAGTCTATTAGAAGTCGAGTAAGCAAGGCCCTGCAAAAACCCATGTTTCAACTGGGGATTATCATTCTTGTTGTAATTGGCATCATGACAGCAGTTATTCCCAACTTAACAGGTATGCTTAAAAGTGCAGGTAAGGATCTACCTTGGCCAACAGAACTTCTCATCAACACTTCAAACTTGTTGTTAAATCATTATGTCACTATTTTGATTGTATTAATTATCATTGTTATAGCTTTTGAATATTGGCGCTCTCAGCCAAGCGGAAAAAGAACGCTTGATCAAATAAAATTAAAGCTACCACTCATCAAATACTTTGCTCAAACAAGTGCAGTTGTACAATTTTGCAATACACTTGGCATGCTTATTGAAAGTGGAGTTACTTTATCACAGGCATTAGACATTGTTTGCAATATTATAGATAATAGTATTTTAGTAGAGACACTACAGCAAGCAAAAGATAAAATCATTAAACAAGGAAAAATTACACCTTTTCTTAAAGAAACAGGACTTTTCCCTCCCATGGCAATTTACCTGATTAATACAGGGGAACAAAGTGGGAACCTCGATTTTATGCTTTTAACTGTAGCACAAAATTATGAAACAGAGCTAACAGATCTTACTGATAGCCTCACAGAAAAATTAGATCCACTCATGATCATCGTTATGGGCGTCATTGTAGGGTTTATTATGTGGGCTGTTATGGGACCAATGTTAAGCATGTATGAAATGTCCGGTCTATAAAACGAAAGGTATATATGACATTATCAAAAAAAACATTGCAACCTGGCTTTAGTATTATTGAGCTCATGGTTGCCTTACTCATTATTGGAATCATTGTTGGAATGGTAGGCCCACGCCTTGTTGGTTTCTTGGGAGCAGGTAGAAAAACATCTACTCTCAATACCCTTAAAGTTGTAAAACAATCAATCAAACAGTATAAAATGACTGTAGGATCATACCCTGAAAAGCTACAAGATCTTGTTGTCAAGCCTGAAGGAGTTAGCGGTTGGGATGGACCATATGTAGGAGACGAAGATTCTGCAAACCCTGAAGTTCCTAAAGATTCATGGGGACAAGATGTTATATACAAATTGAATGCTCGTGGCGCAAAACCTCCATTTGATCTTTATTCTCAAGGCGATCCTGACAAAGAAGAAGATCGGATTGATGCAAAATAAAGCAGGCTTTACTGTCATAGAACTTTTAATTGTTTTACTTTTAATTTCTATGTTTGGAAGCTTTATTATTCCTACATTTTTAAGCAAAAAAAACGTGGTAAAGCAGCAGTTTATTGCTGACTTTGCCACGCTGATACAAGACACTTTATATCAAGCAATTACTACAAAAAAAATTCACCAAGTGTTTTTCGACTTTGATGCACGCACTATAGTGGTCAAAGAACATGATCCAAATATTCAAGATAGCAGCACTCATAAACAATTTGCTCCCAGTGCTACCATTAATAAAATAACAACTCCTCAACGATTAGAATTTAGAAATTTCTATATCGACCACAAAGACGAAATTGAACAAGGAAAAATTATACATGACGCATGGTTTTATATTATGCCCGATGGAACAAGCCAGCCTGTTATCTTAAATATTGAAGATCAAAATCCAGATTCTTTACAGAATGAAGAATTTGCTATAACAATTAATCCTTTCTATAGCCAGGTACAAGAGCATGAAACGTTTCAAAAACCATAAACCTGGTTTCACATTTATTGAAACAATGTTTGCATTAACACTTCTTACCATTTTTGGTACATCGTTATTCATGCTACAAGCAAATATTGTTTCTAAGACATCCAAATTTCATAATAAAGTCATAAAACTTTTAAATATTAATAAAATTAAAAGCACCTTTGACTTACAAGCATTTCAACGGCAAAAACAAAAAAAACCTCTTGATGGCCTTGTTGTTTCTAAGGATGTCAATCATCCTGATATGAAAGTAGAAATAAAAACCAACAAAATTTCAGAACAATCAGAATTATTTAAAGAATTTTCAGAACATTCCTATCTCATACAACAACGTGCAACTATTGATAATGTAACAGAGCAATTTATCAGCTTTATCTTTGCTCCTGAAGCTGAACCTGACAAGGAAGAATCATGAAGCCAGGTCTTTCATTATTAGAAGTTGTTTTTAGTATGATGATTGCAACCATTATGATCACAGCTTCATTTACAATCTACAATCAAATCAGCAAAACAACTCAAGTTTTACAAACAATAACAAATAACGATACCAAAGTGACGATCTTACAAAACAGACTTCAACAAGACCTTACAGGAATATGCCCCCTCTGGTTTACCAAAGAACAATATGAACACTTAAAAGCTGGCCAAGCTTCTGATAATGAACAAAAGCCAACATTTGATGATAGTACAAAGAATAACTTCTTCTTTGCTGATAATAACGATGATGGATCCTTTCAGTTTTGTACATTTATGACTGTTAATCCTATACACATGTATGGTACTGAAAACCAAAGATTTCTTAGAGTGGTATATAAACTTGAACAAAACAAACAAGATAAAAAGCAATTTAGACTTCTTAGAAAAGAAATTAGAAACAGCAGCAACAACAACATGGACTCTAAACTTCTTCTATCAGAGCATTCTTTTTATGAAATATTAACTCAAGTTTCTGACTTTTCAATAGAATATGGCTTTATCAATCAACCAAAACATCAATCAAAAAATAAAAAACCTGATCAACAATCTGATCAACAACCTATAAAAATACAATGGTTACAAGAATGGGGAAAAGTTAGCGAAAAAACAAAAAGCAATGAATACAAACCAGCTCTTCCAGAATTTATTAAAATAAAAATAACATTTTCAAGTGCTCAAAAACAAAAACAAGAATATGAAATTTATTGCACCATTCCCGTAGATTCCACAAGCAAGCTAACTTCTATTGTGCAAAACAAGCATAAACATCAAACAAAAAACAGCGCTAAAAAGGATGATAAGAAAGCTGAAGGACACCCACAAAAACCACAACCTTCTACACCTAAGCAACACGAAGGAGTTAAGCATGCAGCATAATCAACGTGGATATATTTTATTTCTACTTTTTTGCATCCTATCAGTTTGTATGACACTTATTTCATTGTATTTTTCTAAAAGCGTTACCTATCAAAATCTCATGCATTTATTCACAACAAAAGAAAAAACATCAAAATTAGCTTTAAGTTCAGTTGCATTAGGTCAAACTATTTTGTATGTTCCCTTCAAAGAAGAAAAACAAAAAACAGCAAAACAATCAACAGAACAAGAAGAAGGTTATAACTATAAGTTACTAGAGAAAGTTTTTCCTTATTTATATACAACAAAAACATATAAGTTGTTTAAAGAAATTGAAGGAATTGATGCGACCATGCACTTGAATATAAATTCTGAAAATGGAAAATTAAACCTCAATAGCGTATACGACTTTCATGAAAAAAAATTCATCAATGAAGGTCAACAAGATGACAAAAAAAAGCTATGTCAGTGGCTTTTTACAGCAATAAGTCAAAAAACTAAACAACCCTCTTTATTTGATGCTTTTGAAAAACATCTTAAAGAAAGAAGTCATGATTTTAATGATGTAACTGAACTATTATATATAAACGAATTTTCTGAAGTCTTTCAACATAGCTTATTCTTTGAAATCAATAAAAAAAATGATGAAAAAATTTATTTAACTGATATTTTTACGATTTGTACAGAACAAGACAGGATTAACCCTTGGCTCTTTTCTCATTCATGGCGTGTTCTTCTTGATATAAAAGAACCAACATCTCTATCACAAGACGAACAAAAAAAAGTTATTGATTCTGTAAAAAAACAAGTAAACTGGGAAAAAGAGTGGGACAATAGTTTAAAGGTATTATACCAAAAAGATTATAAGGATTTGCCACAAGAAATAAAATCCCTGTTGACGACAGATTTTGAAGCTAATATATTTTCCTTATTATCTCAGGTAATAATAGGAGAGACAACTTCAACAATCTTTACTATATTAAAGGCTAATGCCAAAAATAAACCTGCAACATTTGATATAGTAAGAGTATATCAATTATAACTGGAGAAAAATTTTGCAAATTAAAACAGAAACAAAAGTTGGAATATTTGTCATTATAGCTATCAGCATTTTTATATTTATGACACTTGGAATTGGCGCATTTCGATTTGGAACATATGGATACTCTCCATATAAAGTTACCTTTAACGATGTATCAGGTCTAACCAGAAAAGCGGATGTTAAAATAGCTGGTGTTAAAGTTGGTTGGGTTGAAGAAATAGAACTCACTGATGTAGGTAAAGCTCTTGCAAATATCATGGTAGAAAATAAGTTTTCTCTTTATGATAATGCATATGCAGTAGTTAGACAAGAAGGACTGATTGGTACCAAGTATCTAGAAGTAACGCCTGGTGATCCTATGCTTCCAAAGCTTACTTCAGGTGATAAACTTGCAAGACCAGGACGTGAAGCTGTCTCTGTTGATGAGCTATTATTCAAATTCAAAACTATTGCAACACATGTAGAAGAAGTCACAGACAGCATAAGAGAGGCATTTACTGGGCCTGAAAAATCTGATCAAATCAAATCAACTGTTGAGAACATTTCTCATGCTTCTGTCAAAATTGATAAACTCGCAACATCTCTTAGCAATGTTATCTCCGGAAATGAAGACGCCCTTAATGCTATTATAAATAATGCACAAGACTTCACCCAAACACTCAAAGACGATCTTCCTGCGTTCAAAGAAAGTTTAACCAAGTTCTCAGATAGCTTTGACAACAACTTCTCACATGTTTCAACCAAGCTAGCAGAAACAACTGATGCCATTTCACATGCAGCAAATGATGCCAAAGAAAGCTTTGAAAATATAGCTTCTGTTACACAAAAAATCGATGATGGTCGAGGCCTGCTTGGTAAGCTTGTCAATGAAGAAGAAATGTACAAAGACATCAAAACAACTATTTCTGGTATGAAAAATTATATGAATAGATTTGAATCTATTGGTGTTATTATCGACTCTCACTCTGAAACAATGCAACGACCAGTCGATGACTTCAAATTTACTGATACCAAAGGATATTTTAATGTGCGTATGCATACCAGTGACAATTTCTTTTATCTAGCACAAATTGCAACTTCTGAAAAAGGCTTTGTCAGCAGAAAGTTCACATATCCAACATTTAGAGATGACCGTGAAAAAGATTATCATGAAATCCCATATTCAACTATTCCAGCAGAATCAACTGATGAAATAGCTACTGCAATTAACGAATTTAACAAACGAGAATTTGCTCCACACAAAGTAATGCAAGAGCGTATTCCTTATGCATATGGAGTACAACTTGGAAAAATTTATGGCAACTTAGCTCTGCGTGTTGGTATGTTTGAAGGTGCATTTGGAGCAGGTGCTGATTACTACATTCCTTTACAAGAGGGAAAATGTTCTTTGATTACCTCTCTTGAAATATTTGACTTCAAAGGCGTTCAAAGACTTGAGCTTAACAAACAACGACGACCTCATGTCAAATGGCTCAACAAAGTATTCCTCTTTAATAATATCTATACGGTAATGGGAGCAGATGATTTTGTTAGTAGCAATGCTTCATTCTTCTGGGGCTTTGGTCTAAGATTTGGCGATGATGATCTTAAATACCTTATATCAAAAGTTGGACTCTCTCTTCCATCAACATAATCTATAACAAGCTAATTATGAAACGAACACCTCTACAGAAAATCATTTCTATTGCCATCTGTTTTAGTATAGAGCTTGGGCTTATACATATTACCAGTCCATATTTTTCACTATCAACTCACAATAACTTATTGCAAATGTTCACTTTTTGCTTATTTTCCTCAATACTGTTTTGGTTTGGAAGCAACAATATTAAACAATATCTTTCACAAATTATTTTTGATGGAACAAAACTCTGTGGAATCTCGTTTATGCTTACAGGCATAGGTATATTACTTCCTACTGGATATCCTCCTGTTGCATTTATCGGGCTTTGCTTTTTAATTCTAAGTGACCACTACTTTAAACATTATTAATATCTAATTCATTTATCATCTTTGCAAAAAAATGCCTTGAAATAGACTTTTTTCAAAATTATTCCTAATCCATTTCTATATCAAGTTATAAAACATATTAGGGATGTTATGAATAAATATATATTTTTGTCTATTTTATGCTTACCGCAAATTATTAAAACCTCTGACGATCTACCTGCTACATGGCAGCAAACAGGACAAACATTGGCGCATTATTATGCAAACGCTGGGCAAGTCGATCAGTTACAACAACGAGTTCAAGTAACTGATGAGGCTATGAGACAAACTAATGAACAAGATCGATACCCAGGGTCAACTCCTGCTCATATTGTTCTATGCAACCGTCATTTATCCCATGATCAACAATCTAGTCTATTAAAGCTTATGCTCGAAAAACACCCTGAACTTGTTCATGCAAAAAAGTCTGATGGAGTAACTCTTGGACACCTAGCAGCTTCACGAAAAAATATACCTGCACTGTGTTTATTGCGAAATTGTGGTGACAAGTTTGATAAAAAAGATGATAGAAGACGCTCTGTTCTAGATCATGTCGCAAACTTTAAAGACTCTAAAGATCGATTTAGAGCTTTTTGTATAGTATATCCTCCTCTAGCTTCAAACTTTTTTGCTGCAGCCTATGCTTTAGAACATGGCAAAGTAATAGAGCCTGCATTTCGCTCTCGAAATGCAGGATAAAAACTTAACTTGTCAGCTGTGTCCATTGCATAGGATCAACTGCAACATTATTCACGCGAATTTCCCAGTGTAAGTGTTGTCCATTCGCAAATCCTGTCATGCCCATGCGACCCAAAGGATTGCCCTTTTTAACTCGTTGACCAACTTCAATATCTGCAAAATCATGTAAATGAAAATATAAACTAATCACACCTTGACCATGATCAAGCACAACGGTGTTGCCACTATGAGTAAAGCGATCTTTTAATACAACTACTCCATTATGAGCCGCCCATACCACACTCTTTGGTTCTGCAACCAAGTCTAGCGCCTTGTGTGTTGTTCGACCACGCTCTTGAGACGTTCTAATTACACCAAAGTCTGTTGATATTCCTGTCATTAAAATTGGTACATCAAATGCACCAGTCCACAACTTTTCTTTGACTGACTTCTTGGTAACCGCTTCTAAGGCTTGCTCAAGATCTCTCTCTTGCAATGAAGTAAATTCAAGCTCAGATTTTAATTTATTATTTTGCACATGTAATATTTTTTTCTTAAAGTTAGCCGGCGTTACCTGAAACTTATCCTCAAGTAATACTTTATTTCCAACATTATCTTTAATATCTATGCTAAACGGATACTCTTGTGCGACTTGCTCACAATCTATTGGTACAAACGCTTCATACACTAAAGAATTTTTGTTTTTTGCAAAGCATGTATGTTGCCCTGATAATGTCTTTAAGCAAGCATGTATAGTTGGCTTATTAACTTGAAACTGTACATGTAAACAACGTCCTTGTAACGCTTTATGATCTAAAGAAGATGAAACAAGAGCCGCCTGTAAAGATTGATTATCTGAACTAAAAGCCTTTTCTAGAATAGTTTTATTATGTAGCTTGGTTCCATCAACCACTTCAACCTTTAAGGTATGGCTTCCATCATCAAGATTTTGTACAGGGATAGAAATTGGATACTCAAAATGACTTTTATTTATTTTTGCACCTTTAACCAACTCTGTACCATCAAGCCAAACTGATGCTTGAGCAACTTTATAAGGACTTGACCCCTTAACAACTCCAGATATTTCACCTGCGTAAAATTTATGATCATCAACTCCGACAATACTAATAGTTGGCGCTGTTGTATCAAAGTAGTACAAATAGGTTCTAAATGAAAAATAACCAATTAACAACAAACAAAACCCTATCAGCGCATACTTAACAGACTGCATTATGTATATCCTTAAAAATTTGTAACATAATTTTATTTTTATGCTTTTATTTTACCAAAAATGCAAAAATAAAACATTGCCTTTTTATTAAAACTTTTTTATATCTAAAAAAACTTTTTAAGATATAAATTGGACGTATATGAAGCACAAGCAACTCACCTACATCTTAATGATATTTTTTATGAGTTGCCAAATGATTGGCAGCTCAATTCCTACTTCTTTATCAGATAGCCCTGACCAAACAACAAGCGGTAGTCTATCCTGGCTTGCTACAGGCCCTGTGTCAAAATCTCATGAAAATTTAATTCAATCTGTTTCATCATACCCTGCTATGGGTATTGTAAAAACAGAAACAGGATCTACAGCTTGTCAAATAATTCAAAATAGAACAACCAAGGCAACTGCTCCTCCACATAGCGTTCCATTTTTCAAAAATGCAAACTTTTCTGTTCTTAGAGCACAAGGAACTGAATTTCATAACTATCCATCAGGAGCAATGCTTTTTAAAGATTACCCTTCACTTTCTCAAAAATTTGATGCTTTAATTGAAATGCTTATTAAGCAACCCAAATTTATTGCTTTTGTCAGAAAAATTCACCTTAATACATTAAATGAAACCTACAGAATCCTTATGAACATTTATACCAACTTCAATTTACAACATGTAGGTATTAAACAAACAAAAAATGCCCAAGGAAATCCAGCTCTACACATCAACATTCCAGCTTTTCTTCAAGAAGAAGATGAATATGCATCAAATAAAAAAACCTTAATCATCAATCATTTTGTCAACGTTATTGAATCACAACTTAATGGAGCTATTCGCTCTGTGATGCCAAAAGTCCCTCACACCTATGCAACTTATTCAGGTAAAACCTTAATTCAAAACGATTATAGTATTGACCTAACACATTTTATTATACAACAACTTGACCCTGCTTTAATCAAATATAAAAATGACTACCTACAAGCTCTTGTAACCTATCTGGCGTTTTTTCAAGAATACACATCACTTCTTCTTGAACCACACCCACAAAAACAACAACACTTTACTGCCTTTCTTGATGTTGCAGAAACGATTAATCACTATCTCTATTCAGATTTAGATGTAACACAAGAACAAACTCAAGAAGCAAAAATGAAGCATGTGTTACAAAAAATGGATCCTCCCATGTTTACATTTTCTTATGATGATATTCGTGCAGTTAAACTAATTCCTCATCTTGCAAAATCTCTGCCTAAAAATACCAAACAAATAAAATGGCCTGAACATATTGTTGATGCTGCAAATGAAATCATTACTGTTGATGGACATCCAATGGCATATTTTAAAGATGATGCTGGAAACATTGTTAAATCTAATCAAGCAACAAAATTATTTATTGTTATACAGTCAGGAAAAAACTTATTTGAAGAAGAATTACTAGCACAACCTGAATGGCTCAATAGTTGGACTGGTGTTGTTAAAGTGTTACGTGGATGCTTTGGTGACTTTTCTTCTTTATTAGGGCTCAATATATTAGATCCATGCATGGAAGCATTAATACAAAATGCCCTTGGTGTCATGCAAGGCAAAGATGTAAACAAACAAAATCCTCTTGCAAATATATGCCAAACATACCTTAACTCTTTCAAAAAAGAGCCTGTTCAAGTTCCAGAGGCAAAAAAAGAAGCAATGCAAGACCTTTCTTCAATTTTACCATCTACGACAACTCGTACAAAATCACAGCCTTCACTACAATTAAAACCAACATCAAAAAGTATTATTAAACTATCTCCTTCTACTGATGATATCTCCACATTAAGTCCATCTGCAAATGATATTTCTTCAGCTCTTCTTCAGTAAAGGAACAATATGAAAAAAATGTATATAACATATATGTGCCTTTGTATAAATTTTTTGCATGCAATACTACATGGCATGTCTGGTTTAGAAAGCATTGCCATTATGATGGGAGGACAGGAAGGTGCATCTGTTGCAAATGAAGCTATTAATAGCACATTCCAATCATTAAGTTCTACTATTTCCACCAATCAAAATAGCCTACAAGATTCAATAACAGAATTTACTAACAATATGAAAACTCTACAGCAAAATGAAATGACAGAAGTCCAAAAAGTATTTACCCACGCATCAAGTCACATGGCAAGTCAGCAAACAGATCAAACAAATTATTTCAAAAAAATGGAACAGTATGTATTCCAAACTATAAGTCTACAACAACCCCCAGAACATTATCTACTAAGCAAGGCTGCACATATTGACGAGTTATTTGCCTTAGGCACCATGTTTACCCCTCAAGGCCCCTTGTGGAAAAATGTTTTTGGACTTGGAAACTGGGAATTTGATCACATAACAAATAGTTTTTGGCAAATGCAAACAGTTCCACTACAAGCTGCTCAAAGCTCTTCTATGTTAGAAAAGCAATATCTACAAGCTGCAAACTCTATTTTTACAGAGTACTTCATCAGAAAAAGCTCCTATGAAATTCAATGCGAAATCACTATTCATCAAATCGTATACCCATTTTTTGTAGGAATAATGTTTAATAAAACAAGATGGATTTCAGGCAATATGGACTCAATTACAAAATGTAGATTATACGGAGTCTATGGTTCATCAAATGAAAAAATTGGAACATATTTTGCAGAACAGTACACGACAAAAGTAAAAAATAAAGAAAAACAAGTAGAACCAATCACCCTCTATCCTTTAGAACAAATTATACAACAGCAAGTCACTCCTCAAGAAACATTATCAAGTAAAGCGTTCGAAACTATTCAACATCAACCAATTTCGTTAATAGTAAGAATTATAACCTCTCCAACAAAATTACAATTTAAAATTTGGCCCAAACAAGAAAAAGAACCAACAGAATTTACAACCATTCAAAGCTCTCATAAAGGTTTATATTTGTATCATTCTCTTGGCTTTATATCTGCAGGAGCTATTGCACAATTTAAACTTCTCAAACCAACTGACTTGTTATTTTCAGATGAAGCTCAAAAAGATTTTACCCAAGAAGTAGAAGCTTTGCTTGCACCTCCACCAAAAACTAAGGAGAAAACTAAATCATGATTATATTCATTATTCTGCTTCTTTTTTTTACATGTAATATAAGCTCTACTAAAGATCAAACTTCTGCACAAAAAACTATTGCTTCAACACAAGCTTTTGACTATGAAGCAAATTTTGTATTTCATGCTATTGATTTTCCACTTTCTGCCATTCAAGACCCATTTACAAAAAAGCTTTTTAACACTATAGATACTGTATTTGGTCCTCATTACCTTAACCTCTCTTCAGAACAAATAGCCCTCGTAAAAAAAGCATATTTATATCTTATTTTTCTTGCAAAGTTAGAAAAAGTACAACTTCGAAATTTTGCTCAATACAAACCTGATTTTCAACGATTTTTACAAGATAATAATACAGCAATGCCACACATACCTGATGAAAAACTCATTACATCTGTTGGATGGAATAGTGTAACGATATCAAGTCAAGATTTACAGCTCAGCTCAGCATGGCAACTTTTTTGTAAATCAATGGTTTCAGGAGCTTATAGCTACTTCTTTACCGCTCTGGATATTATCCATAATGTTGAACAACAAACATTTAACTTTATACCCCATATTGAAACAGCTTTTTATAATGAAGATTATACAAAGTTCAGAACTATAAACGAAATTACTCGTATCAAAATAATCTTAGAACAGATATCAAAAAAACATTTTCTTACACAATGCCCCAACTGGAAAGATCTACCATCTTTTACCAATCCAAAACTTCCAAAAGGCTCTGCAACACTAGAACAAGAAATTATATCTTTTAGACAAAGTTCATTTTATAAAAATAGCCACAATATATATGAACTACTTGGCATCAAAGAAGGTGACTCTACACCTATTGCTCAGCAAGCTCTGCTTTCTCCCAAACAATTGCAAAGCCCCCTTAAAGAACAGGTTTGGTGCTTTTTAATGCTCAAAGAAATTACCATGATGTTTTATGGACTCATTAACCAACAAAATGCAGAAAATGTATTGTTTGCTGCTTCACAGAGTGGTATTGAACCTAATTTTTTCCCTTATACGATTAATGACTATGCCTACTTTGATGAACTCATTGCTCTCAAAAGCAAAGCTGAAGAAACTCATACTCAATCTGTTCATCCATCTCCCCCTACCCATAAAGCAGAAGAAACACATTTCCCCGTTGCTCTTGCAAGACAAAAAGCTCTGCAACAACTCCCTGAACCTACCAAAAAACAACCTGAAGAAGTAAAGTTTCAAAATATTTTTGATGATATTGGCCATTTCTTCTCTCATGTTGGTCATGATATTGCAAAAGCTGCAACAGATGTCTGGCATGGTATTAAAAAAGCGGCAGATGCAGCATGGGATGGCATTAAAGCAGCAGGAGAAGGAATAGCAGGACTTGGTGCAAGCGTTCTTGGAAATATGCTCGATATTAAATATCTCAAAGAACATGGCAGTGCATTAGAAAAAGATGCTGTACACAATATTCAACATGCAACAACTGACCTAGAAAGTTCTCTTTCTGACTTTACAAAAGGATTAGAAGATGGAATTGTCGCTCCTCTAGCTGAAGTAACAGGAGACATGGCAGCTATTATCACTGATGACAAAAAACTAGGTCAAAGCTTACAAACCGTTGTAAACCAAGTTGCTGACACATTGGCAAATGTCGGAGACAAGCTTGTTGATGCTACGATACTACAACCTCTTGGCGACTCAATAGCTACTGCTGTAAATGTTGGTAGTAAAATGGCAGATGTTGTAGCAGATGCCACACTCATGGTATATGGAGGTCCAATAGGAATGGTTGCTGGAGGTATGGAAATGTTCCATAGCGCTGGCGCCCTTCTTGATGCCACGGTAAAAGGTATTACGCACTACTTTACTGGTCTGGTTGGAGCTTCAAAACAACTTTTAGGTTCAGTAGTCCAAGCACTCGGAGTCATTGTCAATTCTATGACAACACTATTTATTGATGTTTGTAGAGATATTTCATTTGTTGCAACCGTATACTTAACAGGCGGAATTGGCCTTGTTGCTTGGGAAGTAGCATATCATAGTAGTAGCGGAATGAGAGAATCTTTACACAAATATCGTGATCACACAAGCAATGTATTAAATGCTCATCGCCAAACTATCAACCAAGTTATGGGTGTTGCATTAGCAATTGGTGTAACAGTTGCAACTGCAGGTGCTGGCTCTGAAGCTGGTGCAGGACTTGTAGCAGCTGAAGCTGCTGGAGAGGCTGGTGCTGAAACTGCTGTTACCACTACCGCAACCACTGCGGCTACTACTGGAGCAGAAACTACCGCAACTACTGCTGCTACCACTACTGGAGAAACAGCCGGTGAACAAGCAGGTGAACAAGCAGGTGAAGAAATTGGTGAGCAAGGAGGAAAGCAAGTAGCAAAACAAGCTGGAAAAGATGCCGCTGAGCAAGGCGAAAAAGATGCCGCTGAGCAAGGCGAAAAACAAGCTGCTAAACAAGCTGAACGTCAAGCTGCTAAACAAACAACCAAGCAAATTGTTAAAAGAGTAGCTCTAAAAGGACTTCATTTTCTTGGCATTGCAATGACTGTTGTCTTTGGAGCATTTAATATCCTTGCAGGAGTTAATGGAGATGCAAAAAACTTACTAAAGGAAAAGCAAGAAGCTAAACAACTCAAAGAATTATGGGCATTTATTAATAGCAGCAAGCTGTCAACGGCCCAAACAGAATACAATTACTTTGATGAACTCCAAGCAAAGCAACAAGCTGAAATTGGAAACCGCACTATGGGCTTATCTTTTTTACAAAATATTTTATACAGCAGTGTTGATAAACTTACACAGACTTTATCAGAAACATTAGCTCAAAAATATATAACACTATTAACTCCTAATTCTTCTGACATGCTACCTGCAAATATTGGAACTAGTTGGGGAATCGACTCTCCTTACTTAGACCTTTATCCATCACAAGGTTTTTCAACAACTACAACTGGCCGTCTAGATTTTCCTTTTGCTCAAGAAATAGCACAAGCACCACTAGCAGCTCAAAAAAATCAAGCAACTTCAACTAGCAACACAATGCTTACCAAACCAAAAGAACCAGCCAAACTATGGTTTAACCAAAAAGTAATTGCTCTTGATACAGCAGAAAACAAAAAACCAACCGATCCTTTATCAGTAGATATTGATATGCAAGTTATTTATACACTTAACTCAGAATTTCATACAGGTTTATATTTAGGAGGAAGCTTTCAAGATTATACCTCTAAACAATACTTACAAACAGTACAAGCCAATAATAGTGTAGATCTCAATGATGCTCATCTTGCAAAAATGGTCGTTTTATACAGAAATTCTGCACAAGAACCTTTACATCTTGGAGTATATGAGCAAGAAGGTCTTGGGTGGATTCTACAAGAAAAACTACCTGATAGTATGCAACTTAACGAAGAACATACATATCATATTAAAACAACTCTTGATAAAACTCACCTATCGATCATGCTTTGGACAGATGATAATACAAAAAACAGTGTTGTTAAAAATGTTACTGTTTCAGAAATTGACAACCAAAGAACCTATGGAGTCATCGCTTCTGGAGTTGCTATTCAATGGAATCAAACAAATCCAAAGGTGCAGCTAACCACAAACCCCCAAGCTCGACCTCCTATACATAAAGAATCTGAAATTGATAGAGAAAAAAGAACCAAACAACTTGTATCAAAAGTAAACAACATTACATTTGGATCAATTGCTCTACAATCTTTATCAAAACAAGCAACCCTTTTTGGACAGTATATATATTCAACTCAAAGCACTGATTTAAAGAAAATCAATCCTAAAGCAACAATTGATTATATGGTGTTTGCAACTAATGATAATGGCACTATAAGCAATATAGGTGCCCCCCCTATATCGGTTGATCCAAACTTACCAAACCCAAATGCTATAGTAAGTGTAATTAGTGGTCATGTCTATAATGAAAAAGGAAACATTGTTGCTCATGCATCAAATGTTTGGGAACATTATCAACAACAACATGGTCCCTTCAATCCAAACCTTGTCAATTATATTGCAACTTTACAAAAAGCATTTACAGCTCAATTATCT